>Ga0208720_1000193_pt1 | contig 16781 bp, 12 predicted proteins | sample LakMenEpi20Apr10_FD_150716 | JGI IMG/M metagenome (GOLD analysis project Ga0208720, IMG submission 150716) | Freshwater microbial communities from Lake Mendota, WI - 20APR2010 deep hole epilimnion (SPAdes) | ecosystem: Environmental > Aquatic > Freshwater > Lake > Epilimnion/Euphotic zone ...
AGAATTCGGCATCGGTACCAGAGGCGACTTTCGATGGCGTCGGCCAGTTGTTCGAGGGCCCATGAGGCCCGATTTGATTCGGCAGAGGCTTTTAAAAGTGGCTGTTCCGAGGCTTTGATCAGGCCTTCAGAGCGAAGTGCGTCAAGCCAGTCGACACCTGCCAGCATGGCTCGGCGAGCTCTGAAGGCTCGGCGACGGAGTTGGCCTCGCATGGACCAGTCGGAAAATATCAACATGCAATCGTCGATCGGTTTTTCAGCCTTAATGGTATCGGCAAGACCACGTAAAACGCTTGCCCTTTCGCCGGTGGTGATCCACGGTACGAATCGGCCCAGAAAGCCCATTCCGCGACCACTGTGATAAAGGGCGGGTATATAGATGATGGCGATCACGGCAAAGAAGCCGATATTACTGACGATAAAAACGCTGGCAGACGACGAATAAACGGATGTGAAAATAGTGAATGATATGGGCAGTGAAATTCCAAAGTCGTTGAAAATCGCCTGCATCTTTGGTGCAATGAAATAATTCAGGAATCCTCCAATAGAAATCACTTGTGTTGTGACCATCAGAAAATATACCGACATGTCGACCAACGGTCGCAAGGCTTCCATTCGGCTTTGGCGAACTCGTACGATACGATCCATGGATTCGGTCGTACCGCCGGCGAATTCAGCCACCCGAAATGCAACGCGTTGATCCAGAGGCATCACTCCAGGAGTGATTGCAACGGCATCTGCCAGTGGTACGCCTGATTCCAGTGTTTGTGCCAGCCGGACCAGCCTTCGGCCATAACTTCGGCCACATTGAGGGGAAAATGCCCGAAGGCCCACTTCCAGAGGGAGTCCCGTGCGGTGCGCGATTGCGACCAGCTCCAGAAAAGCATCCTGAAATCCCGATTTTCGTCGGGAAATTGTGAAGCTCAGGCCAATCATGAGGCTGATTGCAAAAAAGAATGAGAGGATAAATAGGGCCTGAAGGTGGTTCTGGAACAGCTTGATGACGCTGAAGATTAATGCGGCTGCAACGACAGCAAAAATCAAGTTCTGAATGCTCAATCCACCACCGCGCTTGATGCGTCGCCGGGCTTTTGGCGGAATGGGCGAATCCGTGGTTGTTGAGTTGTTCATTTGTGATTGCATTTCAAGGGCTGTGTTGGTAGACCATTAGGATTTATCCTGAGAGCCTGCTGATCATGGAAATCAGGGGCAGGAAGATGGCCAGAGTGATTACCAGGATCAGCCAGCTCACCACCAGAACGGCCATGACGGTGAACAGGGAGCTTAAAAAACGGGTCTGACTACGGCTTCTGGCTTCGAACAGGGCAGCACTCACCCGCAAGCCTTCCGCGCCGCCTCCACCATTCTGCTGAGACCATCGAACAAGGTCTGCAACGCCTTCGGGGACAGCCACTTGAAGGTCGAGAGCGGTGGCCAGATCGTCGCCATGACGCACCATGTCGATCATGTCGTCCGTGGCCTGAGCGATCTTTCCAGTGAGCATCATTCGACAAATTGTGAGTGAATCGGCGAGCGGGCAATGGGCTTCGACAAGTTCCGCCATGGTCCGGCAAAACTGAGAAAGATCAAGCCATCGGTGGATCGACCCATTGATCCAGCTTGAAACCAGTAAAAGCAGCCCTGTTGCAAGCAGAGGGGGCATGATCAAACCGGCCCAGCCGAGTTTATTACTTAAGTCAGCAAGCCCGACCACAGCTTGGGTGATGCTGGGTAGGCTCAAGCCAAAGTCGCGAAAAATCGGAACCATTTGTTCCGATACTACCCACATGACGATGCCGAACAGAAATGAGCAGGAGAAGATCAGGAGAATGGGATAGGTCAATTTTAGCCAGAAAGTGCGAGTCAATTCCGCGCGATCCTGCTGGTATTTGAGGATTCGAAATAAAGTCTCGGCCGGGGTGCCTGTGCGGAGGATGGTGCGGAGGATCCCGCTGGCTGCCGTGCCTGTCGAGGCTTGGGCCCGGTCAATCGCTTCCTCAATCGAAACACCTTCAGATACAGCCTTTCCGACAAATCTCAAGGATTGAGCCAGCGCCTTGCTCGGCATATCGTCAGCCATACCCAGGAGGACTTCCGGGAGTGGCAATTTCGATTCCGATAGTCGGCCCACGATTTCAGTCAGCCGGCCCATTTCGTCAGCTGTCAGCCCAAAGGAAGGCCTGGGAGGAACTTGCGGTGTTTGTTCGATCATGGCCACACCGCCAGTTTCGCTGAGTCAGTTACATTATAAGAGCGAATCATTTTATGACAGGCTCCGGTAAAGCGATGTGAGTGGGAGGAACATCATCAGCCCATACATCAGCGTAAAAAGGCCACCAATCAGGACGAGACAGAGAACCGGGAGCAGGCTGGTGCTGAGAATCATTCTGTCACGGGCCAGTCGATTGTAATTTTGAGCGATCAGACGCAGGCTAGCGACGCGATCTGTGGAAGGCCCTCGCCAGGTCACGGCCCATGCACCTAAAACAGGCACACCAGAGGCTTTCCAGTCTTGGATTGAGGGCTGATGGCCGGCCCTCAGTAGGGCTGTCAGGGCTTGCATTTTTTCGATCATTTGACGCTGACCACCAACTCGGGCGGCCAGTTCGACGGCGTCGGCTTCAGGTGTCCCGTGTTCGATCAGTACGGCCATCAAATCGGTCCAGTAAGCCATTCTGGAGTCGCTCCAGGCTTTGCCGAGGAACGGGATACGCTCTGCATTGCGTTCTGCAAACCGGCCGATTCTGGACCCTAAAAGTGTGATCAGTAATAGGCTTACAGCGATCACAATGGCCCAGATTCTGGGCTCAAAAAGTTCTTTGGTACGCGTACTGATCTGGCCGACAAAGGTCAGCCAGCCTGGGATTAAGGCGCGGGAGTCGATCATGGTGTCGAGCATGACAGGCACAATCTGGGTCAGAACAAACAGGCTTAGCAGGGATGCAACCACAGCCACAATCAAAGGATAAATCATGGAGACGACGGCCAGGCGGCGCGATTCCTGACGGAGTCGGGCGAGCCGGGTGAGGTCGTCGAGCATTTCCGGCAATCGTCCGGATTGTTGGCCAGCCTTGAGTAAGGCGACATATTCGCCTGGCAGGGTGGTGGAGAGTTGGGCGAGGGCCGTTTCGAGGTTTTGGCCTTGCTGGAGGCGATCGGTGAGTTGGCGGATCAATGAGCCTGTTCGACCAGGCCAGTCGGCAGCGACTGCCTTGAGGCCAGACTCAAGCGGTAGGCCTGCACGTAAGATCCCTGAAAGCAGGTTGTTGAATGCGATCAGATCCTCGGCCCCGAGTTCGGTAAAATCACCATGTGATGAAGGTGGACCGCTGGTTGGCCGAGTCATGTCATTCCTGAAGCGGGTTGGTAGTTTAAGACGTCGTGTGGGTGTTCAAGTTCAGTAGAAACGAAACCATCAGCCGTGTCAATCAGGTGTAGATGAGATTGTCGGATTTGATCTCTATTATTTCTGGATTTTTAATGGAGAGGGGTAGACATGATTCCGGCTGAGGACGTTTAATACCTACTGGATATGAAACTGTTGTGAGTCATATCATCCATACATAGTGAAATGGAAGGGAACGAATATGCGTATTTCCGAATCAACAATCAAAGCGGCGATTTCTCATCCTGACATATCCATTCAAGTTTGTGCTGCGAATTATTTTAAAAACTCGTTCTCAACAGACCCGGAAATAGCGACTCTTATACTCAAGCACTTGTCGGATGATGGAATGGAATTAAGTCAGAGTAATTCGATTTTTAATCTTGCAAATTTACATTTGACAGAAGAAAATATTGAAACTTTGATTAAGCATCTGAACATAGAATCAAACGACGTTAATCATTTACTCGCATCACTCTGCATAGCATTGATAAGAACTGACGGAAATCAATTTCTGGATCGGTACCAGGAAATCATTGATTCGCGGTATTTTTTTCAGCCAATGCTGCATATTTTCAAGCTTCGTAAGGAATTGCTTGCGTATGATGAGTCGAGATGCTGGAGGGAGCTCGAAGACTACTGCATGAAGCGAACCGCTTATCTCATTTCACTTCCCAATGAAAATAGATATTATGCTGAATTTGACATTGCCTGGTGTTTCGCAGATGCTATCGTCCGATTGGGTTGGAATTGCGAGGAGCGAATTCTTTCAATTCTAAGTCAGGATCTTGTTGACAATAAAACAGAAAATGGGATGGATGCAACTGGACTTGAATTTCTTCAGGATGTCGCTGTTCACATTGCTGGTTTATTAAAGATGGAGTCAATGGTTCCTGTCCTGGTTTCGAGGATATACGGTACCGAGGAAAGCGAACATTGGGAACGGTCAGAGGTGGATTCACTCATCAGGATCGGGACACCTGAGATTGTAGACCTGATTGCCAGTAATTATCTCATTTCGAATGAGGAGTTTCAGTATCATTCGAAAGACATATTGGAGAATATTAAAACCGATCACGCTTGCAACACATGTCGTCAACTCCTTGCAATGACTGATAATCTAGACCGTCGATATGATTTGGCTGAGGCCATGCTTAATCACTTTGAGACGGATGCCATCGAATTTGGCAGGGAATTGGTTTTAGGGAACGAAGAAGACATGTCATCCGAATTTCTGAGAAAAAATCTGATTCATTGCTGCACCATCATGGATCAATTCTTTCCTGAATTCGATGAAGTGTTGAATATGGTAAATGGAGATGGGCATGGAGATGGAGATGATTATGAAATTAGTTTTAATGGAGGTTTTGATGGAGGTTTTGATGAGGAAGAAATGATGAAAATGTTTCAGCAGCAGTTGGCCTATGAATTACAATCGCAGAATGATTACTTTTCATCTCAACCCATGATTGATGTAGGTGTTTCAACGGCTGATCAAAGCCAGCTTCCAATCGCAGGGAAAACTTTTAAGGCAGGAAGAAATGACTCTTGCCCATGCGGCAGTGGCAAGAAATTCAAGAAGTGCTGTATGAATCATGGTTAAGTTTTAGAATATTCGAAAAATAAAAAAAGGGTGGAATCTATTCGATTCCACCCTTTCCTACAGCTCGTAGAAATGCAATCAGTTGGCCAGGGCTTTTTCGATTGCGGCGGTGACTTTTTCGCTTTCAGGGCTTTCGCGTGGCTCAAAACGGGCGATGATTTCGCCATTCTTGCCGACCAGGAACTTGGCGAAGTTCCAGCCGATATCGCCTGAGAAACCTTGAGCGTTGGTCAGTTCCTTGTAGAGAGGGTGAATGCCTTCGCCCTTGACCACGATCTTTGAGAACAGTGGGAAACTGACTTCGTAGTTCGACTTACAGAATTCTTTGATGTCAGAATTCGAGCCTGGCTCTTGCTTGCCGAACTCGTTGGCTGGGAAGGCCAGAACTTCGAAACCCTTGCTGTGGTACTTCTTATAGACCTTTTCAAGGCCTTCGTATTGGGGTGTCAGGCCGCACTTGCTGGCGGTGTTGACGATCAGGAGAACCTTGCCCTTGTAGGCGTCGGCCAGCTTGACTTCTTTGCCGTCAATATTTTTGACTTCGTGGTTCAGCACGTTGGCGCCGAAGGCCAAAGCCTTGCGGCCAGCCAGGATAGCAGCAGAAAATGCGACGAATACGCGACGTGAAAGCTTCATCAGTCGTTGCTCCTCAAGAGAGTTGATTGCAGAAATCCGAACCTTGTAGCCTTGATCCTAACCGTTGGTCGATTGAGTCGCAAGGCATCCTTTGTTTAAGATGATCTTATTCGCTATGAAATCAAGACCTTGGCCGTCAAAAAATCGGGCGGTCAAGTTCAAGTCCATCAATATGAAGAGATTATGAACGAATCTTTCCGGACAGAAGGCGCGAGCAGAGCTTTGGCAAACGCAGCCTTGCATGCTCATCAGGATCGTCGCCGTCAGGCTGAACCGATGGACTTGCTCTTTGCACTTCTGGCCGATGAAGAGAGTCAGGCAACAGTTCTACTGACTCGGTTTGGTATGACGGAAGATGCTCGAATAGAATGGGTTACAGCACGTTCTGGTTTGGCAGAAGCTGGTGAGTCTGATATATCTGAGACCGCTCAGGAGTCCCCAGTTTCTCAAAAGGCCACCCATTCTCAGGCCCTGAAAATGGCCTTGGCCGATGCCGATCTCTACCTCAGAGCCATCGATCGCTCGAGGCCGGTGGGGACCGAGGAAATTCTTTACGGCTTGATCAGCAGCAATAAAGAGGCGGCTCGTGAGGTTCAAAAACTGGTTTCAGAGATGGACAGGTTGAAGGCTTATTTTCATCGCCAGAAGGATGAGGAAACGGAGCTTTTGCCTTTGCCTGAAGGCTGCGATCCGCTGGTTTTGATGGATTCAGTCGAAACCGCCGACATTGCCAGGATTATCGACGCGGCATCAAATCGGGTGCGTGAGGGGTTGAGGGTGATTGAGGATTATGCGAGGTTTGCGCTCGATGATCCGTCTTTGACACGTGGTTTGAAGGATGTCAGGCACCGGCTGAAAGAGGCGATGACGGGCTTTCCAGCCGAGATGATTATTCCACAACGTGATACAAAGGGAGATGTTGGGACGCATATCATGGCGGTTGATGAAGGTATTCGCACCAGTCCGCGAGATGTTTTGGTGGCGAATTTCAAACGTGTGACTGAAGCCCTGCGGTCACTTGAAGAATATGCAAAGCTTTTTGATGTCTGGGTTTCAGGACGATTCGAAGTGCTCAGGTACGACCTTTATACGCTTGAGAAACGGATGATTTTAGCCGTCACAGGTGTTCGCACTTTGGGATCGGCCAAACTTTGCCTTTTGATTGGCAATCTGCCGACTCTAGGGGATCTGACGTGGGTCGTGTCGGAGGCCATTGAGGGAGGTGTGGATTTTATCCAGCTTCGTGAGAAAAACAGGCCTGATCGAGTCTTGCTGGAACATGCCCGGGAGTTGCGAATTCTGACGGCCAAAGCAGGGGTTTTGTTTGCCGTAAATGACCGAGTGGACATTGCAAGAATTGCGAGTGCCGATGCCGTACACCTTGGCCAGGATGACTTTACGGTGCGTGATGCAAGGCGTCTGGTAGGTCCACGGATGATGATGGGGGTTTCCACACATGAGCCTGGCCAGCTTCGTAAAGCGGTTACGGATGGGGCTCAATATCTGGGTGTAGGGCCGGTGTTTTCGAGTCGGACGAAAAATTTTGATGAATCTGAGATTGCTGGGCTGGGTTATGTGCGTCATGTGTCGGAAGAGACTACGCTGCCATGGTTTGCGATCGGTGGGATCGATACGGAAAACATTGATCAGGTGATTGAGGCAGGAGCCTCGAGGGTGGCGGTGAGTTCGGCGATTTTGAAAGCCGAAAGGCCGAGGGTGGCGGCCCGGATTTTGAGGGAGAAGCTGGATCGGATTTGAGTTCACTTCAACCGAGAAAAAAAGTCAAAATCAGCCAGATGTGATGAATCGGTCATGACGAGCATTAAAAAATACGTGTACTCTCTTTCATAATATTGAGAAACATGTTACGAATAGAAGGTGTCGAGAATATCTGGCCTTGTAAGATCCAAGGTTGGGAGATTTTCGCAAGCCGAGAAAAATTCCCATGTCCGACGACTTTTTTTCCGCAGACGAATCGGGTAACGCGGCAACCTACGAAGCCAATGAAGCTTCGATAAGGAGCCGTAAGCGTCGTCGTACGAAGGTGATTGCTCTGGTAGCGCTGGGTTCCGTCGGGGCACTTGGGATCTATTCCTGCACGAGTTCGCAGACCGATGATACCTGGCAAGGTGCTGATAGCGGCCAGGTGGTGGATGGGACTGGCGCGAATGGGACAGCGACGCAGGCAGACGGTACACCCGTGGCCTCGCGCGGATATCGGCCAAGTATTTGGCCATGGATGTGGTTCTTAAGTTCAAACCGTGGATATGGCGGAAGTTATGGTGGTCGAGCCCCGGCAGGCGGGTATGCCCCGACGAGTGGCTTTTCAGGATCATCCACATCATCCACCGCAGCTGCACCACGAGCACCGTCTACAAGCACTGGTAGCAGCAGTACATCGGGCACCTCACGAAGCGGTTTTGGCACGATTGGGAAAGCTTTGAGCGGGGTGTCTTGAATCCCTTGTTTTCCAGTTTGATCAGAAAAATCATCAACGGAGGTTAGGCAGATGCGCCGAATGACGATTCTGCCCAGACCCAACTGGCAGGAAAAGGTTGAATCGAAAGGGCTTACGATCCATTCGGTGGACGGTCGGCCGTATTGGAATGAATCCGCCTGCTACCTGTTCTCGCAAGATGAAGTTGATACACTTGAGACGGCGATCACAGAGCTTTATCGAATTTGTGTGGAAGCGACAGGTGTGGTGATCGAGCGTGGATTATGGGATCAATTTGGAATTCCTGTTGCATTTGCAGAATGGATCAAGCAGTCGTGGGAGATGGATCAGCCCTCGGTTTATGGCCGGTTCGACCTGTCGTGGAACGGTTCAGGGCCGCCAAAACTGCTGGAATTTAATGCAGATACGCCAACATCACTGGTCGAGGCCAGCGTGATCCAATGGTTTTGGCTTGAGGATCGTGTTGCAGATGGTTTGGGCCGAGGTTGGGATCAATTTAATAGTATTCATGAAAAGCTGATTGCATCGTGGACAGAGATTGGAGCATCGGAGCGTTGCGCCAAATTAAATGTGGCGGCAATGACCGATCAACCTGAAGATTTGATGACCGCAGTATATATGCTTGATGTAGCGAGGCAGGCTGGGTTGGATGCGAGCATGATTGACATGTCGGCGATTGGCTATAATGCCGTCCAGCGAAGTTTTGTGGATTTAATTAACGACCCGATTGATATGATTTTCAAACTCTATCCTTGGGAATGGCTTTTGCGTGAACAGTTTGGTCGATCGCTTCCAGGGGCAGAATGTTTATGGGTGGAGCCTCCGTGGAAAATGATCATGTCGAGCAAGGCGATTTTACCATTATTGTGGGAATTATTTCCGAACCATCCGAATTTATTATGGGCAGGCAGGGAGAAGCCTGGAAGTGGTATTGGAGCATATGTATCGAAGCCGATTTATGGCCGGGAGGGCGCGAATGTTCAAATTGAAACTGCGGATGGAAGCACGATTGCATCTCAGGAAGGCCCATATGCAGACGGTCCATTCAGTCAGAGGATTTATCAGGCATTTGCACCATTGCCGGAATATCAGGGCATGAGGCCCGTGATTGGTGGGTGGGTGATTGGTGGTGAGTGTGCAGGAATTGGAATACGTGAGGACGACGGCCCGATCACCACGAATCTCAGCCGATTTGTGCCTCATGCGATTGAGGATTAACAATCGCGATATTTGATGGCGTATGATATTCGTAAATGTCGATAATTCAGAGGATTTGGCTTTTTGGAGTTGTAACCTTTTGGATTGTTTTTTTAAGTTGGCCTGAATGGCTTGCCAAGGCGCGTGAAAATATGCGATATTCTGATAGAGACATAGCATAAGCCATGAATGAGACCTGTATTTTGGGGGTTCGATGGAGCTGACGTTTGAGTGTCCGGAATGTCGGTCGGTGAGTCGCGTGAAGAACGCTGACACAGCGATTGAATTCGTTTGTCAAACTTGCCAGTACAAGCGTCAGGCGAAGGCAGGGAGCGTCACTCCTGAAGGGGTGTGTCATTGCCCATACTGTGGTACAGAAAAGCTTTACATCCAGAAAGACTTCCCTCAGGGGCTGGGTGTGACCATTGTGATTGCAGGGTTTGTCTGGGCCACGTATTACTGGTATTATGTCCGCCCTTTGGCTGCATATGCTGTGTTGATGGGGTCTGCTCTGCTTGACTTGATTTTATGGAAAAAAGTGCCTGATGTCGCGATGTGTTACCGATGTTTAGGGCAGATGCGTGGGCCCGATGTGAAGCCATTGGGGCGTTTTGAGCCGTTTGATCTGGAGATTGGTGAAACGTTTCGTCAGGAGCGGATGCGGGTGGCTGAGCTCAAGGAACGACAGGCTCAGGCTGTCAAGAATTGATTCGATGTACCTAAGGCATTCCTGTGGTTTGAGATAAGCCCGGAATTGAAGAATTTCAAGGTCAGAGAGAATTGCCGCTCACCATGCCTAAAGAGAAGGTTCAGAATCTGGTGAGGGACGACTTGCGCGATGTTGTGCGTGGGGAGTTGAGCATCAGTCCCGTCACTTTGGCGTCGTTCGCGGGCGATGCAGGCGTATGGGAGCAAAAGCCGCTGGCCATGGTTGCTCCACGCGAAGAGACTGAGGTGGTGGCCGTGTTGGTATATGCGGCAGAGCAAGGGCTTAGCGTGCATCCTCGAGGGGCAGGGCAGGGCGTGACAGGCGAGTGTCTGGGGGCAGGAATTGTTCTGGATTGTTCGCGGCATTTGCGACGTCTTGTGGATATTGGCCCTGATTGGATCACGGTTCAGGCAGGTGCAACTCTGGCAGAAGTGAACTCGATTTTAGGCGAACGCGGGCGAAGGTTGTCAGCAGTGCCTTCGGGTTCCGAGGAATCGACGATCGGAGGCTGGATCAGCAGTCTGGGCCGTTCGGCATCACCCGTGGAAGGCACTGTAGCGGATCAGATTTTGCATTCCAGGCTGGCTCTGGCAGATGGCTCGATTCTGGAACTTGGACCAAGGCCGATGGTGGTCTCGGACGAGACGGGCGAGGCCGACCCTGATGAGTCGGGCCTGATGGCCAGGCTCACGCGTATAGCTCAGTGGCGAATGGATTTATGTGATGTCTCATGTGACCACTCATTGGCAGATCAGTCGGGGATGGTTCTGGCAGGATTGATGGATAGCCGGCAGAGAATTTTGAATCCCCAGAGAATTCTGGCAGGGGCAAGAGGAACACTTGGAGTGATCCTTGAAGCTACTTTACGCACTGTTCCGGTGCGTCGTTGGTCAGCCTGGGCCGTGATTGGATTTGATCTGCCAGAGCGAGCCGCCGATCAATGCTTGAAATTACCGTGTCTGGATTCTCTCGAATCAGCCGAGATTATTGATTGGAGGAGCATTGCCCTGGCATGCGATCATCAGGGCGAGTTGAAATCGTTTTTCCCTGATCCTACACCTGTTGCGGCAGTGGTGCGGTGGGGTGTAGATGATGAAATTTCGGCGGAAAAAATTGTCGGCGAATTGCAATCGAAATTTCAATCGAATTCCGTATATATTCGAACACAAGTGGTCGCTCAATCGCAACATCCGCTTGGTCAATGGCGATTTGCAGCCAGATCAGCGCTTGGAGGTCGACCTGGAGCAGCCTTGACCCGGCCGGTTTTTGAGTCGATCACAGTCAAGCCTGAGGCAGTTTCCGGGCTATTGTCACAAATTGCAGCCGCATCGCAGATGGCTCGATTGAATGTGGGCATGACGGTTTCACCGCTCACAGGACGCATTGTGGTGGATCCGATTTTTGATCCGACCCAGTCCATAGACGAGCAACAAATTGCAGGCTGGCTTGATTCGCTGGCGGATTTGACATTAAAGTCAAATGGGTTCATACGTGGTGTGGAGCCGTGGCTGAGACGCGTTCGAGGGTCGGCCCTGACGAGGCAGTTTGCCGATCTGAGGCCAGTCTGGCGCGAGATCAAGACCTCGTTTGACACAGGTGGGAGACTTAACCCAGAGGCTTTGCCAGGCGAGTCCCGGCCCGATTTAAAGTTACGGGTTTTGTCGATACCAGCCGGCCCCAATCCGATGCTGAATCCGGCACTACCCAAGTCGAAAATTGTATTAAGTATGCTCGATTCTGAATCGACCATCGACTCATTTCCATTTCTACCGGTGCTGGAACCAGATTTAAGCTGGCCTGAGGATCGGGGGCCGCAATTGGCGGCATCGGCATGCAATTCGTGTGGTGCGTGTCGGTCTGTGGAACCAACGAGCCGGATGTGCCCGAGTTTTCGTGGAGATCGATCCGAATCGTCATCACCCAGAGCCTTGGCAGGCCTGATCCGTCAGGTTACGGCAGGTACGATTGACCCGACTTTGTGGGGTTCTGAGCAGGTTAAAGAGGCTGCTGAGGCGTGTTTTCATTGCCAGATGTGTCGATCGGAATGCCCGGCAGGGGTGGATATTTCCGGGCTCATGATTGAAGCCAAAGCCGCAGCAGTCGCGAATCACGGGCTTGCTCCGAAAGATTTCTGGCTTTCCAGGGTGGATGTACTCGCCAGAATGTCGAGTTTTTTCCCAGTCATTGCAAATGCAATTCTGAGCCACGGGCAGTCGCGATGGCTCCTGGAGAAGGTCACAGGATTATCAAAGCATCGGCGATTGCCAGCCGTTCGGCGATGGTCGTTCATTCACAGGGCTGATTCGCGAGGCTGGTGCCGTCCAAGGCCTCAGATGCAGGGCCCCCGAGTGGCTTTGTTTCTCGACATTTTGACCAACCACTTTGATCAGGATCTAGCGGAAACGACCGTCGAATTTCTGAAATGGGCCGGCGTGAATGTTTACGTGCCGAGCCGTCAGCGATCGTCGGGGATGCCAGCCCTGGTGGTGGGCGATCTGGACCGGGCCCGCGAATTGGTCAGGGCCAATCTCCGAGTGCTTGGTAATGCTGTAAGGGATGGCTACACCATTGTTTGCATTGAGCCGACTTCGGCGATGGTGATCCGCGATTTTTACCCTCGTTTGACGGACGATCTTGATGCTCGCCTGGTCGCGGATAATACTCTGGAGCTGAGCACTTACCTGGCCGGGATGGCTGAGCGTGGCCTTTTGCCTGAATCACGCCATATTTTGCACGGGCGGATCGGGTATCATCAGCCCTGCCATTTGCGGGCCCTTGATGTAGGGAAACCGGGTTTTGACCTTGTGAAACGAGTTCCAGGAGTTTCTTTGGAATTTATCGACAAGGGATGTTCTGGAATCGCTGGCCCGTTTGGATTCTCGCGGTCCAACTTTCGTAAGAGCCTGAGGATCGGTCATCAGTTGCGTGCCAGATTGAAGGACGACGATATTGATGTAGGCATGACGGAATGCCTGAGCTGCCGAATGCAAATGGAGCAGGGAATTACCAAACGAAGCCACCACCCTGTGGAGATTCTGGCGATGGCTGCCGGATTGAATCCAGAGTTGAGGGCTGTCTGGAACCAGCCCAAGGCTCGAAATACAATCACCTGATTTCATAAAAGAATTGATGTTATGGCTGAATTGAAAACACAAGCTCACGATGGCGATGTCCGAGCCTTTCTGGATACGATTGAAAATGAAAAGAAGCGTCAGGAAGCACACCAACTTTGCGACTTGTTTGAAACGGCCACGGGGCTACCGGCTGTGATGTGGGGGCCTGCGATTGTCGGTTTCGGGCATTATCATTATAAATATGAGTCGGGCCGTGAGGGTGATTTCTTTCAGGCTGGTTTTTCGCCCAGAAAGGCCAACTTCAGCCTTTATTTGATGCCCTCTGTTTCCGACTACTCCGAGTACCTTGAAAAGCTTGGAAAATATAAGACGGCCAAGAGCTGTTTGTATATTACCTCGATAGCGAATATTGATAAAGCAATATTGAAGCAAATGATTCGCAGGTCGATGCAATCGACAGCTTCGAGCGGTTGAATCAAATCTTTGTATTCGTCCAGCCACCTTTAAAATATTTGATAGCAAGCAAAAGGCCCCTGAGATTTAAGTCGACGAGCATTGCAACCCATGCCCCTTTAAGGCCCATGGCCCAGAACGAGCCGTCTTCAGGGCGTGCGAGCAGATAAGTGATGGGAATACGGAACAGGAAAAATCCGATTGTTGCATTATACCATGGTGTTCTGGTTTCACCTGCTCCGCGGAATGTGGTGGCCAGGACATTGATTGTGGCTAATCCAGGCATCGCAAATGCAACCACGGGGAGCATGGGTGCCCCTGTGGCGATGAGTTCTGGCTTGCCTGATCCGAGAAAAAGTTGAAACATTTCTTCATCCAGAAAAAACAATGTCACGCCCATGAATGCCAATAAGATATTACCGAGCAGGAGGCACATATTTGCGGCTCGTTTGGCAAGTTCTGGCCGATTTGCGCCGAGATATTGGCCAGCAAGGATGCCGGCAGGGGCTGCAAATCCACCCACCATGAGGTATGCGATCGACTCGCATTTGATTGCAACTCCGTGTGCGGCTGTCGAAACGGCTCCGAGCCGATTGATGATCGAAAGATACCAGAGTTGGCCGGTGATCCCCGTGGCCGTTTCACCCACTGTGGGAAGGCTGATGCGCACGATGCGCCGGGTGCGTTCCCAGCAGGGCTTTATGGTAGATCGTCTGAGCCGGAGGCCGCCCCGGCCCTGGATTAATGCCAGAAGTATTAAAATTCCGCCCACACCTTCGCCGATGGCTGTACCGGCGGCCACACCTGCAATGCCCCACTTGGGCAGGCCCATGAAGCCTACAACGAGTGACCAGCTTAATATTACATTAATCAGATTGACAACGCCCATCACCAGAGACCCGGTTCGAGTATCTCCAGCACCGGCCAGGCAGGACATGCCGACGATGCGAATGGCGATCAGGGGCCCCACAGCCACGATGATCTGGAAGTAAGTGATCGCGGCTTCGGCAGAATCGCCTGACATATTCATGCCCAGCACGATGGACCTGGCCAGAATGATTCCGAAAAACTGGATAAAGAAGCCTGCAATGAGTCCTAAACTCATGGCCACACCGGTGATCCGGTTGGCTTCGTCGCAATCGCCTGCGCCGACCATACGAGCCACCAGTGCAGAGGCTCCGGCTGAAACCACGGCGAGTAACCCGCCCATGAACCAGGAAATATAAGTGGCCACAGTGACGGCCGCAAGGTCGTCAGACGAGAGATACCAGCCTGTGATGAGCGTGTCAGAGAGTCCGACGAGATAGATCAAAGCCTGCTGAATCAGCACCGGCAGAGCCAATCTCCAGATTGTGCGGAAAAGTTCGAGATCCGTCGGAGCCTGATTGGCCTGATCTTCCGTATTCATACTTTCACGCTCCTTCACTCCCAGCTATTGGGCTTTTAGCGAATTCAGCTTATCATAAGGAACAAGTTCGAGTCTTGACGATTTTTGAAACGCCGAAGAGGTTCCCCTGTGCCGAACGCCCGAATTCTGGATGGCAAAGCCCTGGCCAATCGTCTGCAAGCAGAGCTTGCTCAGGAAGTTCAGGCATGGTCCGCCGTCACGGGTGTGAAGCCTGGCCTTGCCGTGGTTTTGGTAGGAGCGGAACCGGCCTCTATGGTTTATGTACGCAATAAACGCAAGGCCGCCCACTCCGCCGGATTTGAAGATCACCTGATTGAGATGCCCTCAGACATTAGCCAGCAAGCACTTGTGGACGAAGTGGAAAAACTTAACGCCGATCCAGCCGTCCACGGAATTCTGGTCCAGTTGCCCCTGCCAAAACATTTGGATAGTGAGCTGATCCTGCGCCGGATTCGTCCGGAAAAGGATGCCGACGGGTTTCATCCTGTGAACATGGGGCTACTCGCCCTGGGCACTCCCAAACTCGTTCCATGTACACCTTTAGGGGTCAAAGAACTACTCATTCGAGAGTCCATTCCGACCAAGGGCAAACGCGTGGTGGTGGTGGGTCGATCGAACATCGTCGGTAAGCCGATGGCCCTGCTTTTAATGGCCAAAGGTGAAGGTGGCGATGCCACCGTAACCATTGTCCACACAGCCTCTGAGGATATGCCTGGACTGTGCAGGGAGGCCGATATTCTGGTCGTCGCGGCCGGTCAGCCGGAGATGGTCAAAGGCAGTTGGATCAAGCCTGGTGCGGTGGTGATTGATGTCGGAATTCACCGACGAGTTGATGGATCACTTTGTGGTGACGTCGATTTTGCAGAGGCTTCAGAAGTGGCTTCAGCCATCACGCCAGTGCCGGGCGGAGTGGGGCCATTGACGATCGCCATGCTTCTTCGCAACACGTTTGAAGCCGCCAAATCTATGGTCAGTTCGAATCCATCTTAAATCACCAAGAATCATCAAACCAAGAACGACAAAAAGGATCTAAAGGCAATGAAATTCGGGATCTGTAACGAACTCTTTGAGAACTGGGATTTTGCTGACGTCTGCAAATCCGCCAAGGCGATTGGCTACGATGGGCTGGAAATCGCACCTTTTACACTGGCTCCGTTGATTACCGATGTCTCCAGTACGCGTCGCTCTGAGCTGAAGAAGATCATGGCTGACAACGGTTTGGAGTGCATCGGTCTGCACTGGCTTCTGGCCAAAACCGAAGGGTTTTATCTGACCACTCCCGATACGGCCGTGCGCCAGAAAACGCTCGATTATTTGAAAGAGCTGGTTCAGTGCACTCATGATCTGGGCGGATCGATCATGGTCTTTGGCTCTCCGAAACAGAGGGATCTACTGCCTGGAGTGAGTCAGGAGCAAGCCTTGGACTTTTCCGAAGAAGTCTTTTCAAGTCTGACAGAATCGCTTGCAAATGCAGGTGTTACGTTTTGTCTGGAGCCGCTGGCGCCGAGCGAGACCAATTTTCTGAACACGATTGATCAGGCCAATGAGCTGATTGAACGGGTGAATCATCCGAATTTCAAGCTTCATCTGGACGTCAAGGCGCAGTCGTCCGAGCCAGGAACTTCCGTTCCGGAATTATGGCTGAAGCATGGCTCTAAAGCCCGTCATGCACATGCTCAGGACATCAATCTGAAGGGGCCAGGAATGGGCTTGGTGGAGTTTGGTCCGATTGTCAGATCGTTGAAAGAATCTGGATATCCGGGATATCTATCCGTCGAAGTTTTCGACTTCACACCTGGTGCTGAAGCGACGGCGCGTATCAGTCTGGAGACTTTGAAGAAGGCTGCCATCGAGATCTA
>Ga0208720_1000194_pt1 | contig 16705 bp, 5 predicted proteins | sample LakMenEpi20Apr10_FD_150716 | JGI IMG/M metagenome (GOLD analysis project Ga0208720, IMG submission 150716) | Freshwater microbial communities from Lake Mendota, WI - 20APR2010 deep hole epilimnion (SPAdes) | ecosystem: Environmental > Aquatic > Freshwater > Lake > Epilimnion/Euphotic zone ...
TGTCGACATATTCCTGAGCACTTGATTCGTCCTTATCAGTCTGACGAGTTTCAGAGACCAATTGCAGCGAACTCTTCAACAAGGAAAGGTCCTCTGGAATCGCTTGTGAATATTTAGCCATCCGACGAATCAGCTGATCTTTAGAAATCTCTCTCCATCCCGATTTAATATCCAATTGTTTCGGATCTGGAGACTGCTCCATTCCAGAATAATCTCCGGATAGCCATTCGCTGAGCGATATCTGCTTTAAATCGGATTCTTCATTTGGGAACTCGACATCCCTTACAGCCATCACAATCGGATTTGATCTATCTATAAGAAATCGCTCGCGGATAGATTTCAGAAATTCCGACAATCGGCTTCCCTCAATTTGACTGATCATTAACAGATCCGCTCCAGCATGATTTGCTTCAACGGATACAACTTTTCGACTCATCACCGTCTCACAATCCATAATTTTGTCACCCACTGAAGCGTAAATCAATCGGCCAAGTGAATCGCCCCATTTGAAATCACTTGTGCCATCCGAATGAATTTTTATTCTCATGGTCGCATGGCAAAGTTCTTGTCCAGAGCGATCAATCAGAAGATCTTCCAGAACCATCCCAGATACCATCTGTTTGTCATTACGAGTTGCATTCTTTTTAAAAGCTATGGAAAGATTGCCATTTGTCGACTTAAACTCCCACTTGCGACTCTCCCAGAATTCGACATTTTCTGCATCAGGATTTCGAATTGCGGTCAGTCCATTCTCAACGATATTCTCAATCTTCAGAAAATCTGTCTTGAAACCACTCAGCGACACCGACTTTTCCACCCGACCACGTCCCAGAGGAACAATATCAGGCAAAACGAATGGTGATTCGGAATCCACCGGAAATTCACGGCTTAACGTAACGCGCACGACACCAAATGCAGCGCGTTTCCGTGCAATGATGATTTGCGATTGGTTACCTGTATGTTGCATCCTCGTATCAAAATCACTTGAATTGTCCAATTCAATTTTATAATCCAATGAGGCTGGATTTGTTCGAAGATATATCGAACTGAGTGGCCCAGAGATCGGATCATATTCAACTTCGCACTTCCATTGGATTTTATTCGAATGAATTCCTAATTCATGATTGATCTGAACCTTGCTGAAAGTCTCTGACACATTCCATTGCACCTGGGGAAGTGGCTGATCACCTTCAAATTGATAAAGCCATCGCTTCAGATTGGCTGGTGTATCAGGATCCCGAATCTCACCAAGATTCTTAAGCACATCACTCCCATGCTTTAATGGTGTTGGCCAAATCGTTGATTCTTTTTCCACCTCCTGCTCAACAATCAACCGACCAGGCGGTTTGATCTGCCCATCAATCAAAGGCCATGGTAATGCCATGGGTAGAGTTATACCCGTCCCGCTTTTGGAATCAGCAGTCTCAAAAGTTGTCATCGTATCCACCTCAATCCTTAATGCTTTCCGTTTCCGTACATCAAATCGGACATAAAATTGCCCCGGCTTGTCTTGAACCACCCCCCAGTCCAATAATCCGATCGCCCTCACTGAAACCGCTTTTGATTGAGCTCCTAAATCAATTAGAATTGGTTTAATTTCAAGGAGTTCAGATTCAGAGGATTGATCGATGACAAACTGACCTGAAATAGTTGACTTCTGAAGCAACAGGCGAGCCTGAACAACATGATCAATATGCGGGACTTCTGGCCTGAATTGAAATTCCGCCTCTTCCCAGTGATCTACAATCGAAGTCTGCTGAGATTTCAACTGTCCTGGAACCAGAAGCCCCCAGAGCTTGTCATCCACGTCCTGATTACCAATAGTCGATGCAACAGGTCCCCAGTCGCCGGCCATAACGTCACTCTTTACCCAGCGAATTATCGCTTTATCTCCATATTCTGAACCACGAATGACTACCCCCTGAAGACTATATTTATCGATCAGGTTTGCCATCTGCAATATTTCCAATTCAAAAAAGTCCGCCGTTCGATCAGGTATAATTGACCAGTTTAAATGATTCGAGACAGAATCATCAGCAGGAATCGCCCGACATTGAGAAGTCCCCAGAAGAAAATGTGTCGCCGGCATCTCAATCTTGTACTGACGATTATCATGAGATGAACCGTTTCGCACCACGGGAATTCGGCAATACCATCTGACCCCATCTGGAGTCCGAACAGCTGTCATTCTTGTTAAAACTTCGGTTATTGTTCGAGAATCTGCATTAAAATCAGATTTTTTCTGGATTCGGAATTGCTTCAATAGCGAGAATTTTTCTGATTCAATCTGCTTCAAAGGTTGAGACCGGCCTTGACTCTCGAAATACAAACTTTTACTTTGATTTTCACCCATTCGAACATCAAAGTTTGAGACAAATGTTGAAAAGATCGTGATCCTTGCAGAAGGTCCGTCGAGTATAGGCCTATAGGTTTTAATCACTCTTAATGTCCCTTTGGGAGTACCCGACAACTGATATTCCACTAGAGATTTCGCAGGATTGATTCGTAATGGCATTTTCTGACCGTTCCAGAACACTTGCAGTGACAAACAGTCATCCGATGGTCCAGAAACAAGAAAGCTATTTTTGCCAGCGAAATCTTGATATTCGTAATCGGATTGCAAATGAATCATACCTTCAGGATCGTCTTTTATCAGATGTGTTGCATTTAGAAACAGACCGCCTGAAAATGGCTCGACCAACCCTTGACTATCAATGAAAGCCTTCGTTCGCTTGAGTTGCTCTGATGTCATGATCACTTGTTTAGGACGTATTAAACTCTCCTCAATATTTGAAAACGGCATGACAACATAAATGTTTTCTTGAGCAATTGCGACTGAGTTTACATCTCCATAAACGGTGATCACTAGAAGAAGCCCTATGCTATGAGCCGGCTTGATACGAAAAGCCATATATTTATTTACAACCTTGAACATCACGCACATTATCAGTATTGCCGCCAACACAATCCACCCTGATTTAGAAATCCCATAACTGGCGAGAACCCCAATCGTCATCGCAGTCAGAAACCTTGAAGTCCTCCGCAGATTCGAATTCCAAGATCGCTTGAATATGACCGCAATGACCAAACCAGTTAAAAAGGCCATACCACTTTCATATGAAATTAATGATTGATATGAAACAGCGATAATTTCCGGAGGATTCACATCAGGATTTATACTGGAACTCAGTAAAAAGAGATTCGATGCAACTTTTTGGTAATTTTTATTTGAATCGCCTCTCTTGTGAGACTCCGTAAATTGAAACTCCCACTCACGCTTCATTTTATCAATCACCTTCCATGTGGTTTTATTGCAAATCGTATTCATCTCTGGTAGAAAAAGCGGTATTCCAGAGGTCATACTTTTATCGTCAGGCCGACTCTCCAGATCATAGAAAAGATCCATGTTGATTTGATTCTGAAATGAGCCAAGATTTATTTTCAATCTACCATTTTTCATATCTTCAGCATTCACTAGCAAGTCATTTAAGAGAATTCTCTGAAGCCGAAAACCATCTGGCTTCGTGATGATGATATTCTGGCTCTCCGATTGTCGATAAAGTGTGGAGTGAAACCGATACTGGACATGCCCTTTCTCATCTATCAATAGATCGACGTTCTGATTCACCACCGGGAGATTATTCGCCTCAGTAAATTCTGGTCGAGAAATCGCATTTAAATGCAAGATTTGTTCAAGAGTTTTTGGATCACTGATTTTCTCATAACGAATAATCCCTGCGTATTCCTGTCGATAATATGACGATATCACAAGTTCTCTCCTTAATGATTCAATTGCTTTTAACCCAATCTTAACTGCTAGACTTGTATCCTCCAAAGGATCAGATCTGTTCAAAACACTGTTAATCTTCGATTCATTACTGACAAATATGATTGGAGTGCTTTGGGGTATTGACTGCATAAACCTGAGAAATTCTTCTCGCTGAGTCTTCAAAGAGAACTTGGAAGTTGTATTCGATTTCATGTACGGATCACTTGTATCCATATGCCCAGAAAGGTCTGAATCTCTTTTATCGCTGCCCTTTACTCCAGATGTCGTTTTCTTTAGCGATTGCATGTCTGATGTCAGACTAGAATCCACTTCTTGTCGAACTTTTAATGCGATGATAGAATCATCTGAGTGATCATGAATCAAGTTAACCCACAACAATCTAGGCTCATGACTGACCTTATTCCTATAAACATTCCATGTGGTACTCGGGGATTTTGGAAAATCCTCCCATGAGGCGATTATTCTATAAGACGAATCAGAAAAAATTCGATCCTCCTCCACTCGTTCAGTACTTAGATCATTTCTTAGCCAGTTCTTAGCCAAAGTGTCAAATGGAACCGCTTGGATCCCGCTCACACTTGAAAGAACTCTCCAACGAATCTGCGATCGGTCGCCATGATTCACCATGATCTCTGGTGTGGTAAATTGAACGGGTTGCTCAGTCCGCTGCAAATCAAGCTTAATTTCAAGGAACCTGCGATCGTACAAACCCTTATCAGGAGGAATTCGAATCTCAATCTCCTGGCCTTTCATCACAACATCCGCATACGACATAGAATCAGCACTATCTTTCTTAATGCTTCGTACCATTGCATAACTACACTTAAGACCTGTCCTCAGGACAAGTTTCAACCGATCTACCGACACGGAATCAGGTACACTAAACCTGAGATAGCACTCATCCGAAAGTTCATGAATCAAATAATCGACGACCCCACTCCACACCAGTTCTTTAAACTCAGGCCTATATTCATATCGAAGAGACGACGGATTCATTGTAAAGAATCGGAAGTGATGACCTGTCTTCTGACCTTCACCTGTTAATCCAGGTAATGTAATCAGACCAGAGTTAAAATCGTCGGTAAAACCGCTGATAATCGAGGAGGTTTTGTTATTAAAAATATATTCAGACCCAAGAAAACGAGTATTCTCAAGAACGATGACTGGAATCTGATTTACGCCAAAAACCGGGTAAGACCGCTTGATCATAAAAACGATCTCGTGCCTGGAATTCATTGCATTATGAATCAGAAGCTTTTTTGTTATATTTAAATCTTGTGATGACTCCTCCACACCATCGACCAAATATTCCGATATAAAACAATCATCAGGAATGCGAAAATGGCACTCGAAACGGTCCGGTGGGCCCCAAATCGAAAGCCTCACAACTCCGGAAAGCGTCTCATTAGTGAGCGTCCATTCTGCCTGAGTTTTATAAGTCAAGTTTTGTCGAGCATATTGATTCAATTGATCGTTCTTATGAATCCAAAGATCGACTGGTGGTTGTTTCCCAGAAAAGGTCCAAGTCAGATTGCCTGAGGAATTAAGGCTGGCAGATTTATTCCAGATCCCATTCGTACTCTTTGGAATTTCCTGTTGATTTGCCTCAAGAGATGTACTGCTTACATAGTTCGGACTCAGGTTGAGAGCGTAATATGAGGATTTTGGAGTTGATCCCGAAACTGGATCAATTAACCTTTTGATTCCAGCCACATCGTTTCCAGGAAGTATTCCTACAACCCCATTTGAAGAAACGCCTAACTGCAAAACGGAAACATCCTTTAAAACATATGAATCCATCTCTTCAGAAATAATAGTGCCTGGCAGAAGAAATCTTGGAGCATTACCAACATTATCTCCGCGTTGATGTATTGTAGATTCAATAAACAATTGACCTGACTTGGAAACCATCCGATGAGCGACTCGCTCAATGAATCCGTTGGGGTATTCCTGACGCTGTTTAATCGTTTCGGAATCAAGAATCAATTGATTCCACTCTTTAAAAGAAATGGACTCAAGCTCAGCACCAGGGACAAAAACACGATGGATTAACTCATAAGGAACTTTAAGGATCTGAAAGTTTAACCCATCCATCTGACGATCATTTTTATCAGTTTGAGCATGCGTTGACAAAAGAAAACTTGAAATACAATTCATTAATAGAAACATGACCACTAGTGCAGCACGCTTTTTATTTAGACAAACAGGTTTGAATCTCGAAAGATTTTTCATAAAGAGTATCATTTTGAACTTTTGATCACCTCAGTGATTTTAGAATCTGGCGCGGTAATTTCAGAATCTAATGATACAGACCAGGCTTGATCAATGATCTGAGAATGAGGAACTTGCAACGAAACATCCTTGCTCAGATACTTTAAAACGGTTGAAGGCTCCTTAGGTTTATTTTCCATGACCGACGTCACAATGGGTTGGGAATCTTGATTCGGTCCTACAGAGCTTTTACCATGATTGCTCCGAAAGAGATTGCATCTAGTAAAAATTAGATGGACGGAAGTTCCAACACTAAATGCCGAAATAAACCAGATATTCACCTTCTCGTTTAGATACAATGACAAGCATACGGATAAGAAACCAAGAACGAAGAGGTTTTTAAATTGCTTGTCGACAGTCCATGCGAATACACTTAATAGAGATATGGTGATTAGAACCACAATAACGCAAGGAATCAAAATGTTTACGAGATAAATGGTGAAAGGCTTGTTTGGGTTGACTGATTCATACTTAAAGAGAGATGCATGATGGATCTCGATGACGTTATCATCTGGATGCATTGCGGTAGGCACCATACTTTTGTACAAATCGCCAAATGGATTCAGACAAGGAAAATGATATTCATCAGCCTCACAGATCAATTGCGATGGAATAAAGTCATTTGCATCACATTCTTTTGGCAATGGAATTTCAAAACTCTTGGTCGACGTATCATGACGGTATTGAATTGCAAGGACGAACCTTTTGGAGGTTTGATTTAAAGGGATCTTATATCCTGAATCTGTTTTTATAATCCCAGTTTCGCGATTCAATATCAGAGAAGAAAAAGGCTCAAGACCGTTGACGCTTGGAAATGTCAACTCTGTTGCTTCAGATTGAATGGTGTAAAAAACCGAAAGAAGATCAGGTTTATGAGAATCATAAAATGACTGAATCTTTTCAACGACACACAACTTTTTAGGATCAAAAGTATTGAGAAACTGAACCCACTCCAGTACCGGTAACTTTGCCAGACTATCTGTCGTAACGATCCCAGAAGACTGCGATTCATTTAACAAGGCCTTTTGCCAACCTGTGTAATTTTCTGGTAGAGTAATTCTAGAGTTTGATGCCGATTGCACAAGAATTCTTCTTGACGCACAATCCCCATTAAGAATCAAGAAGTCCTCTAAATAAATCTTAGGTGCATTATCTGAGCTTTCGATAACGATCTCGTTTTTACCATGGAGCGGCGTATCCATTTTAATCTCGGCAATATCACCATCAAACACTAAAAAGGCATGACTAGCGTCTCTTTTTCCATTTATTGTGATCTGGTAAGACTCGCCACGCTTTGCCAAATTCTTGTTTTGGATTTTAATGATACTCAACTGACCTGAATCAATCAGACAATCGAATTTATACTTCACATTAATTGATTTTGATTCAGGTACCAGGCTGATCGATTGATGATATGTCAAATGCGGCGGTGACTCAGTCGGCTTGACTTTTATCGTTTCTGAATCGCTGAATGATTGGTGAAATAAACCGACTCCAGATCGAATCAGATTCGAATTCAACCACCTGTCGTTATCTGAGATGGACTGATCCAGAAGCAACGCCAAAGACTTAATCGAGTCTGGTGAGATATCGGTCCTGGCCTTAAACATTTTGTCGGTAGTCACGATATCAAATCCAGGTTTGGCGACCAACCACATAATGTTTTGTGAACCCTTAGATTCGGCGATTACAGGCGAACTAAAATCAAAGCCTGTTTTTGAATCAATTCTCTGCATGTATCTTACTCGAACGATTTGTTTTCCAGAAGGATTTGACGTTTTATTTGGAGTAATTTTCACATGAACAAATCGAGAATCTTTATCTGAGGGTATTAGGTCATATCCTTCCCATAAATCACGTGGCCCAACAAAAAGAATCTGAGATCCAAGGCCAAGTTTCAAATGATAATCTGCTGATTTGACCATCTCTCCCAAAAGCTCAATTTCAGTCACGTATTCAACCTGATGATCTCGGACAACACCAATGGTAAACGACTTTGTAAGAATAGGACTACTCTTCGCACGCACCTTAAAATCGATATTTTGAAGTGTGTCGTTAAACTGAAATGCAGTCAGCGCATTAGATTTCTTGAGTCGATCAGGTAAATCTCGACTATCAACAGGTATCAGTTGTTGCGAGGCCCCTGTTAGATTAAACCATTTTTCTGGATATTCCAGAGCGATAATACCAGATGTAATCGCAGCATCTTTCCAGACAGGTGCTGACCACTGGATTTGACGACTCACAGAGACATAATTGCGATTGGATTCCGAGTAACTTTCTTTTGTGACAATCTCACAAGTCACTGGATCTTTTTGTGCCAGAAGAAGATTTTCTGGAACTTTAATGGTCATTCGAATTTTACCAGAAGCCAGATTTGAAGCCATCGACTTCACTGCCTGCCCGTTGATCTGAATATCAGTCACCATGACATCAGCATTAAGATCAAAATGCAACTCTCTGACAAGCCCAGAGATCGGGATAATTTGCCAAAACTGACGTGTAGAGACAGTATCCGCATCAAGTCTTAGTGAGATTAATCCCCTACATTCAACTTTTTGAGAGTCCTCACGCACCAGAAGCGACTGGCCAAGCCATTTGATATCGATTTTTGATCTTGGAGACAACATGGACGAGATTACAAAAGACCTCCGTGTTTCATCGTATTTCAGTGCAAGCTGATCTCGATTATTGGTTGTTGCAAAAAGCACATTTTCAGGAACTTCCATCATAAATGAAGTGCTTGGAGACTCTGGTATGGAAAACAGGATCCGTTTCGTGGATCGATCCGAAATGACATCCAAAGCAATACGGACTTCAATTTTATGGACACCAACATTTTCAGTCTGCACTGCCCAGCTTTTATCTTTTATCATAGTTGCAATCATGTTCTTACCGCTAGATTGAACGGATTGCAAACTGATTCCGTCAAGTCCTATTCTGGTCCAGACTTTCCCTGCCTTGATTTGCTCAATTTCATAATCTAACCGTAAAGTTGCAGTGTTCCCTTCTACACGCCCATTGATTTGCATTGAGCGGATAAAGCCAATTTGAACCTCTGAGCTTTTTGCAGGGTCTGGAAGTGGACTGGGGCGCAGCAGTTGAAAATCAGGTTTTGAAAGTCTCTTGAATAATTCCCCCATTTGCTTAGGGTCATCAAGAATGATATAAGTGGGCAGTTCAGAAGGCAGGCCATCCATTTTATTTGTATTAGTTGGATTTACGGGAGTGGTAATACCTTGGGCCCACGATACAGTGACATGAACATTCAGAGCGATCAGGATTAGTCCAAGACATAGAACTGATGGCCAGAATATCCGAACTGAATCACTGACAATAGAAAGCAGGTTGGATCGCGTCATACCAGTCATTAATCTATGACTCCATCCATCCCAAGCCACGACTGCCAGGCCTCAACGCCTTTTTTAGATGGATTTTCAGGCTTGTATCCCATATCGTCGCGTGCTGCAATTTTCATCAGATGCTCAATTGAAAGTTGTCGAATCAAAAGGGATGGGTTTTCAAGATTTTCAACCAGCAATTTTTTCCATGACAAATCGCCCTTTGATTCAGGAATCACCATTAGCCGATTCAATAGGCGGGATGCCTCTAGATCCAACTCTAATTCTTGGGCCAGCTTGGTTGCAATCCGTGGTGCAGCAGTGGTTCGAATTAAAGCCGATTTTCTGACTGCTTCAACAGCTGATCCCCTTAATTCACTATTCCCTAGTTCTGTCAATGCATTTACAATAATATCATCTCGATCAATCCAGACTGCGATGTTCAAGGCGAGATCGCGAACAGCCTTGATTTTATCAGAAACGGCATCCATGATTTCCACTGGCAAAGTTCGATTTTTATCTAAATACCGATTCATTGCCTCGGTGATCATTTTCGTTGAAACAGCCTCTGAGGACCATTCCACAATTGGGGCTGGCGTGAGTTCACTATATTTAATACTATTATTGGTTTCATTGTAAGTTAATACAACAGCCTTCTCTTTGGAGCATTGGATTTTCTTATCCTGAAATGAGAAATCGGCACTACCTTTTTCCAAGATAATAAAAGCAGGGCTGGGGGCGAGCGGAATTGTCAGGTCGGACGGGTCCATCTTTAGATTTGTTCTCGATATGATCATCGTACTATCAGGGTGAACGAGCAATTTGATCTCATTTTTTTTGTCAATCCGAATGACCAAAGTAAACCCGGTTTTTGAAGCGAATCGCAATTGACCTTGCCAAAGAATCGGGGGGCCTGAAGAAGGCCACTCCAAGAGTGCTCCCGTTTGTATTTCAATGTCGCCTGTGGTTGTTGTAATTTTGGTCGACTCTGCGGATGCAAATCGGACTTTCCCATGAGTTCTGGAGTCGCCTGGATTCAACTTTTTCCACTGCCTGGAACCCACCATCTGATTGTCAGGCTGATCAGGAACTACATCACTCACAAGGAAGATTGAGTCTTTTGATTTTGCAATGAATGAGGTGAAATCAGGAAACAGGAATGCCGTTTTATTTATATGATCATCAGGAGTGACTGGAACTTCAGATTTATCAACCACAGGGGCTGGTTCGACAGCCTGTTTTTTATCAGTTGAATCGGTCGATGCTGCAACAATTAATGGAATTTCATTTGATTTCATTGCAGGTTGTTCAGAAGTGATTTCGTCTGAAGCCTGATCGTTCGATTCCGTATCTTGGTTTTGATCTTGAATAACAGCCTTAGGCGGATCTAAACGAACGGCCAATCTTGCCCCTGAATGAATATCCAACCATTGTGATATACCGAACATAATCAATCCAAAAAACAGGATTCCGGCAATAAACTTTGGACGATGACGGGTAAAACTGGAGGTTGCTGGCGAATCTAACATATCCAGATCGACACCATCGACTTCCAGCTTGATTTCGGCTTGATTTTTCGTTGCTCGATCACGAGATTGCTGAAGCCATCGATCGGACTGGATCCGTGCTTCAGGGCCTTTCACTAGCCGATACATTTTGGCGTGAGTATCGGAACTGGTTTCGATAGGCTGTTCCAGGAGGCTTAAAATCTGGTGAGATGCCGCAATTTCAGCCAAATGAACATCGCTATTCAGCGCAAGGCTCTCAACGGCCGAGGTTTGGTCACCTGGGAGGCTATTATCCAGATAAGCGGCGATGATGTTTGAGTCAATAGGCGTATTCGACCCCATTCCAGGCACAGTGAGGCGCCTTTGACGAACCACTCGCCGGATCCGACGACTTAAATCCTGAGCGAATTTGGAGCCGTGAAGCTGCCGACCAATCCGCGCAACGTCCTTGGGGGGAAGGGTATCGTCAAGCCAGGCCAGAAGTGTTCGAAGTGTGAGTCGCATGATGCCGTCACTTTCCAGCTTTGCTTAGGTCTGCTTGATTATGGCCTGAAATCGCTCGCATGTCCAGTTTCCTGGATCATGAAAAACGCCTCTATACGAACATAAGTGCGATCTGCTGAGTTGATCCGTGCAGAATTCCCAAAATATTTTTTGCCTACCCATATCAAGACGTTAGAACTTGCCAAATCCCCCTAAAGTCATATTGGGTAAACGACTTGTACGATGGCCTGAAGCCATATCAGTTGGACCATTGACCAGGCGATGTACCAGAGATGCATCGGGATCGGTTTGGGATCAGGCTTCATTTTAACGATTGCTGAGAGCAGGAGAGGATAGAAAGGCAGCCATAATCGCCCGACTTCGCTGAGGCTTTTTCCTGAGATGGCGAGAGCGATTAAAACGAGTGCCGTGATGACGGCTGGGGAAGTGAGTGCTTTTTTGCGTTCCGTGCGGATTTGAGCAGTCAGGCTGAATAGGACGAGAAAAAAGATTGGGAAGCTGAGTCCGGCAGCGGTTTCTCCGAGGTCAGCCAGCAGCCATTTCCAGTAAGTGCGTGGGAACTCGATATAGAACCGGCCGTGATTGATTTGGTTGAAGTGCCAGATACGGATCGGGTTAGAGCCTGTTAAGAATCCCCAGATGATCGTGATGGCCAGAAAGCCGACTCCAATGGCCAATATTTGCTGAAGTTTCGTCCGGATCGGAACTTGGGGAGTGGATAGGATCAGAAGTGCGATGATCAGGCCAGCAGGTAGGAAGACGAGGCTGAAGAACATTCCGATGCCGAGGATGAGGCCTGACAAGATCAGCCCGATCAGCTGGAAGGGGCTTATTCGTGATTGACGACAATTACAAGCCATTGCTACTGAGAGGGTTACGAGTGGCACAAAGGCGATGTCTGAGGCCGGCTGAAACATGGTTGCAGAGGGGATGACGGGCCAGAACGAGCTGATTTGAAAGGCGATTGCAGGCGAGCCACCCAGCTTTCGAACCAGCAGATAGAGTGGCCAGACGCTTAAGGCCCCCAGGAACCAGTAAGTCATGCCGATGGAAACAAGTGTGGCTTGATCGCTGGGCGAAAGGGTCCCTTTGATTAGAACGTTTCGAGCACCGTCTCGCATCTCGGCTGGCAAATTTGAAATGAAAAATCGGGCGGAGTTGGGGTGCGACTCCCAGAAATGCAACCAGGCCCAGGAGCTTACAATCAGGCCTGGTGGATGTGTTCCGATATGCAGTGAGTCCTTGGATTTGATCCATTCTGGGTAATTTTCGAGGAATTCAGGCAACTCGGCAGCTTCGGTTTTTGCGATCAGGTAGTACCCGCTACAGCCTGGGCTGAAGCTGCAAATGGGCCACTTCGCAAGGCCAAATCCATAAGGGGCCGACAGGTGCAAGCCAATTTGCAGGATTAAGGCTGCCGGGAATAAAAAAATCACGGCCAGTCCATGAAATCTCGAACCATTCACAAATCGCATCATGGCTGCGAGATAGAGCAGATATCCCGTGATAGAGGCGCCGGCAAACAGCCATTCCCTGTCGGATAATTTGTTGTTAGGAGCGGTCCACGTCCACTCGCCTGGCACACCTGGAGGAATCAACCCATTGGTCAGCCCCATCATGATCATGCAAACCATGAAAGGTGGGACGCTCCAAAGCATGATTCTCAAATATTTTGAGGCGACAGGGTGTGGTTGTATCGGATCGGCCATTTGATTTGATCGTGACTGAAACAAGGTACGCCGTGAATCAACTGAGCTTTTCGAAGATGACTCAAGTTGAGATTAGACTACAACATCGCGAACAAACTTGCTATGCTCATGGTTCACCCCACCAGAATCTGCCTGGCGATCACCTTAAAACGACTGGATTTACTCTCAGATCCAAGTTTTTGTCATGATCCCCTACTAGGAGCCACTTCGACGATGCACTTCGACGACCCTTCGCTGAACACAGCGTCTGCGATCAAAGATTCCGATCCCTGGTATAAAGGATTGACGAAATATCACTGGTTCGTCCTCATCGTGGCCGCTCTCGGTTGGCTCTTTGATACCATGGATCAGCAACTCTTCAACCTGGCTCGTGTGCCAGCCATCACAGAGCTTTATGGCAAGCCTGCCGGAATGTCTCCAGACGATCTGAAAGCGGCCATCAGCTCCATGGGTGGAACGGCTACCGCTATATTTATGGTAGGTTGGGCGATTGGCGGACTGTTTTTTGGGATCCTTGGCGATAAAATCGGTCGCGCCAAAACCATGCTCATGACCATCCTGATCTATTCCATCTTTACCGGATTAAGCGCTTTCTCTACAGGCGTTTACGACTTCATGGCCTATCGGTTCCTGACCGGCCTGGGTGTGGGTGGCGAATTTGCGGTCGGTGTGGCCCTGGTGGCTGAAGTCATGCCCGACCGGGCCCGTGCTTATGCTCTTGGATGGCTGCAAGCTCTCTCTGCTATTGGGAATATGACCGCCGCCCTGATTGCAATTGTGCTTGGTCTGGTGGAAGATACTGGCGTTTCCCGCTGGCGGATCATGTTCATTCTTGGGACCATGCCAGCCCTGCTGGCGATCGCGATTCGCTCGCGTTTGAAAGAGCCTGACCGCTGGGCCAAGGCCAAGGAATCCGGCGAAGGTGTGGCCGTCGAAAAAGAGCTTGGATCTGTCCGCGAACTCTTTACAGATAAGACCTTACGCCGTAATACGCTGGTTGGTATGACCCTCGCTTTTGCGGGAGTGGTTGGTCTTTGGGGGATCGGTTTCTTCAGTTTTGACTTGATTCGATCTGTCTTCAAGAAACACTTTGAATCCCAGGGGCTTTCCCCTGAAATGGTCAACCAGAAGTTGACTTTATGGACAGGGATCACCTCTCTGCTCCAAAATGCCGGAGCGTTCCTGGGAGTCCACGCGTTCAGCAAGGTCACGAATACACGACTTGGCCGGAAGCCAACTTTCGCGATTTTCTTCGTTCTGGCCATGTTCATGACGGCATTCACTTTCTGGAACCTCGACAAGTTCAGTGAAATCTTCTGGATGATCCCCCTGATGGGCTTCTGCCAGATCGCTCTATTTGGTGGATATGCCATCTATTTCCCAGAGCTTTTCCCGACCCGACTGCGATCGACAGGCACAAGTTTCTGCTATAACGTGGGCCGCTTGATCGCGGCATTAGGGCCATTCACACTAGGCTATTTATCAGGTACCGTTTTCAAAGGAACTGGGGTCACAGACCCATCCATGCCGATGCGATACGCCGGTGTCTGCATGTGCAGCTTCTTCCTGATCGGCCTGATGGCCCTGCCTTTCGCTCCTGAAACCAAGGGCAAACCGCTTCCTGAATGACACGATAGGATTTGACGGCAATAAGGATTAAGGTGACCGTCCAGCTTTTTATGGTGGACGTCGCCTTGGTCTTTGTTAAACTATATTGAGTGATTGACCCGATCATGCCAGATATCCTCACCTGATCGACTTTGTACCCCAATCCGTTCCTGCCAACCTATCTCCTCTTCCGGCAAGGAATTACAGTCAAACCTATGTCTATATTTCGCAATACATCTGATTGCCTCGGGCCGCGAACTTCACGCCGGTCGGTGCTTCAGCTTGGTATGTGGGGCGCATTCACTCCGATCAGTCTGGGTGGGCTTGATGGTCTGGTTCGGCAAGCCAGGGCGAGTGCGGCGGAGAGTTCGATTAAAACCACAGGCCGGGCCAAGTCTGTGATCATGATTTTTCAGTGGGGCGGCCCAAGTCAGCTCGATACGTGGGACCCGAAGCCTGAGGCCCCTGCCGAGATCCGCGGAGAGTTTGGGTCGATTGAGACCTCTGTGCCTGGAATCAGGATCAGCGAGCATTTCCCCAAGCTTGCCAGGCATACGGACAAGCTGGCGATCATCCGATCCATGACGCACGACGATCCAGCGCACCTCTCCACGGTGCATCACCTTCTGACAGGCCAACTTGCGCCTCGACCGAAGTCGGATGCCGAGCCGCCTTCGTCGAAGGATTGGCCTTTTATGGGCTCGATGCTCGCCAAGGTCAGGCCCAACACTGGCCCCCTGCCCACCTCTGTGATGCTCCCATGGGTGGTTTCGCACCCTGCCGCACCTGGTGGAAAAGGCCCTGGCCAGCATGGTGGATGGCTAGGTCATGGCTACGACCCGTTTTACATACTGGCGGACCCGAACGATCCAGGATTTCATGTTCCAGGATTATCGTTAGGCGATGGTTGCTCGATCGAACGCATGGATCATCGTATGAGGCTCATGGATGACCTTTCGAGGAACCTCGAAACCGAGTCGTCAAACACCTGGGCACCCACCCATAAAAAAGCCTTAAACGCTGTGATGTCTGCCACAGCCAGAGAAGCCTTTGACCTGAACAAGGAAACAGTTGCAACCCGCGACCGATATGGCCGCCACATTCACGGACAGTGCCTGCTCCTTGCCAGGCGGATGGTGGAGGCAGGCGTCCCACTGGTGACTGTGAACTGGCATAATGATGGCCAGAATTTCTGGGACACACACGGAGGGAATTTCCACCACCTCAAAAACCGGCTCATGCCTCCCGCCGACCAGGGCTTTGCTGCTCTGCTGGAAGATCTTGAAGCCAGAGGACTTCTGGACGACACCCTGATTGTCTGGACCGGCGAATTTGGACGCACCCCGAGGATCAATCCTGCCGTTGCTGGTCGCGAGCACTGGCCTCGCTGTTATTCAGCAGTCATGGCAGGCGGTGGGATTCAGGGCGGCCAAACCTACGGCACATCCGACCGATTTGCTGCATATCCTGCAACTTTGCCGACAAGCCCATCGGATATCGTTTCCACGATTTTCCACGCTTTGGGCATCCCTCACGACCTAGAAATTCGCGACCAACTCAATCGCCCTTTAAAAATCAGTTCCGGCGAGCCTCTGACCAGCCTGTTTGGATAATGCAGCTTTTTATTTAAGAATGTGGGATGGCGTCAGCTTTTCAGAAACTTAGAAACAGGCGAAAATTTCGTTTTTTAAGCGAACCGTGGCAAAGCACACTGCGGCTCTTATCTAGCCGGGCTTGGCGCTAGCCCCGGTTGGTTTTCTATATCGCGGAAAACCTGGCAATTGCCCTATCTTGCCGGGCTTGGCGCTAGCCCCGGTTGGTTTTCTATATCGCGGAAAACCTGGCAATTGCCCTATCTAGCCGGGCTTGGCGCTAGCCCCGGTTGGTTTTCTGTATCGCGGAAAACCTGGCAATTGCCCTATCTAGCCGGGCTTGGCGCTAGCACCGGTTGGTTTTCTATACTTGTCGCGGAAA
>Ga0208720_1000195_pt1 | contig 16690 bp, 12 predicted proteins | sample LakMenEpi20Apr10_FD_150716 | JGI IMG/M metagenome (GOLD analysis project Ga0208720, IMG submission 150716) | Freshwater microbial communities from Lake Mendota, WI - 20APR2010 deep hole epilimnion (SPAdes) | ecosystem: Environmental > Aquatic > Freshwater > Lake > Epilimnion/Euphotic zone ...
TAAATTTTCCGTGTTCTGCTTGACACAACATCCAGCAAAGCGCTTAATGGATACATATCAACCAAACGCCTCTATCAATCGCCTCAATCTCCACCAGCACTTTGACAGTCAAAGTGTTTTGATCATCCGTACCGAACCGATTTTCTATCTCCGGAAAGGTTCAGATTCATGCTTGTCTCAAATCGTTCCAAATCCAATCGCAGGGCAGGTTTTACACTCATCGAACTGCTCGTTGTGATCGCAATCATTGCCGTCCTTATTTCGCTGTTGCTGCCTGCTGTTCAATCCGCTCGTGAGGCTGCCCGCCGGGCCCAGTGCATCAATAATCTCAAGCAGTTGGGCTTGGCTCTGCACAACTACCACAGCACATCTGGCTCATTCGCGACCGGCCGGATCTGGGCACCAAGGCCAGGACGTGCGGCGACAGATTTCCCTACCATTTTCGCCGGAGCACAAGGCACCACATGGTTCTGCCTGATGATGCCTTATATCGAACAAACCAACCTGGCCAACAGCTTCAATTTTGATCTTGGGAGTGAAGGCCCAGCCGGTGGCAACGGCCTCCCATCGGGGTTTTTCGCAAACCAGACCGTCTCCACCACCAAAATCAGCACGTTTCAGTGCCCGAGCGATCAGCCCCGTACATTCCGGATCAATCCAGGATACGCTGGTGGAGCTTTGTCTGGCTTCAGCATGACCAAGGGGAATTACGCCGGTAACTGGGGAAACACCGGCTGGGGCCAGAACCTCGGCGGCAACGCAACGCTTCAGGCCGCTTTCGTTGACGGAGCATTTGGTCACCGCACCTATGGGATCAACAGTTTCACGGATGGCACATCCAATTCGGTTCTGATCTCAGAAATCATTCAAGGGGCAGAGTTTGATGCCCGTGGGATGATGTGGTCCACCGTGATGGGTGGTGTGAGCTATGTAAGCCGATTCACACCGAATGGGATCAAAGACTTCTTCAGCCTGAAGGATGGATATGACCAGATGCCGAATGCCGCAGGCCTGTTCTGTGTGAATGAAGCACAGCTGCCATGCCAGCCGGGCAACTCGGACAGCGACCAGTTCGCCGGCTCACGCAGCCGCCACCCAGGTGGTGTAAACTCCCTGTTTGCTGATGGTTCCGTTCGGTTCGTCAAAAGCTCTGTCAATGCCGCAACCTGGAACGCAGTGCACTCGATCAAGGGCGGCGAAGTGATCTCTGCCGACTCTTATTGATCCGCTTTGAATGAATCTGTTCAGAGTCTCACTACATAAAACCAAAGGCTTTCCCAATTCATCTTGGGAAAGCCTTTTTTGTTTGGGAACAGACCGAAATAAAATTCCGATTTGCGGAACGGGTATCCTTTTGAGCCCGAATGAAATATAGAAATGGCCTTCAGAATCGCTGGACGTTGATCATAAATCCATCCTCACTTTAAGCGAACCATGGCCTAACGCCCAATCAGCACAATCGCTGCATTTCAGATGCCTATCGCAAAAATCGGCCATTCTGATTTATTTCAGGCCCAGCTCTTCAATCTTGCTTCCAATTCGCTGTAAATTCCAGTTTACAATGCGTTTATCTTCCTCAATCACAAAGAGCTCATGACCCTTTGGCCCCCAAACGACCGGTGTTGAGGACGGATTGTCCACTGGCAGGCTCAGATAACGGATCGGTTGCTTGTTGAGATCCCAAATGGAGATCTCCCTGCGTCCGACAACGGCCAGTAATGATTGGTTGCCAGGCATAAAACTCAGGTCAGTGATCACGTTCGAATCAGGTTCTTCAACTGTACCAACACGAAACGAAGTCCTTACTTTCCATGAGGGAACATGGATCAGTGTGACCAATCCTTCGCGATTGCCCAAGGCCAGTATCGAGCCATCCGGAGATAAGGCAAGTGTGTTCACATCTGAGGTTGGTGATCCGCTGGGCAATGGCTTTTTGGTGGCTGTCCAAATTGGCCCTGTCGCGGTTTGCTGCTGTTGTTCAATTTCCCAAAACTCCCAGCTGTTGCCACGAATCAGAGCAATCTGATCACCTTCCGGGACCACATTCAGTCGTTTGGAAAATGGTGTGAACCCTCGAAATCCAGCCATATTGCCAAACGCTTGATCAGGTCTTGGCGGAGGCGGTTCGGGACGACCTCGATCGCGATCTTTTCTTTCGTTGTCCGGTGGCCCTTGAGATTTCCGCCTCTCGAATTTCTCGCTTTCAGCTGGATTTTCATCACGTCCAGACCTTTGGTTTTGCGGGAATCCCTGTCTCTCAGACGAATCAGGCACAATCGGTGCAAATTGATTTCCTGTGGCTGGATCCATCAGGTAAAGCATCGCCCCTCGCGAGGTGAACGTACGACCTGACTGACTTGCAAACACCAGTCCACTTGGCATCCGCGTCAGTCCAAATCCACGCATCGACCACGCGTCATCTCCTTGTTCAGGCAAACTAAAATCGGCGGTCGCGTTCACCAGGTCTGGCGATTCCGGAGTCCACTGATCCCATCGTTTCACGGTTCGATCATTGAGAGTCCAAAGCCGGCCTTGCGGATCGGTTCGCACTGTGCTGAAACGATCTTTTGACGCGCTGGAATGGAGCTGACGCATCGGACCTTCGCCGGAAACGTTGTACCAGACCTGTCCTGTCAATGTTTGCGCCAAAATCGTTGGCGAATTTTCAGAACCATGAAGCGCCATATTGATCACAGGTTCAGGAGTCGTAGCCACAAGCCTTTTGGCAAGTGGCTCATTGATCGACCAAATGCGCAGGCCGCCCTTTCGGGCATCATCAATCGAAGCCAGAAGTCGATCTCCGCTGGCTGTGAATTCCATATGATCCGCTTGCCCGGTTGTGGCCAGAGTCGCCACAGCCTCTCCGGAATCGACATCCCAAAGCTCGATTCCCGAGGTCCGACCCGAGGCTGCTATCATGTTGCGGTCAGGGGCAAACCGAATCTGCCGAATCACTCCAAGCTGAGTTCCAAGAGTGGGTAATGCCACTGCCGACCAGCTACTCTCCGTTTTCTCCTGCTTGATTTCATTGCGCCAGAGCCGGATCGATCCCCCCCCTGCCACAGCCAGAAAACGCTGAGGACCTGCGGCAATCGTCGTAACCGGCACCTGTGCGGAGAGACTTCCAAGTTCACGACCATCCGAAGTGTCGAGAATCCGAATCTGCTCATCAAACAGATGACTCAGCGCAACCCAGCCACCATCAGGACTTATGGATAATACAGGCCAGATGAACCGACCACGTTCGGCGGCCGGCTTGATCCGTTCGAGAATCAAGGGGTTCGCTTCAGGCTTATCGAGGTCATGAATACAGATCAGAAATTCATCGGTCGGGCGCAAAGGACCGAGCGGAAAGACCCGGCCACTGGCTGAACCTGCGGTCGAGTCAGGATGAAACTCAATCGTCAGGATCCGCGATTTTGTACCCACTGGCTGAACTGCCAGAATCGTGTTTTGATCCGGACTTCGCCATTCTCCACGCGGCTCAGCGGTTTGGCTGTCCACCCAGATAATGCTCCGTCCATCCGGCCTGACCACTCCAAGCATGGGTCCAATCGAAACCATTACAAGGCTGGATCGTCTTGACAGTAAACCCCCTGGTATCAGATTATCCGGCCCACCACGCCCAGGCCCTGATTGATCCCTTGTATCCAACCAGCCAGAGCCTTCAAAGAGTTTTTCGAGAAGCACTTCAGCGCGTTTTTTTCCAGTGGTGATATCCCAGATAATCAGGCTTTTTCGATCGCCGCTCACCGTAGCAGCACGATCATCGCCAGTGATCATTTCGAATCCGGCCAGGCGATCCTCGACAAGCGAAAGTTCTGGATGAACATCGCTTAAGGACAATGCCGCCACCACTTCGTCGCGGAGCTTGGCCTTCAGTTCCGGCTCTGGATCATATGCGACTGCTTCTTGGACCAGATTTAAAATCGTGCGTCGCCGATCTGGAACAGCGGACATGCGAACGAGGGAAGCCTCTCGCCACAATTGGTTGCGCATGGCAGACCGGGCCTTGCCAAGCGCGGTTTTTTCGCCATCCAGAGCGGCTTGAGTCTGAACCCGGGCCAGTAATGCATCGTCCCTCTCAAGCGCGACTCGTCGATACGCAAATGACGCAATTCCGATAATGACGGAAACAGCCACAACGGATACCAATGTGACCGCTGGATGCCTCTGTGAAAGTCGCCACATGCGACCAGCAGCCCCAATCCGCCGCGCCTTCACGGGTTCGTACCGCAGGAAACGCTCAAGATCGTCGGCAAGTTCAGCCCCAGTTGCATAACGATCTTCAGGACGTCGGGCCATGGCCTTAAGGACGATCGTTTCCAGATCTCTGGAAATTCTTGGTTCGATCAAATGCAGAGGGAGTGGCGATTCCGTCAGGATCTTGCGAATCACCTCATCGCTGGTCTCTCCATCGAACGGCGGGCGCGAGGTCAGAAGTTCATAAAGGGTGGCACCAAGACTATAAATATCGGTGCGATGGTCCACCACTTTTCGAGCGGCCTGCTCTGGGCTGGTGTAGCGCGGAGTCCCTAAAACGCCGTCACCACGAGAAAGGCCTGGATCGTCGAGGCGAAGGGCCAGACCAAAGTCGGCGACCCAGATCGTACCAGATACATCAAGAATCAGGTTGGAAGGCTTGATGTCGCGGTGAATCACCTGACGTTTGTGTGCATAGTCAAGCGCCATGGCAGCCTGACAGCCAATCTGCGCGACCCATCGAGCGAATCCAGACCAATCCGGATTCAGAGCAATCTGATCACTTGATTTGATGGAACCCTGAGCCTGACGGCCTGATTTCGATTTCTGAATGACGATTGAACGATTTTCATCGACAGACGAATTCTCAAGATCTGGAGTCTTGTCAAAATCCTGAGTACTCGCTGAAATCGCTACTGGCACATTCTTTACAACGGATTCACCACGACGGCGACGGATCAGCCAGTCGAGGCCCTCGCCGTCGATCTTCTGCATGGCGTAATAGCACGTGGAGCCGGATTGCCCCACATCAAAAACTGGCACAATATTGGTATGGTGAAGGCCGGCTGATGTGCGTGCCTCGTTGATGAACCGGCGGCGGGCTGATCCACCTGACCAGGGCTTGAGAATTTTCAACGCCACAGGTCGATCCAGATCAACGTGGACCGCCTCATAAACAACCCCCATTCCACCACGACCAAGTTCGCGCACAATCCGATAACCAGCCAGACTATAACCCGGCTTTAACAAGGTGGTCTCAGGAGAGTCGATACTTGGAGAGGAGTTCCCAACACGTGCCGTGGAACCGCCTGAACTGAGCAGGCCACGCATCATGGCAAGCCCTTCAAGGGCATTGCGGAGCTCGTCTCCTAAATCGGGATAATCTGCCAGAAATTTATGGAGGTCTGGTGGATGGCCCAATTCCTCGGTTTTTGTAATATAATCCTCAACAGCATCGCCAAGATCCTGAACGGCTTCGTCAGTCGATTTTGTGGCGACCAAAGAATCGTCTGGTTCGATATTGGGAACCTCAGGCATGGCCACGGCCCCTTTTTTTGACTCTTAATCCGATGTGACGTGTCTAGAAATTGCTTCTATAGTATATCAGCGTCAGCAATTCAGAATCAGGCGGATTTATTCGGCTGGAGAACGTAAATTTATACAAACCAATCGGTCAGTGAGATTCAGTTCCCATGGACTTGCGGAGACTTGCCAGGCCTTTGGCCCACATCCCGCGAATCACTTTTCGAGTGACTCCAAAGTGTTGGCCAATCGCATCAAACGAAATCCCTTCCACATGATATAGCCAGAGAACTTCGGCTTGATCATTCGGAAGTTTGGTCAAAGCGTCTGCCAAAAGCACTGTGGCTTCGCGACGGATGGCCGCTTCGCTAGGGCTTGTCTGGCTTAAAGTGAGAAGTTCCGCCAGATTGCCTGATCGGCCGCCGGCTTCAGGAGAGGCTCCCAAAGCGCCCGGCATTCCTGACATCGGCGCATCCAACGGCCATGGAGCATCGCCCCCACCGCGCTTGACCCGACTGTGATAGCGGCCAAGATCCGCAAGTTTCTGCGCAATCAGTCGCCTTAACCAGCCAACCAGTGCCACTTCATCCTGACCTGTAAAAGCCGGAAATTGGCGAATCACTTCAATCAAAGTTTCTTGAACAACGTCCGAAAGCTCCACTCGTTCGCGAAGCTTGGGGCCAAGCCCTGTACGGGCAAGCATGCGCAAATAATTGCGATACATGTCGCACAGTGTGCCAAGAGCATCGGTCTCTCCCGATCGGGCACGAGCCACCAAAGTCATCGGATCGAGTTCATCGTTACTCAAATGCTGTGACCATAGAAGAATATCAAGGCAATGAATCACACTTCCAGAACCCATGCAGGATCGCAAAACCAATTCCGTTTACGGAACCGAAAGTGCGACCCATGTGGAAGTTTCAGATTCTAGTCGAACCGAACGGCACCGTGCTTGTCAAGCCCGGTTCAATTTGCGCTGACGGCGGCGTGCCATCCAGGCAGCAGAGATTCCGGACACCAATACAGCCAATGTGGATGGTTCCGGTACAGGGACTGCGGATGGATTGGCCAATGTGAGCCAGCTCATCGTGACGTTGGTTGTGGCTGCCGAGTTTACAACAAATGGTCCGATTCCACTGAGAAAAGTACGGTTATCGGAAATCCCGCCTTTGACGATATCCACCCAGGGATCCACAGGATCAAACGATGCGACAACCGACGAATAATCGGTGCCAGTGATGGATCCATTCAAACGGCCCTTGAGCACGATTGGCTGGAGGTTGCTGGTATACCAGTTGCTGTTGAGTTGCAGGCCGGTTGGAAGGATCGAGATCGAGAACGGTGTGTTCGTGTAAGTTGTCGACATGCCAGGTGGGAGCGGAGAGGTCAGGAATTGACCCAGATATCGCGAGCCTGTCGTGCCCCAGATCGGATCGGCCTGGCTTTTATAGCTGATGGCATTGAACCCGGTGAGACCTTCCAAGCCAACCTGGCCGGATGTGGTGAAGCCAAAGCTGGTGACAGGATCAGAGATGATCCCGGCTTGTGTTGTCACAGAGAGACTGGCTGCAAGGACAAGTGCAGAAAGAATTTGTGCAGCGAAGGATTTGAACGGGGAACGGGTCATGGATGTAAATCTCCTGATGTCGATTCAGGTTGAGTGATAGCGAATGTATGAACGGGCTTGATGGAAAATGAGTTCGTTGCAAGCGTCTGTCAAAGAGCGATTGCGATGAAATCTGGAAAACCGAAGGCGGGGTCGATTTCGAACCCCGCTTCGGAAATATTTTTTACTGCGTTTGGAGAGCAATCCTGTCATGGATCAGGGCCGAATGCGACTTCGGTACGGATTCAGATCAGACCGTCTGACGACGGCGGCGATGCCAGACCAAACCAGCGGCACCAAGGCCGAAGATCATGATCGAAGCTGGCTCTGGAACAGGAACTGGCGAAACCACCATGAGTGATTGGGCCGTTGTACGACCACCGTTTGTGGTGGAAGGGACCAGTGTCAGGTTGCTATCGAGGTTGACAAGCGTGTTGCTATAACCATTGGTCAGGAACTCAGGGATTGGCTTCTGATCGAAGCTGACCATGAGGTCGGACTGGCTGGCACCCGTGACGGATCCATTGATCTTGCCGGTCAGAACGATCGGCGTGGTGCTTGGATCTACGGCATTGCCGTCCACAGAATTGACCAGATAGGTGATCGAAAAAGGTGTGTCAGCATATGTGGTTGTGACACCTGATGGCAGTGCAGCCACCATGAACTCACCAAGGCTGAAAGACGATGGTGTGGTGAATTGGCCGCTGGGCACGCTGTTGAAGCTAACCACAGGTGTACCGGTGACTCCGTTGGTGTCAATGGCACCAGAAGTCGCATAGCTCATTAAAACTTTAGCAGACTGGGAAGGGCTTGATGCAGCCTGAGCCATACCGGCCAGACCAAGAACCAGAGCCGTTGCCGTCATCCATACACGTGAAACGCTGAAGTGACGCATATTCATTGCCTCCTGAAACCTCCATGATCAAGGCAATCCTTGATCCAACACAGATGCTGGACCACGCTCAAAAAGAACCCGTCCAGTCAGGTCAGTCTGACCCAACCAAATGGCTAAAAATCAGGATGAAATCTTCTCATCCGAACTTCCATGCCGGATCGTGTCCCATTCGGAGTTCAACTGATGGCATCAACTATGCTCGCCAGTTTTGCTCCTGAGCAACTGAGGCGAATCGTACACGACCTCAGAAATTCAGACAACCCCAAACTTTCAAATTTGATTCAAGTTTTTTTGAATCCTGACCGAAAGCCTCACCGAGGCTCTCGGCCAACTTACCCTAAGAACTGGGTCGGAAAGAACTTCCGGTTTTCAAAACCAACCGAGGCTAGCCTCATGCCGGCTTGGCAGGGGAAGGCGTCAGATGTCCTTCGGGCAGACCTATTAATAAATGCCTACTCTGAAGCCAAAGAAAGGGAGGGCAGCAGTTTGGGGCTCTTGATGTCCTTCGGAGATCGCTATTAATAGATCTCTCCTCTGGAGCCCAATCACCCCAAAACCGGAAGTTATTTCTCGCCTGTTCCTAAATCAGATCAGGCTCTCAAGAACCAGCTTTAATTTACGCACTTCAGCCTCGGTATCAAACGGGCTGTCAGGCCGATCCTCGATCGCCACAACCAGGCCTCGCTTGTATCCGGATCTCTGCAACTGGCTGACCACTCGATTGTACTCAATCTGGCCCTGACCAATTTTCATCTGGAATTCGCCAGGCTTCCGGCCCGTGTCTCGCAGTCTTGCATTCTGTACGTAAGGATAGACTTCATCAAATGATGCGCTCTGGAATGGCCCATTGATGTAGTGGCTGGGGTCAAGTGTCAGTCCCAGTCCTGGAAGGCTCCGGCAAAGTGCCACTGCATCGGCCGGCATCGCTGTGGTTCCATCGGAAGTGGTCGATACGGTCAGGACAATCCCCTGCCGGGCCGCAATTCCCATCAGATCTTTCAAACGTTTCTGTTCCACATCGGCTGGAGTGCCTGATGGAGATGGCATGATCGAGACCACGGCCACACTCATCGACTTGGCAAGCCAGCAGAGAGTTTCAAACTGACGCTTTTGATCGTCCAGACTCTCCGTCTCAAAACGAATGTCAAACGAACTTGGTAAAAGACCTGACGCTGTGCGGATCCTTTGAAGAGCGTGCTCTTTATTCTCGGTAATCCAGGAGGGCTTCAAGACTTCGTGTACGGAAGGACCACTGAATACGTACTCGACTCGGTCAAATTCCAGATCCGCCATCCGACGCATCGCCTTGTCAAACGGCATCTGAGCAAAGCATAGGGTGCTACAAGCCACAAACATCACGCCCTCCTGACATTTCCACACATGTTCTAAAACCAGGCCCAACAAATACTTTGATGTTTCATCAGGCCAAAACCAGTACGACCCTCATGATCAAGCCAACAGCCTTGGAACACCGCCTGCGCCCCATGCCGATGCCTTGTCGCACCAGATCATATGATGATCGTAACAATTTTAACGAATTTTCGGACGATTCGATAGATCATCCGTAAATCCTCGGGCCGTTCTTTCCACACCACGACCATGACGCCGCTCGACAGATATCCCGTCACTAAGCCGGAAAAAATCTGCCAGACGCGATTCCCGATAGGCTTGCAAAGCCGCCATCAACCGCCGTCCACGTGTCTTCTCAGAATTCGATTGCACACCCATAAACATGTTCGGCTGAGGCTTCGATCGATGCTCCATCAATTCGTCATAACGTGTTTGTACAATATCTTTTGCCTCTTCAGGTAAACTCACCTTAAAGCTCACTGTGGATGTGATCCCGGACTCCAGCTCCAAGTGTCCCCAACTCTTGGGCGGAACGATCAGATGGATCGTCGTACCCGATTCGTTTCGTAGGGATCTCGCCGCCTCGAATGACTCAACAAAACGAACATTATTTTTTTTGGAATCTTCCGACAACGAAACCAATTCTACTTCCATCCGGCATGGCAACGGATTGAAAAACGCCACCAGACTCGAATTTGAGATCGGAAATGTCCGAATCGTCATCCCCTGAAGTGAAATCCTGCCCACGGACTCTTCATCGACTGATATCAATGGCAATCGCTCGAACCGACGATTCCAGTCCGCAATTTTTAACTCGTGCCCCTTGATGGCCGACCGATCAATCATCAACCATTGGGCGTCGTGCCGGGACATGTAGCAGACAAGTGCAGATTCGATATGCCCCAAGCCACGATTTCCAGCCTGATTTGCTATTTCAGGACCAGTTTCAGGCTGCTTAGACAAGGGCTGACTCAGCCAGTGCCCTCGAACGGATAAGCCGTCGAGCGCGGATTCCATGTCTGGATGCGCCACAAGTTCCCGACCAATGCGAGGTTCCGCAAGCGATTCCGATCCGATCACTTCCAAACTGGCTGATGATCGCCAAAGGCTCGGTTCAAAGGCCATCCATCGCCAGGCGTTCATCGGCGAAACACCGGTCCGCTCCGCTTCATCAAAAAGCGACTGAGATGATTCGCTCGAAAACGCTGGGGCTGCAATGGTGAGCTTGAGGCCGGTCAACTCATGTGTCTGATCTGCAATGGCCCGATAAAATTCTGACACCCTGCGCGACCGCCAGGTCAGCCAAGGCATAAGCCCTGCTGATCGAACGAAGGCCTTGCGATCATCATCGTTTGCAAGCCGCTGAGACCACTCGCCTTCGAGACCTGTTTCCTGAAGAAACAGTCGGAAAGTTGACTCATTCAAGCCCGCCTCCCAGCCGCAAGGCAGTCCCACTGGGGGAGTCAATGGCAGAAACAGACCACTGGCAACAGGCTTTCCCGCCCCGGTCCGCAAATCCGCCAGCTCACGGACTCTCTTGATCATTGCCGTCTCATAATTTTTAAGAGACTCGGGAACAAGTATCGGCACAGTCTTATCGGAGTCCATCTCATGATTCAATAATGATTTAGGCGCCAGTTCGAACCAGACTTCCATACCATTTTCAGCCAGCTCACGCGATGCACTTAACCAATGACCTGTGTGGTTCGACGCAAACGGATCTGGCAAGATTGCCCGACCTGCATGACTACTATTCATTTCTTTGAGAAGATTTACAGCAAATTGGCTAGAGCTCGAAGCTGGGTCTGTGCTGCCGCTTGTGGTCAAAAGGTCTTCGGCCTGATATCGCACAGCGACCATGCGACGAGGCGCAGTTTTCAAGGCCGGTGAAAGTGCTGAATTCACAATATTCGCAGGCAGATCGACCGCTTGAGATAATTCGCAAAATAACGAGGTCATGGCGAGAGCCATGATAAATAAGGTTTTCTTCAGGATATGATACCGACGATGCATCGAAGACAAACGAGACGGCTCCGCCGTTGGATTCAGTCTGTCCATACAGACCCTGATCAGCCCAGTTCATCCATATTATCGGTATTTCCCTATTTCAAAGTTGACATGGAAATCTGGAACCAAACGAAATTGAGACAAAACACAAGCGCGATCGACCAACATTTCCGATTCCCTGAGAGACGCGCGGGAACCGGAGTAAATCTCCTGTCAACAGCCCTTAAATTATGACTTTAACTGACGTTCCAGCAACTGCAACGGGTGCAGAGCATCGATTCCTGCCAGATCTTCCACCTGGGCCCTGCAGCTCGTACCTGGTGCCACAAGTATTGATTCAGGAGCATCTTTGGCGGCTTTGAGCAACACTCTCTCGGCAAGCGCCTGACTCATCTCATAGTGCGACTTATCGTAACCAAATGAACCTGCCATGCCACAGCATCCACTATCAAGCTCATTCAGCTGAAGATCTGGAATCAGCTTCAATGCGGCCACCGTATCCGCCGTGCTGAAAACCGCCTTCTGCTGACAGTGGCCATGAAGAATGACCGATTTCCCTAGCGACTTAAATTCCAATTCGCCCTGCTTTGCAGCCATGACGAGTAATTTTTCGACCTGAATTGTGGCTCTGGAAACGTCTAAGGCATCATCGCCAAGCCTAAGGTTTTTATAGTCGTCCGCCAGCATGGTCAAACAGCTTGGTTCCACACCCACGATCGGTATACCAGCCCTCGCTGATGGAGCCAGACGCTCGACCATAGCCTGAGCCTGCTCGCGACCAATATCGAGCAGACCCTTGGAAACCGCGGGCCGACCACAGCAAAGACCGCCTACCAGCTCAACCTCATAACCAGCTTTTTCCAATAGCCTTACAGCTGATTGTCCAATTTCGGGATGGTTGTAAGTAGTGAAGCAGTCGTCCAGCAGGATGACCTTTCCGAGGGTTGATTTTGCATTCTGAGAGATTTTTTGATGCGTCCTGAACCAATTCCGGAAATTCTTCGATCCGACAAAGAGCGGTAAAGTCCGGCGCCGATCAAGTCCCACAAATCGCTCCAGCAGTCGCTTCATCAGCTTCGAGTGGATCATTCTGTTGGCTAAGGGGGCCAGTCTCGATCCCCACCGGTTCAGCACATGCACATGCCCAAAGATCAGGGCCGCCAGATCCGGTCCACCACGTTCTTTATGAACCTGATGCAGGACCTCGCTTTTGAGTCTGGCCATATCCACGCCTGAAGGGCATTCGCTTTTACAGGCCTTGCAGCCCAGACATAAATCCATCGCTTCAAGCAAGCCGGGGTGATCCCACTTTCGATCTTTCCCAAGTCGCCCGCTCATCACCTCACGAAGCACGTTCGCCCGGCCTCGCGTGGAATGCTCTTCGTCCCGCGTGATCATATAACTCGGGCACATTGTGCCAGTATCCGTCTTGCGGCACGCTCCCACGCCTGAACAGAGTTCAACGGCCTGAGCCAGCCCCCCCTGATCATCGAAATCAAAGCCAGTGACATCGGGTACCGTGGCGAAATAGTCTGGGCTGATTCGCAAATGGTCAGTCAGTTCCGGCTCGGCGGCGACCTTTCCGGGATTCATCTGGCTGGATGAATCGAACGCATATTTAACTTGCTTGAAGAGATCGAAAACCTTGTCTCCAAAGATCTTGCGATTCCAGCGACTGCGTGCCAGCCCATCTCCATGCTCACCTGACATCGACCCACCAAACTCGGCCACAAGGCTCGAAACCTCGTCCGCAATCGCCTCGAGTTGTTCCAGACCTCGATGTGTCTTCATATTCAGAACTGGCCTGATGTGAAGGCATCCCACATCGGCGTGTCCGTAGCATGAAGCCTGAGCCCCGTTTCTGGCAATAATCTCCATAAACCGGTCATAAAACTCAGGAAGCACCTGCGGATCAACCGCCGTATCTTCCACAAATGCCACCGGCTTTGCATCCCCAGGCATACCCATGAGCAAAGACAGTCCTGCTTTACGCACCTTCCAAAAATTATCCTTGGCCGATGCCGTCAGGTTCTTGACGATCCCCAGTACGGACCCGTTTCCAGCCAGTTCCCGTTCGATAGTTGCAGCCTTTTCCGCCAGTTCCTCAGGTGTTTCGGCATAAAGCTGTGCTGCCAGAACGGCCTCCGGATCGCCCGATGCAAACGTCACCAGCTTGGAATATTCTGGATGTGCCAATGCCAGATTCAGAATCATCCGGTCGATCATCTCAACAGCCGCTGGGCCACCGGCGAGATAGGCTGGAAGGCTGTTCAAGGCGTCTTTGATGGTTCTGTGAGAGACCACAACCAGTCCCTGGCACGGCGGAATCGGCACAACGCGCACATCGGCAGCCGTGATCACGCCCAAAGTTCCTTCAGAACCGACAATGATTTTGGCCAGATTGAATTGCCAGGGATCGTCCTTCCAGCCCTCAGCCCGCACGGGCAAGCCGGCGATGAATTCGTCGAGATTGTAGCCGCTCACCCGTCTGAGGATCCGTGGATAGCGGGCGATGATCTCTTCACGATGTTCAGCCACCAGATCCCGCACCGTTTTGTGCAGATATCCAAGCCGACCACCGTTTTCAATCATCGTAGTCAGGGCTTTTTCATCAAGACCCTGGAATCTGGCTGGCATACCACCTGACAGAACCACTTCCACAGCCGTCACATGGTCAATTGTTTTGCCATAGCGCAAGCTTCTGGCGCCAGCCGAGTTGTTGCCGATCATACCGCCGAGGGTGGCTCGGTCGCTGGTGGAGACATCGGGGCCGAACATCAGGCCCAGTGGCTTCAGGTGACGGTTGAGCTGATCGCAGACCACGCCTGGCTCAACCCGCACGGTCATCCGGTCGCGATCCACGATTCCAATCCGGTTCATATACTTTGAGCAGTCGATAATCAGGCCTGCTCCAATGGTCTGCCCGGAAAGACTTGTGGCGGCACCTCTGGAAATAATGGACACGCCAAGTTCAGCCGCAATTTCTACCGCCTTGGCCACATCTTCAGCGGATCTGGGCAGGAATACGCCAACGGGTGGGATCTCATAAAGCGAGGCATCTGTGGCATATAGGGAACGTGCAGTGTCGTCAAACCGGGCCTCGCCTCTGGTCTCTTCAGCCAGACGGGCGGCGAGCTTTTCGAGAATCTTATCCGTTAATGTGGCTGTGCCCGGTGTGGCTTGCATGTTCGACCTGATTCCGTGACGTGTGGCCTGAATGTATTTCGATTATAGGCATTTGGTGGTGACTTCGCGACTCTTCTGTAGATGTCGTATTCGAAACAAGCGGAGAAGAGCAGAAACCTCACCGATCTCGACCGGAATTTGAGCGACTTCCATCCTCTTGCAAAATCAAACAAATCCGTTCATTCTGTAGGTTATTGACCGCCTTGTCAGTAAGGCGTGAAAACTCATCCTTCAGAAGCATCAGGAATTTCATCGACCATGACTCCACAAGAAAAAGCTGAATCACTGGGCATCAAGTTCACGAAGCAGGAACCTGCATATCTGGCGATGGTGGTTCGCACAGGCAACCTGCTGATCACATCGGGCCACGTCAGTGATATCAAGGGCAAGCTGGGCGATGGGACAACGGTCGAGCAAGGCAAACTGGCCGCTCGCGAATGTGCTGAGAAAGTCCTCAATTCGATCTGGAACATCCACGGATCTCTGAACGGCCTTCGCGTCTTGAAATTGCTGGGATGCGTGAATTCCACACTTGATTTCCATGAGCAGCATCTGGTGATTAATGGTTGCAGCGACCTGCTTCATGAAATCTATGGGAAGACGACCGACGGTTTTCACGCCAGAAGCGCACTTGGCTTCGCCCAGATTCCAACAGGTTCAGCCGTTGAGGTGGAAGCGATTTTTGAAATCAAGTCGTGATCGCTAGTTGGGATACTATAAAAGCGATGAGGTGGGATTCGTCCCACCTTTTGCTAAACTAATCTAAATCAAGATTAGTGATGGTCGTCCGTATTCGAAATTATTTTTAAATCTTCAGTTGTCAGACGGGTTCAATTAGATGACAATCTGGTTTAGCCAAATTGAGTTTGATTTGACCCCATGTAGAGAGGCGATTTGCACATGTCTGTTGATTTGAAAGAGTCAATTGCCGTATTTGTACGAAGAATCAAAGATCTTTCAGATCATGTGAAAGGAAACGAGCAGGCTACAAAACAGAGTCTGGTCGGTCCCTTGTTCTCAATACTGGGGTACGATCTGACAGATCCTCGTGAATGTATTCCAGAATTCAAAACAGATTTCGGAATTGGTCGATCAGTAAAACCAGTCGATTGGTCGTTTATGGCCAATGGGAAACCGATTTTTTTCGTTGAAGCAAAAGAGGCTGGAAAAAAACTGGCTGGGTATTCTGAACAACTTGGTGATTACTTTGCAAAATCCACAGACGTGAAACTCGGGATTTTAACCAATGGTGTTCAGTGGAAGTTTTACACTGATGTCGACAATTCGAATGTGATGGATAAAGAGCCATTCGTCATCTGGGATGTCTTATCGGATGAAGAATCGCCATTGGATTTACTCACTGTACTGCACAAATCTCAGTATAATCCTCAGTTGATCCGCACATTTGCCGAACGTAATCGGAATAGAAACTTGCTAGTCAACGAACTGGCAAAATTGCTTGAACCATCGAGTGAACTTGTCCGGTTGGCGATTGCCAATATTGAGACCAGACGATTGACAGATTCCGTGATTGACAACTGGAAACCAGTCCTTAAAAGCGCAATTGAAGAATGGGCGCGGCAACGGACACTGAATCTGATATTGAACCCGCCTAAAGCTCCAGAAACCTCAACTATCGACCGTATTGTTACAACTCAAGAAGAGCTCAAAACCTACGAAGCCATAAAAACAGTTTTATCCGATGACAGGCCTGTGTCGTACCAAGACACCTACAGTTACTTCAAAATCCACTTGCCAGAACGTCAGACATGGGCTTTTTGTCGTCTATATCTTGATCGACGATCTCCGATAATGTGGATCGGCCTCGACTATTCTGACATCAAAGACATTGTTATCGAAGGAATTACTATAAGTGATGCTGATGGCTGGATAGAAGTTCCATTGCGTTCCATTGATGATATGCACCTTTACAAAGATTTACTGAGAGCGGCTTGGGACAAGCAACGTTTGTTGCATCCAGCAAAAGCATAAAATGGAATCGAATTTCAGATTGAGATTTGGAAATTCAATTTCAAACAGTCTGCGCTGATCAAAACTAATAAAACCATCCAAAACGGGTTGCTCCAATAAGCAAACCCGCTTTGGATTTAAACAGATGACAACTGAAAATTAGGCTCCAG
>Ga0208720_1000199_pt1 | contig 16631 bp, 12 predicted proteins | sample LakMenEpi20Apr10_FD_150716 | JGI IMG/M metagenome (GOLD analysis project Ga0208720, IMG submission 150716) | Freshwater microbial communities from Lake Mendota, WI - 20APR2010 deep hole epilimnion (SPAdes) | ecosystem: Environmental > Aquatic > Freshwater > Lake > Epilimnion/Euphotic zone ...
AAGCTGGATTGGTTCGGAGATGGCCTGAAACAATATTGGGAAGTGGACTTACGAAACTTTTCGATTCGAATTGAACAACCGGACGGTGAGTCTCAAACCTTTCTCGAAAGCCATGGAGAAATCATTCGTAACCCTTTAGGAATGGAGGGTTTGACGATCGACTTGAAGCGGTTGTTCCGAATGGTCAAAAAGTTAAAATGACAGGCCATCCTTTGGAATGAGCCCATGGCCTATCTTGGATTATCAAGTTCATTCGAGCCGGAATCAGCGACCACCCATCGTTAAAATTGCAGTCAGGACCATGCCGTCAGGTGCCTGAACGCGGATCGGGATGCCTTGGGTCGGGTTGAATCTCGCGGCAGCTTCGTTAAATTCTTTGCGATTATTGACAGGTGTTCGGCCTACGGAGAGCACCCTCATTCCTGGCCTGATGCCGGAGTTGGCCACAGGTCCGCCGGGAGTGACTTGATCAATGATCAAAACCGTTGGGCTATCAGCCTTGGCCGGATCGGTTTTCTGATCGAGAAGGCTGAAACCAAGTGCATCAAGCGGTATGGCCGAGGCATCGGCGAGTTCTCCAACCGTCACAGTGATCGACTCCGGCTTGCCCTCTCGCAGATAATCCACACCCACTTTGGCGCCGACTTCGAGGGAGGCGATTTGAATTCTCAATTTCCCGGAATCGGTCACAGTTTCACCGCCGAGACGAGTGATCACATCGCCCGACCTGAGGCCAGCCGAAGCCGCCGGACTACCGGGTAGAACGAGTGCCACCAAGGCTCCCTTACCATCAGTCACACCAAATTCGCGGGCCATGGTTTCATTCATCGACTGGATCTGGATCCCAAAGAAGCCTCGCGTAACCTTCCCGTCTTTAATGATTTGACCGGCGATGCGTTTGGCAAGTCGGGCTGGTATGGCGAGCCCGATGCCTTGATTTCCACCATTATCAGAGAAAATCGCAGTATTGATGCCGATCACTTCGCCCTTAAGGTTGATCAACGGACCACCGCTATTCCCAGGATTGATAGGAGCATCTGTCTGGAGAAAATCTTCGAACGAGTTGTCACCCACAATGCCTAGATTTGTTCGGTTTTTGGCGGAGATGATCCCAGCTGTGACCGTTCTTTCGAGTGCAAAAGGACTGCCGATAGCCAGAACCCAGTCGCCGATATCGAGCTTGTCAGAATCGCCCCAGACGGCTTCGGTGGAGAGTTGCGAACCGACTTTCAGTACGGCCAGATCGGTTTTCGGATCCGTGCCGAGAATTCGGGCCGGGATGTCACCTGACTTACCAATGCGCACAAAAACCTGTTGGGCGTCTTTGATGACGTGATTATTGGTCACGATATAGCCATTTTTGGCGTCGATCACCACGCCCGAACCAACCTCTGAGCCATTTTTCAACAATCCATCAGCTCCCTGAGAAGCTGTGAGGGCCCTGATATTGGCGACGGCCGGCGCAACAGCCTGTTGAGCGAGCCGGAAGAGGGCGGAGACTTTGTTGAAATCCTGGGAATCATCAGGGATTGACTTCAAGGCGCCCAGAGCTGCCGAGGCCCGTCCGGATTCGTAAGCGTTACCAATCCTCCATGCGATATAAGGGCCGCCATAAACCAGCGATGCGAGTAGCCCGAGTACGCACAGAACGATCAGGAATCCACTGCGAACGGGCGGTGTTTCCGGTCGCGGAGGATTTTCCAGATCAAACTCAGTGATATCTAATTCTGGCTGGCTCATGTTTTGTTCGATTGGTGTTCGATTTGCAAAAGTCGGTTGGGTGATTACATATATCCTATTCAGGAGTCCAGAAAAGTTCTACGGCCAAGCATTTCGAAATTGACACAACTCGCTGATCTACTACTATTTGATGAAAGATTTCGTTAGTGTGGAACAGCATGGCCGTCAGTCGCAGACATGCTCCATGGTTCGATCTCACTCTTTACGGCCTGTCTGGAAAACGTCATGTGTGGAATCGCCGGATTTATCAACGCCGACCAGACGCAAGCCGATCGCGAGATTCTGGCCCGGATGACCTCCACTCTCCACCGGCGTGGTCCGGACGGATTCGGCCACTGGACTGACGGCCCGGCAGCTCTGGGCCATCGACGGCTTTCGATCATCGACCTCGCCGGTGGTGCCCAGCCCATGTCGAACGAAGATGGCTCAATCTGGGTCACCTTCAATGGCGAAATTTATAACGAGCCGGCACTTCGGAAATCGCTGATCGAACGTGGCCATCAGTTTCAGACCCTATCAGACACAGAATGCCTCGTCCACCTCTACGAAGAGCATGGCCCTGATTTTGTGAAGCAGCTCAACGGGATGTTCGCACTGGCCATCTGGGATATCCCCCTCCAACGGCTGACTCTGGCACGCGACCGCATGGGCCAGAAGCCGCTTTACTGGTCCCTTCAGTCAAATGGCTTGTTCGCGTTTGCAAGCGAGCCGAAAGCGTTGCTCAAACACCCTGAATTCCGTGCAGGACTTAACACGGAAAGTCTTTCCAAATACTTATTTTACGAATATCTACCTTATGAGAATTCGATGTGGGAGGGTGTTCAAAAGCTTCGTCCTGGGCACTTGCTCGTCTTTGAGAATCACCAAACCCGGCTCGAACGATATTGGCAGTCGCCTGTCAGTCATCCCCTGATCAATCAAAAAAGATCAGATCAAGATTCACTACCAGCCGAATTCTGGAACCGATTTCGAGGAGCAGTGGAAAGTCACAGCCGGGCCGATGTTCCTTTGGGAGTGTTTCTCTCAGGCGGGGTTGATAGCTCTGCCGTGGCTGCGGCTCTTGTAGAACTTGAGGGACCGGAACGAGTTCGGACATTTTCAATCGGCTTTGAAGACCAGTCATTTGACGAGTCGTCCCATGCGCGACTCGTGGCCAACCATCTCGGAACGCAGCATCACGAGCGTATCTTCAGTGCTGAATCGCTGATTGACCTCCTGCCAAATGTGAGCGAGTGGCTCGACGAACCGTTTGGCGATGCCTCACTTCTGCCCACACACTTACTGAGCAAGTTCGCTCGCGAGCAGGTCACAGTCGCTCTTGGAGGTGACGGGGCCGATGAACTGATGTCAGGTTATCCGACATTCACTGCTGAACCCTGGCTCCACATGTTCCAGCGATTACCAAGGCCAGCGCGTTCGATCATTGCGTCAATTGTCGATCGAATGCCTGTTCGCCACTCGAATTTCAGCCTCGACTTCAAAGCCCGGCAATTTCTCAGAGGCGCCGATTGCGAGCCATCACTGGCGCATCAGCGATGGTTGGGTTCGTTCTCAGGAGCTGAACTGGAAGCCATATTGGTCGAGCCTCCTGAATTCCAAGTCGAGGCAGAGATGGTGCGCAGAGTCATCGAGGACACCGCTCATGAGCCGGATGATTCAACACGTCGGCTCCTCCAGTATCAGGAGACGTATCTACCTGAGGACATTCTCTTTAAGGTGGATCGGGCCAGCATGGCAGCTTCTCTTGAAGTACGCGCACCGTTTCTGGACGCAGACCTTGTCGACTGGCTCGCCACCTTGCCTTATCAGGTGAAGCGTCAGGGTGGAGTTGGCAAACACTTGCTCAAACAAGCTTTGCGCGATCGCCTGCCTTCACGGATCATGAATCGCCCCAAAAAAGGTTTCGGCATTCCAGTCGCTGCCTGGCTGAGAGGTCCCCTGAAGAATTGGATGACTGACCTGCTTGGGCAGGATAGGCTGAATCGGCAGGGATTGTTTCGGCCTGAACCGGTATCGAGGTTGGTAGACGAGCATATTCGAGGCGTTCGTGATCACAGAAAACCAATATGGACTCTCCTCAGCTTCCAAATCTGGTATGATCAGTGGATCAATCACCGGAACTGACGTTGCCCTCTTTCGCCCTTTCTAAGGTCTTGTCCTGATGCGGATCCTTGTCATTTCTGACATACACTCGAACTCTGTCGCTCTGGAAGCGATCCGCGAGAAGTTTGACATCTGCTTCTGTCTGGGCGACCTGGTCGATTACGGCCCTGATCCTGCCAAATGCGTTCAGTGGATTATCGACAAAAAAGCGGAAGTGGTTCGTGGGAACCATGATCACGGGACCGCTCATTCCGTGGCCGTCGTTGGAGACACCGGCTTTCGCTATCTGACCAGCGTGACCCGGCCCTTGCAGTGGTCTGCACTCGACACCAATCAGCGCAAATTTCTGGCGCGTCTGCCGATCACAAAACGAGTGGTGGTCGATGGTGTTCGCTATCTACTGGTGCATGGAACTCCGCGCGACCCGTTGGATGAATATCTCAGAAAAGATCCGGCAGCCTGGGCTGAGCAAGTTAAGGACCAGGAAGTGGATGTGGTCTGTGTGGGACATTCACACCTCCAGTTTGATCTTGATGCAGGCGGAGTGCGTATCCTGAATCCTGGAAGTGTTGGCCTGCCTCGGGACAGCGATCCTCGTGCCGCTTATGCGATCATTGAGGACGGAAAGATTCAAAACATCCAACTGAAACGCATTCCATACGACATTCAAAAAGCGATCGCCATGAACGATGCCCTGCCCCTTCCTGACGAAGCCAAGGCCATGTATCGAACCTGTCTGACCAACGGCCGATTAAGGCCACCGGTGGCTGCTGAATCGAAATCGGCCGTTGTGGAGAGGTCGGCATGAGCCGCCTCAACGATCTCGGCCCGGGTGTCGACAAACTCGAAAATCTGCTCGGATCAGATTCTGGCAAGCCCAGCAGCGGCCCACGACTGGACAATCGCCGACTGATCCTTTTCGCCATGCTCTACGCCGTTCAGGGCGTGGTCATCTCTTACTTCATCACCTACAACGGCCGCTATATGAGGGCATCAGGTTTTACGGATCCATCGCGTCCGGAAGGATTGTCGATCACTCAGGTAGGCTGGTCTCAAACGATTGCGACTCTCCCACTCGCCATTAAATTCCTGTTCGGCCTCTGGGCAGACCGTCACAACTTCCTGAATTTTGGACACCGCAAGCCTTACATCATCCTCGGCCTGATCCTACAGGGCATCAGCCTTTTCGGGATCAGCATGATCAATCCTGTTCGCCATCTTTCGGCGTTCACTCTTGTGGCCACCATGGCCGTGGCTGGCCTTTGCCTTTACGACGTTGCTTGCGACGCATTTGCAGTTCAGGTGACACCCCAGAACGATCGGTCGCGTGTTCAGGGGATTCTTCAAGCCACTCGGTTTATCTCCACCGCCATCTGTGGTCTGGTTTTCGGATTTATCTGGTCGTTTACGACGATTCCCGGTCAAGGCGTACTGTGGCTTTGCGGACTTCTCCCCTTACCAGCCATCATTTACGCGATGCGAATCGCTGAGCCGGAACATCGTAGAGATGGTAAAGGCATCGGCTGGGGCACGTTCCATATCTTTCGCAAGAAAAGTCTCTGGGCCCTTCTATTCTTCAGCATCATTTACGCAGTGGTCAGCTTTGGGGTGGAAAGCGTGCTCTCATTCTGGTTCGCCGTGCCCGCTCTGGCTTTTACGGAACAGGCTCTGGGCACACAAAGCCTCGGCCGAAACTGCGGAAGGGCCGTGGGCGCACTCGCCCAATCAAGGCTTTCTCAATTTCTCTCGCGTCGCAATCTCGTTGTTCTTGGTCTGGCAGGGCTTTCCGTCCATACCATTCTGTTTGCATTCATCACTGGTCAAACCTCGGCCATGATTGTCGGAATCCTGTTCGGAATCAGTGTTGGCTGGCTTGATGCTCTGGCGTGCTCCATGGCCATGGATGAATCGGATCCCGATTGGCCTGGCTCGAGCTTCGCCCTGATCATGGCTTTCCAGAATCTGGGGACTCTCGGCAGTGGGCTCATGTCCACCCTTGCCGATTCACAAGGCTTTAAAGCAGCCTTCCTGATTGTTGCCGCAATCAATATTTTTGCCATCGCCGCATGGCCCTGGCTTGATCACCAACATAAGAAACCGACCACCGACGAAGTCTGGTCGGTCTGACATTTTTCATAATCCATTGGAACCGCTTGCATGCACACTTTTCTGGTCATTCTCTGGTCGGTCCTGATTCTTGCCGGTCTCAGCCTCGTTTTATTCGCCATCTGGGCGGCACTCCTTCCATGGTCCATCAAGCCCTTGTTCCGGCTGATGATGCTGCCGAGATATGGGATTTATGTCAGAGGTCTTGAAAATGTGCCTCGCAAAGGACCTGTCCTGCTGGCTGGAAACCATGTTTCCTGGGTCGACGGATTTTTGATTGCCTCAGTCTGTCCACGGCCGATCACCGTTCTGGTGAACAAAGATTATTGCGACATACGAGGCTTCCGATGGCTGGCCAGACGCATGAACGTCATCCCAATCCCGGCCAATGGGCCAAAGGCTCAGCGTGCGGCTCTGGACACCATGAAAAGCGCCCTCGATAGTGGCCGAACGGTCGGCCTTTTTCCTGAAGCGCAGCTTTGCCGTAGCGGTATGATGAACCCATTCCTGCGAGGGGTGGAGATGATCCTCAAGGATAAGCCCAATGTGGTGGTGGTGACCGTTGGGCTGGCTGGTGTCTGGGGATCCATTTTCAGCTTCTCAGGTGGCAAGTTTTTCAAAAAGTGGCCAAAAGGGCTACGACGAAAGGTCGGGATCAGCTTTGGCCCGCCTTTGCCATCCACGATCAAAGCCTTTGATCTGCGACAAGCCGTTCTGGAACAAATCGTATATGCCTGCGAAATGATTCCAGACGTACCTCTACTCCCAGATCAGGTCAACCTCAGCCTGGGCCACTGGAGGCACCCTGAATTCGGTCTATTGACAGCCTCTGCCCCTGACTTTATTCAGGCCAACCGCAAGATCCATCAAATCGCCAATAAGCCCGGTTCCGTGGGGCAAGTTGTTCCTGGAGTAGCAGTTCGGGTGGTTGACGATCAGGGCCAGATTCTGGGTGCAAGTTCCGAAGGCAAAATTGAAGTCTTGCGTGCTGGAATTAAAGGCTGGCAGGATTCAGGCCAGCGGGGACGCATGGAATCCGATGGTTTTATCTGGCTTGAAGATCCAACGGCAGGCCATACCACGGAAGAACATCTGGAGATTGTGCGAATTCCTGAGGCCAAACAAAGTCAGACTCAGAAACCTGCCTCCTGATCCTCATCCGTTCATTCAAACCTCAGTTGATCCGGAATGCTGATTCCACCTGAAACGATGGCTTGAATGGCCTGGGTGGGTGTCCAGTCGATTTCAATCACATCCTCCACCGGCACGAACAACGTAAAGCCTGTGGGCGGCATGACTCCCGTGAGCAGCATGACGGCATAAATCGAGTTGCCCGTCTGCTTGTCCACCAAAGTTCCAGTGACAAATCCGAGACTTTTCACCCGACTGTTGGGGAAATTGAATAGGACGACCTTCTCGAATTTACTGGCGCTGGAACCGGACTGACTGAGGCTTTTTATAAAGCCCGATACTGCGTCGTAGACAGTTTTTACGATCGGCACATTTCGGAACAGCCAGTCAATCGAACGATAAATCCGGGATTGGGCCAACCCGCCCAGCAAGAATAAGACCAATCCTAAGAGGATCATCACCAGCCCAGGCGCCACAGCCATCTGCCACCACCAGGGTGCATCTTTGTCGGGCGTCAATCCGAATACGCCCAGGATCAGATTTCGTAACGGGTTCAGCACGGAATAGATCATCAAGTTGTAAATAAACCCAAGAATCCAGGCTGTGATGAATAATGGGAGTGCCGCAAAAAGTCCTGCCATGATTCGCCGGCGGGTGTATGCCACCCATCCGACAGTGATTTGAGGAGTCGATTGGGCATTTTCCGGAATCGTATTCTGACTCTTTAATTCTGGCACTGACACGCCTGCCTCCTTCTTTTTCATTCCTGATCCTGTGTTATTACAGGCAGCTTAACCTGTTGTAGAAAGATCGTCTAGAACTATCCCAACCAATCTCTGGCGTGTCTTTTACACAGTCCAATCGGTTACAATAATTGGACTCGAACCCACCCGGAGACTCGCCTGATGCCGCGTTCCACTTGCCTCATCGCCTTGATCATCACATTCTGCACACCGACCGCCATGCGTTCGGCACTCAGCCAGGGCAATCCGCCGGACTCTTCAAAATCTGCATCAACCGAAGTCTTCCAAAGCCCCCGATATGGTGTGACCTCCCAATTACCGAAAGTCTGGCCGATACTTCAGCAAGAGAAAAACGAGTACATCTTTGTCTGCCAGATTCCGCAGCCCAAATTCCCGGACAGACCTGGAATCATGGCCCTTGAACTGGCAATTGCGCCGGAATCGCTCGACGAATATCGCACCAGAATCGACACCAATGCCAAACGAGGCAATCGCAAAGGAAACCTCGTAAGAAATGAAATCATGCCGAAATCGGCTATGGGTATGCCGGAACGATTGGAAACTGTATGGGAATTCCGGCTCCCTGATGGCGAAGTCTGGCACGAAATCACCGTGCGAATCATCCGTGGGAAGCACCTTTATGGATATGTTCTGAATGTGGAGGACGAAACACTGGCCCTGGCCAGGAAGAAATTCGAGCAGGTGATCGCATCCACCGAATACTCCACGCCCGACTCAGGTGCAGCCAAAGTCAACGGGGCACCGACGAACCGCTGGATCCAGACTGAATTTCACTTCGCCGTGGATCTGCCCGAAAAGTGGGCCCCCCTGCTCGCCCCCAACGAAGCCGCCCTGCTCTATGCCAACGGCGTTCCCAAAGGCATCTGGGCTGACAATATGCTGGTGGTGGCCACAAAAATGGGTAAAGTCGATTACGCCAAGCTCGCCGACTCCTTGCCAGACGACCTCGAGGCCGCCGAGCCAGGCTGTGTGGTGAAGTCGTGCAAAGTCATTAAAACAGCTTCTGGATCAGAATCGCTGGAAACCGTGGTCGAGGTCAAGCGGGGCCCATTCGCCATGACCATTCACGAATGGAGATTCGCTGGCAAGCGATTCAATTACGAGCTGAAATTTACGGTCGAATCCGCCCGCTACGAGGGTCTCAAAGCCGCCATGCAGAAGTGCTTCGACAGTTTTCAGGAACTGCCCGGAGAAGTTCCAGAACTGGGCAAGGCCCAATCGGAATAATTCGCTTAGAATTCCAGCTTAACACCTTCGCCCACATAGGGATTGGACTGTTGCTCGCGGCCAATCGTGGTAGATGGGCCATGGCCTGGGAACAGGAGTGTGTCGTCTGGAAATGCAAACAGCTTGGAGCGGATCCCCGTAATCAGTTGCCGACCATCTCCACCTTTAAAATCGGCCCGACCCACGGAGCCTGCAAAGATCACATCACCGACAAATGCAATGTTTGGCTTTGGATTTTCAATCACAAACACGACGGAACCAGGGCTGTGGCCAGGTATCTCAAGCACCCGAACGTTCATCCCAGCCTCTTCAAACTGCTCTCCATCCACCACGGTTCGATCCGCTTTCGGAGCAACCACAGGGAATCCCATCGGCGACGACAAATTTAATTCCGGGTCGGTCAGCAGAGCAGCTTCGTTCACACCGATCACAATTGGGGCGTCCGGAAACGCCTTCTTCAACCGTTCCAGACCGATGATATGATCCGCATGCCCGTGGGTCAGCCAAATGGAGGCCAGGGTGAGTTGATTGGAATGGATCAGGGTGATGAGCGATTCGACGTCAAACCCAGGATCAATTGCAACGGCTTTTGTTTCGCCATGCTTCCAGACCAGATACGCATTTTGATCAAACATGGCCGAGACAACGCGTTCCGTGATGATTCGATCCGTAGACATGCAACATTCCTGTGGTTTTGGAGAGTCTTGATATAGATAGGATTATAACGATTTTTGAGAATTGAGGAACAGGGGATTAAGATATCAAAAACAATCAGGCCATCCCTCGAACCAACCAAATTCCATTCGAAAATTGATTTTTAAAGTCGTTGACAGAAATCACAAAACGCCTGGTTTCAAGACCCCCTGGCCAGAATGTAGTCCAGCCAAGGGCGATCTTTGGAGGAGAATGATTCGTCTACATCCGGTCGATGGCCTTCGACCATCGCTGGTATCGAACGAGCCTTTGGCCCTGAAAACATTAGTCCTCAAAGTAATCGCGGTTTAAATGCGACATTTCGATGATCCTCTAAGCTGATAAAAGTCCTGAGTTGTTGAAATGGCTCGGATTTACTTCTTCAGCCGCTCCATCCAACCGTTCCAGACTTGTGGCTCAACCTTCCCATAAGGCCGAATTTTGAGTGTCTCGCCTTCCGATGGACGCACGAGCATGGCCTGAGTTCTGTCCAGTTTCGACGCCGAAACGTTGTCGAGGAAATGGGTGCTCTCGCCGGCTGTCGTCTGAAAGATCACAATCGTCCCAAACTCATTCAGAGCCGATCGTTCTGTGGTGTGCTGAAGGCTGATCGAACCGTCGGTCCACATGATGGTGTGAATTCCTACGGACGGCCCGTCGCGGAGAATCTCTCCAAGCATTTTTGTCGCAGATGGTGGGGCGGGTGTGGATGAGCCGAACCCGCCAAAACCGTAATCGTCGTCCGACTTACGCAACTCCCGCAAGCGTGCGATATCGCTCACCACAAACAGGATCGGCTCAATCGCCTTCGTGCCGTCATCCTGACGAACGTGCAGAGTTTCCCACAAAGCCGTCAAATCCGACTTGATTTTTGCAGGTTCGATAAACTCGATATCTATTGGCAAACCTTGCAAAAGGGATTTCAGCGAAGCCTCGCCCGCTGCCGGCGATTCCACCACTCGAACCTTTGATTGGGGAGACGAAACAGCCACCCCCAATAGTCCAGCTGCAATCATCGGCCTGATTTCCTGACTCTGACGACCCACGATCATCAAATTTGCCGAAGGCTGACGCTCCATCACAATCGCTGGAGGATCCGAAATCGTGACAGATTCACCCAGCCACATGGATGGATAAGCGGTTGCTGTAACAACTTCCTCGCCACCCTTCAGCGGATTCAAAGCACGATTGATCGCCTTGTTGCGCGTCAAATCGCCCGCCGACTGACCTTCAAACACGATCATCGGCTCAGCCCTTCTCCAGCCCTTGGCTACGGCTTCCGCATGGATCGCAGCCAACTGCATTTCGCGATCTTTGTCAGAAATCCAAACGGCCTGAAAGAGGTGATTGCCTTCGACAAGCCCGTTGGCATCGTTATAAATCGCTTCGCCAGGGCGTGAGAGCATCCGGGCGGCTGGATTATCCTCGCTCAGAATTAACCTTGAGTCGTTTTCGTTACACTGAAGTGCAATCCGAACGCCCATTTGCCCCATCGTGCTGCGGGCGATTGCATAAGCGCCGGCCATACTTTGTGAACCAAGAATGGCATGAACTCCGAACGCCCGGCCCTGCCTGACGAGCCTGTCGAGCAGTGATGCAGCGTCAGTTGAAAGCCGGTCGTCTTCGTTGAAAAGCTCTTGGAATTCGTCCACGACCAAGAGGATACGTGGCAATGGCTCGGCCGGTCTGGCGACTCGAAATCCAGCTACATCCTGCACCCCGGCACGTCGAAAACGTTCGCCCCGATCGGTCAGTTCCCGATCCAGCCGCTCCAGCACGCTCAGGCCAAATTCGCGTTCACTTTCCACAGCCACCACTTTGGCATGTGGCAACTCGCGAGTGGCATAGTTTTTAAATTCCACCCCCTTCTTAAAGTCCACCAGATAAAGCTCAAGCTCATCGGGCGAATATCGCAAGGCAGCGTTCGTGACGATGGCATGTAGCAACGTACTTTTACCCGACCCAGTTCGGCCAGCCAGTAAAACGTGTTGGGACGTACCCTCGCCCAGCCTCAGGGCCTGCAACTGCCTGGCACCGGCACGGCCGAGCGGTATTTCCACTCCCCGAGCTGATGACTGGGTCCAGATTTGGCCGGCTGGTGGAGCGACCACGGAAAATGGAACTTCCACCCTCAGGGCCGTTTTCGCCAATTCGCCGATCCCACGAACGACTTTTGTAAGTGTTTGAGGGTCGGGAGGCGTGTCCCATTTCACGTTGAACCGGTCGAGCGGATTGGTAGGCCACGACCACCGATCTTTATCAGACGACCACATGATTCGATCAATCATCGGGCGAATTTCCGCCTGATTCGGGTCGATCGGGCCCGGTTGGGAAAGGTCATGCCCGATCACGACATAAATCCCACATCTGGAGCCAGCTTCAATCAATCGTCGTAGCCTTCTGGCAGACTCCTCCGTGGCTCCATGCGGCCAGTCAGCCAGAATGAGCAGTCGATAGGCCTCGGCGACTTCTCCAGCATCGCGGTTATAATCTTCAATCGTTGCATATTGGTTACGAAGGTAGTTTTGAACGATAAACTCAAGATGGGTCGTGAGTTCAGCCAATCGGGCCTCAATATCACGGGCCTCTGTCCAGGGCCGTTGATTGACCAGCGCAGGCTCAAAATCAGCCAAATGCAAGAGGCCAGCAAATGTCTGGCCCAAGCCGACGGGATCAATCAAGGTGAATCGTAATTGTCCGGGCGGGAAGGCCGTTAAGGCTCTTAATGCAATCGTTTGCAGGAGTCCTGCCATCTCCGGACGACGCCCCGGTGGAGCCTGCACCCAGATGGTTGATTTCTGGGACGGCATGGAGCGAATCAAGGGTAGGCTGGAGAGGTTGGGAATGGACTTTCGGATTTCTGGGTCGATCGATGCCAAATCCGCTATGGATTCCACTGGCACTTGCACATCGGCCAGTTTCAAAGCTCCGGCTGGTGGGCTTTTCGGGCTCATGGATGTAGGCTGACCCCAGTCGGGTGCAGCAGCGGATTGCCAGTTCCTCCATGCCTTTATTGCTTGATCTGTTGCATTTGCAGAGCTGGCCCATCGTTCACGGATTTGGCTCCAGCTGGCTTCATGCGTTGAATTTACCTGCACTTGCTTCGTTTTCACCGCGTTTTCATGATCAATCAACGACTTGGAATACCACTGATTCTGTTCAAGAATTTCCGCATCGGCATGGGTTTGCAATTCCTGAATTTTTAATTCCAGAAATGAAACCAGCTTTCGACTTTTTTCGTCGAACGAGGCTTTGAGTTCAGCCGATTTTGATTCTGCATCCATTTGAGCCAGCCGAGACTCTCGATTGGCTTTATTTACAGATTCCTTGGTCAGTGAATCGAGCGATTCCTGAATCATTGCCCGCGATGATTCGCGCCAATGGTCGATCGCCTCATCCTGAACTTCCATCTTGGAATTTAGCTCCATCCACTGCCGAGTTGCAATTGCACAGCGTTTTTTAAAGACATTGCCAGATGCAAAATGGGCAACCAATGCAATCAATCCAAAGGCTATCGCAAAAAAAGGCAGTGAAGATTTCATACCAAGAACCATTGCCAGGCCTGCCCCACAGCCGGCCCAGATGATAATCATTGGCTTTGAAAACAATTTACGGGGCAAAAATCCGGTCAGTTTCCGGCCATTTGCTTCAAGCAATTTCAATTCCGAATCCAAACCACTCAATATCGGGGCAACTGGCCTTGCACCAATCAGTTTTGGTGCATCAGAAACGCGAGACTCAACCGTTACCTCAGATATATCAGGCCATTGTGCTCCTAATAGATCCCAGCTTTCCTGGAGTAATTCCAGTCTTGCCGACAATTCATTTTTTAAACGCCTGAGCGCATTAAATTCTGTTTCAATACTGGCTTTTTGTGAATCGGAGTTGGTGGACGCATGCCAGATCGCTTCATCCTTGACCTGTTCGGACTTGATCATGGTCGAACTGACACTCTCTTTCACGAGCCTGATGGCCTTTTGAAAGGAGGAATCCACCTCATTTTGCTTCTGTACGGCGTTTTGCTGCAATAAATCCAGCGCGACCTTCAGCTCATTTTCGATTTTCTTAATATTGGATTTACACGAATCATCGGCAGCCACCTGCGACTTCTGGAATTCGGTTTGAGCTTGTTTTAAAGAATGATCGCGAGTTTGATCCGCAAGCCGTTCGGCGTGCGATCGATCACTGGCGGTTTTCAGCAATAAGTCCACCAGTTGACCTGGATCAAGGTCGGGCTTGCCATCACGATTTGAATTTAAATGAGGGGCTGAAGGGTCGATCGCGTTGCTCATGATACAATTCTCATCCAACAGGGTTTAAGGTTTGTCGTTAAAACACAAGGTTTCAAACCATATCGTCGCGTTGTGGTCCACATTCGCGTTGCATTTGAGATACAATTGCTGTGATTTCGTCAATCGCCAGGCAGGCCACTTCCACCGATCGCATGATGGGGATAATGCTCTGATTTTCAAACTCTTCAGCCTTCGAATCGCGCCAGGTCTCACGAGCTCTCCCAAACGTGTCGGCCATTTCCAGAGAAGCAGATTTTAATCGGGCTGATGCGGAATGGTTCATGATTCAGGCTCACTCTCATTTTTTTCAAGAGGCGCAGAAACGGGCGAAGTAGTCGGCCCGGAACTGGTTGGAACTCCAATTGCGGAGTAGGCTTGAATGGCCTCGACCATCCGGGTCAGAATTTCCGAGTCGCGTTCAATCCCACCTTCCACCTGATCGCGGAGGCCACGTAATCTCGCATTATATTCATCCCCGGCACGTTCGATGGTCGTGCGCCAGCGACGAATGGTTTCGAGTTTGGCCCGGGCCAGTTCAAGCTGTTTTTCGAGCTTTCGAACCAGTTCTTTCTCAGCGGTATCATAGGCGGCATGATCTGTGCCCTGAGCTTGCAGGCGTTTGCGAAACAAGGCACTTTTGGCTTCGGAATGCTCAAATTCGAGCCGCTTGATATGCGATTGCCAGTAGGCGGGCATCTCCCGATCCAGCCAGTACCAGGCCCGCCTGAGATCCATATCCATTCCAGTCACAACGGCTTGCGACTCCTCGCCGAATTTGATCAAGGCTGATTTGACAGCGATCAGAGTCTCCACCGAATGCACCTGAACCGACGATCCTGAACCGCTCATGGAATGGCTCCCCTTTTTGGTTCTGAATTCTCACCTCTGGCGAATCAATGTTGGCCGAGATATTCGTCGAGCCGGTCGGCCTTACGGAGGAGGAATGGGATATGAGCTTCGGAAGTCTCCAGGAAACGTCTCAGGGCGATCGCCGCCTGTTCGAATTCGGACGCGAACTTGTCATGTTCATGGTCGCGCCAAGTCTGCCCAAGGTTCTGAAGCTGGCCGTGAATGGCACCCATCTGCTGGGTCATATTTTGCTGGAACTGCTTGAGCTGCATAGCAAATCGACGAATTTCGGCTGGGTCGGCATGGGCTTGAGGCATGGCAATCAACTCCATTTTGGCAGAGGGCCAAATTTGCAGATGAACGGGTCGTTCGCTGTAGATCAGAAACGAGTTTATAACCCATCATAATAAATTTACGCTGGAAGCGGGTGATTCCGCCGACTTTTTTCGACAAATTGGAAATCTGTGCCGTTGGACCCTGAGTCGATTCGGAATAAGTCCAAAAAGAATGAGGCTCTGAATTTGGCAACATTTCCGCCTACACCCCTCTCATTCTGAAATCTGGAGTTTGAGGCTGAGTTTTTGGGGTGGAGCCCAACGGCGATTCATAATGCTCAAAGAAACAGCGTGTTCTGTAGGCCATGCCCCCTGACACGACTGGCTTTAGCTTTGTTTTCCAGAACGATGCAAAACATTTTTCTATAAGATGTTACAAGCGTATTGACTGAAGGGGCAAAAACCCGCCCGGTCAGTGGACCGTGTCTACAGAAATCCGCTTTTGAGCGTGATTGGGGTTGGGATCGACTTTTACAAAAAAAGACGATAATTTTCCTCTTAGAACTAAACCCCTGCGTTGTAAGGGAAATCTCACATCCCCAGCCCTTGATTTACTTAACTCTCACATGCTTCATCGAATAGATCCAAGCCGACCTTCGTCAAATCGTGTGATAGGTTAGTGACTGATTTGCGGTATCAATCCCGCGCTTCGGTTGGGCAGGTTCAAAGTGTTTTGCCCATCCGGTGAGGACGACCCAATTCGGAACATGTGTTCCTCAGGTCGATTTCCATACACTTTCGAAGCGAAGGGATCGATCTGTGCGTTCATACCGTCTCTGTGCATTTCTATTGATTAGCTCAGCCGTTTCGGCTGGATTCGGCCAGACTCAGTCCCTCGCCCAATCGAATAAACAAGCCAAAGTAGCAGCCTCGTCAAATCAGCTTGATCCGTTCACCAATGTGAACCTGATCGAAGGCATGAAATCCGGCCTGATCGACGCCAAAGCAGTCGGAACTGGCGACGGTCGTATGACGATCTCTGTCCAGAATAGAACCAATCGTCGCCTGCGGGTGATCCTGCCTCCTGGCCTGATTGCCTCTGGTGTCTCCGGCCAAATGGGCGGAATGGGTGGCGGTATGGGTGGTATGGGCGGCGGCGGTGGCGGTATGGGTGGTGGTGGTATGGGCGGTGGTGGAATGGGTGGCGGTGGTATGGGTGGCGGTGGGATGGGTGGCGGTGGTGGTGGAGCTACCGTTCCGCCAATGATGGGTATGATGGAAATTGCCACTCTGTTCATGACACTCACTGGTGACCGCGATAGTTGGGACTGGTCTGCCCTCTACTCCAGCACCTTTATGGGCGGGGGAATGATGGGCGGAATGGGTGGTGGTATGGGCGGTGGCGGTGGTATGGGTGGTGGCATGGGCGGTGGTATGGGTGGCGGTGGTGG
>Ga0208720_1000200_pt1 | contig 16616 bp, 12 predicted proteins | sample LakMenEpi20Apr10_FD_150716 | JGI IMG/M metagenome (GOLD analysis project Ga0208720, IMG submission 150716) | Freshwater microbial communities from Lake Mendota, WI - 20APR2010 deep hole epilimnion (SPAdes) | ecosystem: Environmental > Aquatic > Freshwater > Lake > Epilimnion/Euphotic zone ...
GTGTGCTCGTTTAATATATAGTGAGTAATGTACTAAATCTATATATTTTCACACAAACATTACATTTTTATGTAACGATGTGTAACGTTGATGTATCGGTAGTACGTAGTACGTACTCATCAAATAGTGGAAATCCAGATACTATTTTTTTAACAAGTGGAGGAGTTTATCGTTTACTTTATAATAGTAAAAAAGAAATAGCAAAGAAATTTCGTAAATGGGCAGGATCTATTCTTGATGATATTATTTTTAATGAATCTGCAGAATTAAAACGTCAATTAGAAGAAAAAGAAGAACAATTAAAATTAAAAGAAAATGATTTAGAAGCTCAAAAATTATTAGTAAAAAAAAAGGACAAAGAATTAAAAAAATTAGCTAAAAGAGTATCATTAGATTGGTTATATGTAGCAGTTACTGATAGTATACAATGCGTATCTAAAATTGGAATAACAGAAGAAATTTTAAAAAGAATAGATGGTCATTTAAGTAGTAATCCAGGATTTAAATATGTTTTTACATATCAATCTAAAAATAATAAATTAATAGAAAAATGCATTAAAGCAATATTAGATCCATTTTTAAGCTCAAAAGCAGAATGGTTTAATATAGAATCAGGCGATCTTGTATATTTAGTTAAATTTTTTATTGAAATGTTTGATAAAAACAATGGAAGTGAAGATCCAAAATTAATAATAGATTTTATTAAAAATATATCAAAAAAAGAATTAGATAAAGAATTTATATCAAACGAATTATATGATAATTTTTTTAAAGAAAATATAGAAGTGGATGAAAACGGTGGTAAAAATTACAAATGCACTTTAATAAGTATTCAAAGAGAATTAGAAAAATATTTAAAAGAAAATGATTTTAATAAACAAATAAAAGCAAATGTTAAATATTTAGATATCTATAATTTAGATATAAAAAGATATATTAAATACAAATATAATAAAACATGCGAAAGAATTAATATAGATGATGCAAAAAGTAATATACATATTGGAAGTACATTTGGGTTTTCTGGATTTAGAATGAAAAAATTATATATTCATAAATTTTTTGAAAATGATATTTATAAAAATTTTATGAAAAAGTATTTAGTAGTTGATAAAGAAAGTAAATGTTCGCTTTCTGAAATTTTAGTAATTTTTAATAAATATCTTGAAGAAAATAATATAAGTAATAAAACAGTAAAACAAAATAAATATTTCAAAACTTCGTTTAGAGAAGAATTTTCAAAAGAAATTGAGCACTTTTCAGGATTAAATGTAACTAAAAAAATGAATGATGGTAAAAAAAATGGATACTCTGTTTTTATAGGACTAAAAATAAAATTAGATTGTATTTAAATTTTGCTAGATAGTTGTTTTTATACAAAAGTTAATTTAAAGAATTAGAATTAATTCATAATTTTTATTTTTTTTAATTTATTATAATAATGGATCAAAGTGAAAAAGAAGATTACAATATTTTATATGAAAATTTTATCAAATTGGAAAATAAACACAATAAATTAATAGCTGAACATTCTAATTTGACAGAAGAATTTAGAGAAAATGTTATTATACAAAGTATGCAAGATATGAAAGAACGTTATGAAAGAATGTTAAGAACAACTGTCCCCAAAATTAAATATGACATATTGTTTGAAAAATATTTGAAATTATTAAAAATATTTTCCGGATGTACAGTTTTATTAGATCATACTACAGGATTATTACATAAAGCAGAAAATTGTTATAATACAGAATATAAAAATTATTTAAAAAAAATAGAAACTGATATATCCATTATTAAAGATATATTAGAAGATTCTTTAAAAAATTATATAAATAGTTAAAGAATATTTTTATTTTAACCCAGGTGGGCAAATGATTGTTTTATCTGGCGATACACCTAAAATACTACAAATACGTTTATAATATTCGACCTTATTGAATGCCCAGCCTGGTTTGCAACCTGAATCATTATTTACTATAATATTAACACCTGTAATTCCATATCGTTGTGGTTCCAACATGCATTGGTGACAACTAATCGGTCTACCACTTCTAGGCAACATCCAAAAACATATTGCTGTTATCCACGCCATCATTCGTGCTGGTGGTGTTGTTTTCATTATATTATCCGGTAATTTATTTTTACCATTCGGATTAGGTCCAGGAAAACCAAAGATTTCCGGTTTCCCATTTAAATTTACACGATCGGTTGTTGTAATCAAATTGGGATATCTTGCTAATCGATAATCGTTAAATAATTCTAATGAACATGTACTGTAATTAAAATTATATGATAACTGAATAGCGCCTCTACCCCCATATTGAGAATAAACTCCACCAGATGCATATCTACGATCTGTTGTACTCCTTATTAACATTGAAGTCGGTTTAACAATATGTGCATCTAAACCAATAGGTTTGTCTCCATAAAGAGTACCATCATCAGAAACAGCTACAAGACCTGGTTGAAAAGCCGGATTACCTGTTCCTAATCCAAAACCAGGTTGATTAACACCACGTAAATTTGAAACTGTAGCTGCTAAATTATATGCTTTATCAAGACCTATCATATCTCTTGCCGTTTGCGTAATTGGTATATTATTTACGAAAAGATCATATGAAGTATTAGGTAATGTTTCTGTAGCCGCATGTGGAATAATAGCAGCACAAGTTCCTTCTATAATACAAAGTAATCCACCAGATGGACCATATTGTGGTCCAGTTTTTTTTGCTGTAACTGGCCACCAAGGATATGGTATTTTTAAACTAGGATCGCCAGTTTCTTGATGTGTATTTGCCAAAAATGCCGCTAATTCTAAGCGATTTATTAAAGGGTCTTGTGAACTTGTACAAAAATTACGAAATCTTTTATCTGAATGTGAATTAGTCCATTTAACCGCAGCTAGAAATGATAGGTATGTCCAAAAAGGTTTAGAGTCATGCGCATATACTACACTAGCTGCAGAGTATGGGAAAATTTTTTCAAATAAATCAGCTGTAAACCACGTTTCAATAGACATTTCAATAACTATACATATTAATTATTTTTAATATACACTTATTATCATTAATTAAATCCAACATGGCTTCCTACGGCCGGCGATGCTCAGAGATCAGTTTTTTAATAAACATTCTATATATGTATTTAAACTCTTTTTCAAATCACCTATACATATAGGTTTAGGTATATAATCATCAAAACCCATTAATAAATATTTTTCTCTATCTTCTCGCAAACAATAAGCTGTTATTGCTATAATGTAAGGTTTTGTTTTTTCTTTTAATTTATATTGTTCTAGTAATTCCTTTAAAACAACGTCCCCTGTCATTATTGGCATTTTTATATCTAAAATTATTATATCATAAATTTTTTGTAAAGCTAAATCTAAACATTTCTTACCATCATCTACAACTTCAATATTAGAAAATCCAAGTTTATTTAAATAACATACAACTACCTTTTGGTTAATATAAACATCTTCTGCAATTAAAATTCTTACGTTATCTTTTAAACCTGATAAATTATTTATATCTATATATGTATCCAATGACACGTTTTCTTTTTGCAAATCTTTTAATTTTGGTTGATTAATTTCATTTATTTTTACTCTTTCTTGTAAAAATTTTATACACATTTTCTTTAAACGAGATTCCTTTACTGGTTTTATCAAGTGTGTTTTAAAATATTTAGATTGGGATACTTCTTTATCACCTAAACTAGACAATGCAATTAAAGGAATTGTTTTATTATTATATTCATTTTGTTCTCTTAATTTTTGTGCAAAAGAGTATCCATCTATTTTTGGCATACATATATCAATAATACCTATATCAAATTGTGTTAAACGAGTAAAATATAAAGCCTCTTCGCTATTACTAAAACAATGCGCATTCATACCCCATTTTGTAACCATCGCAGTCAAACTAATTCTATTATGTAAAATATCATCTACAATTAACACATTATAACCTTTTAATACAGAATCTGAGGTATCTGACGAAATATATTCTTCTAAACTTTTTTTTACAGGCAAAACAAATGAAAATGTTGAACCCATATCAATTTCACTTTTATCTAACCACAAAAATCCACCCATTAATTCCACAAGTTCTTTACTTATAGCTAATCCTAAACCAGTTCCTTGATATATTTTTGAAGTTATTTGGTTATTCGCTTGACTAAATGATTTAAACAACTTTTTTCTTTCTGATTTATGAATACCACATCCAGTATCTATTATATCAAAACGTATATATATTTCCGTGTTGTTAGATATTCCCCTTTTTTCACCTTCTAGATTTTTATGTAATCTTTTCAATTTTGTAAAATTACCATAATCTATTTCTTTAATATTTAAAAATACATTACCTTTATCTGTAAATTTAATAGAATTACTAATTAAATTTAATAAAACCTGCTTTAAACGATTTGGATCTCCTTCAATATACTCATTTATACTTGAATCTATGTTATAAGTATAATCTAACGATTTTTCATATATTTTTGATAAAACTATATCATTTGTTGTTTCAATACATTCAAGTAAACTCATTGATTTTATATCTAGTGTTATTTTTCCAACTTCTAATTTAGAATAATCCAATATATCATTCACAATCGTCATTAAATTTAATGAACATTCTCTTATCATATACATGTAATCTTGTTGCTCACTTGTCAAACGCGTATCTTCCAACAATGTCAACATACCTATTATACCATTCAGTGGTGTACGTAGTTCATGATTCATGTTTGCTAAAAAAAAAGACTTATGATTATAATTCTCCTCTATCATTTCGGTCTCTTTACATTTTGCTTCTACAATCTTGTTCTGATTAATATCTTGAATGATATACATGAATATTTCTTTACTTTTTACAAATGTTTTTTTATTTATATACCACCTGTATTCATTATCACTTTTATTAAAAATTCTAAATGTACCTTGCTCTTCTTCCTTTTTAGATAAAAAATTATTACATATTTCCATTTCTCTAGTTTTATCCTCAGGATGAATTAATTCAATCAGTTTTTTAAATATGTTTTGACATTTATTATCAGCACCGCATAAATTTGTTATAAATTTATTAGCGTAAATACAATTTTTATCAGTATCAAAACGAAGAATACCAATAGGTAAATTGTCCAATAATAATGCCCAATCTTTATTATTCATTATGAACGCACTTGCTATAAGCAAATAATAAAATTTTACACATTAGTTCAAAAATCCATTTAAAAATAATATAAATAGTTAAATCTGAATTTGTAGATTTTTTATAATACCGATACATCCAACAAATATAAAGATAAAAAAATAGTAAATGAATGCAATTGGGAATTTTTTAATTTTAATTTTTTAATATTTTTATATTTTGTAATTTTTTTATATTTAACAATAGTATAAATAAAATGCCATCATTCAATTTTGATTACGAATTAACTTTTGATAATACCTTTGATCAATCCATTATTGATAACGCTGATATACCTGATAAATCAGCAGAATTTATAGCATCAATCCAACAAGAATTTGGTAAAATATCATCTATTTTAGCAATTTACCCAGGTGTTAATATGATGTCTACCTTTACAACTTTTGATACTAAAGTTTATAAAATTACTGTTAAAACACTTTAATTTACTTTCAATTACAATAACAATAATTAAATTACAATAATTTAATTATTTTATTTGTTACGTAAATTTACTTTGTCTTTTATAAAAATTTAACTCATTTTTATTTCATTTGGTGAATTGAAGCTTATAGTTATATTTTGTGATGAAAATACAAAATTAGATGTACTTTGCTGTATTTTATCTTTATCTTTATCTTTATCTTTATCTTGCGCTTCTATTTCTGACCCTTCTATTTCTGACCCTTCTATTTCGTTCAATCTTTGCTCCAAGAAATTTTCTAAAAGTTGTTCTGTTTCATTGTTACTGTCTTTTTTGTCTTTTTTTAACAAAAATATACAAAATCCAATAACTAATTGAATTATCCCGTTACTTTTTATAGTTTTTATATATGGTAATAATTCACTTAAAGTTAATAAAATACCAACTACAGTAATTATATAATTATTAGATTCATTATTCATTTAAGAATAATAATTTTTACTTTTTAAATCAAAATTAATTAAAGTAAATTTGTTTATAATTTCTGTCTTTCTGCCAACATTTCTTGATATTTAGAATCAAAATTAATTAAAGTAAATTTGTTTATAATTTCTGTCTTTCTGCCAACATTTCTTGATATTTAGAATCAAAATCTTTTTGTTTTTGAGAAACATTCCCCCTCCCATTCCCATTCCCATTCCCATTCCCATTCCCATTCCCTTTCCCATTCCCATTCATATTCATATTCATATTCCCATTCATATTTGAATTTGTAAATAAAGATCTATCAAAATTCATAGGTTGACTATTATTAAATTGATTTGGCTTTTTTGTTACACTTTCTCTTTCTCTTTGTTTTAAATTGTAATCTTCACTAGATACATTACCAGACGTCTCTTCTGGAGTATTTATTTTTAAATCAGGTTTACCCAAGAATTTAAAACATTGTTCCCTTACATCATCATTTAAACCTTTTGATCCATAACAAGAATAACTATCAGAAAAAGACCCCATTTCTATAGAATTAAATCCTTCTATATCTTCTTTATCTTCTTTATCTTCTTTATCTTCTACAATCTCACCTTTGGCATAATTCTTCATTTGTCCTTCTAACCATTTAAATGCTTCTGATCCTGATAAAACATACTCACCACCTTCTATAACTATAGTAGGAATTTCTGTTATTTTATACTTTAATTCCCTTTGAACATCATAAAAAATTTCTGGTCTTTTTTTTGTTTTAGGATCCGCGTCTATATTTACTCTAATAAATACATCGTAAATATCTTGATGTTTCATTAATATATTAATAAAATTAGTAGAATGAACACAATAATCACTGTAAAATAATATAGGTCTTTCAAACATTACCCTTTACATTTAACAGTTTTATTTTTATTTAATATCAAACGAAAAGGTAAATTAATAAAAATATAAAATAAATTAACAAAATCGAGGTGTTATTTATTTTATATTTATATTAATTTATTTATATATATATAATATATGACGTATAGAAATTACACTGAAGATATTATAAATACTGCACTTCATGTAAAATCATATATACAATTATATGATGCGCCTTGGAAAACTCTTATGGAACGACAACGACAAGGTAAATTAAAGCGTTTAAATAGTAAATTAAATATAGCATTAATTTGCCATCCTTGTTATGGGTTTGGGGACATTATTTTTGCATTAAAAATATTTAGATTTATGAAAGAATGGTATAATATTGATTGTACTATGATAACAACTAAACCAGCACCCTTTATACAAAATGGACTAAAAAGTATTTTTTGTTTAAAAACTCCAGGTACTAAAACATACGTAGAATGTGAAAATTTAAAATCTATGAAAATTTACGATATTGACAAGAAAGGTAATCCAACAAAACGTGCTAATTTAAAAATCAAGTTTGATTTAATAATGGTTACCCCTTGGATAGGGACAGATTTTGAACCAGATAAAAAGATTGTAAAAAATTTCTTACCATATGCAAATCACTTTAATACTATTTTATTTTCAGAATATAATGCACCAGATCCTCATAAATATGATTTTCCAACTGGTATAGGTAAAAATTTAAACGGGTTATTAATAACTCGTTTTAAATTTTCAAAAACTATATCTATAAAAAATCCTTATCTAATGGTGCATTTAACAGAAGATCAGAGAGTGGATGTTACAAAATGTTTTTCAAACTTTATTAAATTAATGTGTAAAAAATATCATAAGCTTTACGATAAGTTAGATGTAATTATACCTAAGCATATATTAGATGATAGTAAAGGTTTGCAACGTTTGTTTCAATATATTAAAAAACGCAGTTATTATCAAAATATAATAATTAAAACAGAATCTTCTCCTAAAAATGTAAAAACGCCTAATGACACATTAACTTTACGAGTAGATATTGGACCATTACCGTATAATAAATATACCGGGTTATTTAAAAATTGTTTACCAGATGTATTAATTACAGGTGATCAAAGTGTAACTGATATTATTAGCTGTTGTAAAAATTACAATATTTATTACCAAATCATGCCTTGGAAAACTAATTTTGCTAAAAATTTATCAATCGCTTTAGGTAAAGACTTTATTGGTAAAGTTTCTAGCTCTTGCGGTCTAGAAAAATTCTCTATAAGAACGAAATTAAATTTAAAAAATGTATCTAAAAATCATAGTTTTGAAAAACTTGGTAAACCAAAATTAGATGCTATTTTAACATTTGCACTAGAATTACGTCGAAATAAATATTTGCAAAAATTTATTGATATTGTTTTGACATCTAGAAAAAAACAAACAGTATTTAAAAAATTAAAAGAATTATTACCGTAGACTTTAGAACTGACAATTAATATTTAATTTCGACGTAATTAAAATATTTAATAATAATAATAATAATATGGAAAATAGTATTTCTAAAAGAAAGACATTATATAAAAAATTTACAAAAGGATTTAATAATAACAAAATTAATTTAATTAAAATCAAATTATTAGGAAGTGGTTATCAGGGAGTTGTTTATAACTATTGTGATAAAAATATATGTTCAGCTGTTAAAAAAATATATTTAGAGAGTAAACAAGTCAAACATTTAAAAAAACCTTATACTATACATGCATTAAAATATGAAAATTTTATCGAAATTGCTTCTATGAAATTAACAAATCAATTAGTTTTACAAAAAATTTGTCCAAATTTTGTTTTAAATTATTATTCCGAATATAAAAAGAGAATTGGCGCTTGCAATGACCTTTACCCATATTCAACTAAATATTATAATGAATACATTGATAATTCAGAAACTTATACAGAATGGGTACAAAAAGTTCACACAATTTATCAATGGTATAATGCATATTTTCAAATAACTATCGCTATTTATTCCTTGCAACATTTTTTCAACATGACACATCTTGATCTTCATTCTGATAATGTTTTAGTTCGTAGTGTTAAACCTGGAGGTTATTGGAAATATACTATAAATTATGTAAATTATTATGTTCCTAATTTAGGTTATATTTTTTATATCAATGATTTTGGACATGCTATGATACCTAAAAATTTTGAAAGTTGGGTTGCTAAAAAATCTAAAAAGAAGATTCGTAAAAATTTTGATATTCAAAAGTTGTTTAAATCTACACTTGAGTTTTCACAATCTCCACCTAATTTTAAAAATAAAATAAGATACTTGATAAAAACATTAGAAAATTCGAATTTTACAAATACAATTAGAGAAATTTGGGAAGATTACACTGAAAAAAATAATGGTGGCGGTGGTAAACAAATAGAAACATACAACTTGGATAAAAAGATTGACGTATCCCTTATCCCTAAAGAATTAAGACATCTCGTATTACAACAAATATAACAAATACAACAAATATATTTCAGTTAAAGTTTGATTTAGAAATTAATTATATTTATATATAAATAATGGCTAATATACGTTTAAAAACAATTACAGTAGAGTCTCTAAGAGATTTAGTAATACAAAATGGGAATGTAATTGTAAACAATACTGGTATAAGTAATAGTATGTTGTCAGGGTCTTTAATTTCTAATGGGGGTATAGGTATCAATACTACATTTAATTCTACGAGTTCGACATCAGGTGGGTCTTTTACAGTTGGTGGGGGTGCTGGGATAATGAGAGATCTTTTCATAGGAGGTGATTTAAATTTAGATACTTCAACTAGTGTATTCAGAGTAGATGGACTTTCTGAAAAAAGATTGTTTTTAGACAATACGCAATTTTATCTAAGTCCAGATGGAGTTAATAAGAGATTTCATATAAAAGATTCAAGAGTATCTATCAATATAACTGCTACAAGTGTAAATGCAAGTACGGGAGCTTTACTTATTAACGGAGGTATAAGTATTTCTTGTTCAGAAAGTTCTCAAAATGCATATAATGGCGGAGCTTTAACAGTTGCTGGAGGTGTTTCTGTTGGGGAAAATATTAATGTAGCAAAATCAATAAATACAGGTTCTTTAAATATTAATTACATTGGATTTGACCAATTAACATTATCTAATTCGTCAGAATCTAGTTATAGTTCGTTAAATATGTCTGGAGATGATCTCTATGTAATTAATTCAGATGGGGATATTTATATCAATGATCATTCTGCATTTTATAGAAATAAAGTTGATTTTTCTTGTCCGACTAGTATATCTGATACTACAGCTTCAATAAATGGAACAACTGGATCATTTGTTGTATCTGGGGGTCTAAGTATATCAAATACAACTGACGCAACTTCTGCAAGTTCAGGTGGATCCCTTACTACATTAGGCGGTATAGCTGTAAATAAAAATATAATAGTAGGAGATTCCATTTTAATTGATAAGCAAAATACAAATAAAAGTAACAAATTAATTTTATATGAATCGAATGGTATAGTTAGTAGTATTGGAAATAGAAATGGGAATTCGTTAGTTTATAAAGTATCTGATACATCTGGTAATCATATTTTTTACGCAAATGAATCAAATGAAGTATTTCGTATAAATGGTACAAATGAAGTTGTTTTTATTGGTAAAGATCAAAGATATTCTATTGTTGGCGGTGGTAAAAACGATAATAGTTTATCATTTAAAAGTTCAGAACGCGATTCTAGTATTGGATTTTTTACAAATTTAGGTAATAATACTCAAAATAATGATATTTGTATATATAATTTAGGCCAACTGGGTAATGTTGATACAAGCGAATACTTGAAAATTGGTTGGGATAATAATAATAATAAATATGTATTTTCTTCTCAAATTTCTGGAAGTGGTAATTTTCACAACATTTCTTTAGAATCGGGAATTGATAATCAAATTATGCTAAGACCAGATGGAAGCACTCATTTATATTCTGATATTGTATCATCTGATTCAAATACAGCTGCTCTAGTTTTAAAATATGGAGGATTAAGTATAAATTGCACTAGAGATTCTATAAACTCTCAAAATGGGGGTGGATTAACTATTGCTGGAGGGGCAGCTATAACTAAAAATTTAATTGTTGGGACAGGAATTAGTATAGATGGCAGTCCTCTTTTGACTAAAAATACGAATTCTACGTATTCTTCTTTGCAATTATCAAATAATGAAAATAAATACACTGGTTTTAAAATGGTAAGTGATACTGGAAATTCTATTTCATATCCATTCGACTTTTCATTATATAGTTTAGGAGTTGACAATTTAGACGACAATTTTGAATGTTTTAAAATTGAACATACTAATACAAATGGAAATTATATCATAACTACTAATAATAAAGGTGCCGGTAATAAAAAGGGACTTGTTTTCACTTCTACTGAAGACAATATAGTTCAATTAACAGTCTGTACATCAGGTAATGTTGGTATCAATATGTCAACACCACTTTACAACTTTGATATAAATGGAACATTACATACAAATGACATTGTATACTTTTCAAATACAGAACAGAGCACTTGTTGTTCTATTGGAAGTTTTGTTATTGATGGAGGGATGAGTATATCAAATACAAATCCTGCAATAAGTTCAACTAACGGTGGTGCATTAAGTGTAGCTGGTGGAATTGGTATTGGAAGTAATATGATAGTTGAAGGTATTGTACAATTTTTACACACACAGCCTTCTACTTCTTATTTAGAAGGATCTGTTATAATGAATGGTGGGTTGTCCATTGGATCAGGACAAAATGCAAATAGTATAGATAATGGAGGGGGGTTAACTGTATTAGGAGGAGGATCTTTTAGTGGTGATCTTTATATCGGTGGATCTATTAATGGAAGCGGTAGCAGTTCTAGTACATATGCTTATATTACCTTGACAGCAACAGACTCTGCAATTAATTTATCAACTGGATCTTTTATTACTTTTGGCGGTATCGTTTTACAAAGTGACAGTAATTCTGTCTCCATATCAAACGGTGGTGCTATTTTAACACCAGGTGGTGCAAGTATAGGAAAGGATGTTTATATTGGGGGGACTAATTATATTTATGGCATGTCAAATTATTATGGAAACTCAAAATCTATAGAAACATTAATTAATTTTTACGATAATTTTTCAGTAAAACGTTTTTCGTTAGATAAAGCAAAAGTATCTCATGATTTTTCGATTACGAGATACAATTCACTTGGTTCACCAATCGAAAAAAGTATTGTTATAAATAATAATGATGGGACGATAACTTTTAATAACAATTTACAGAGCACATCATCTGAAAGTGCATCTATCCTTTTAAATGGAGGATTAAGTGTAAATTGTACAAGTGGAGCAGTTTCAGTATCTGGGGGGGGTGGATTAACTGTAGCTGGAGGTGCAAGTATATCTAAAAATGTATTTATAGGAGGTGATATCGTATTTTCTTCTACAAGTTCTAGTAATGATACAAGTACTGGGGCTTTACTTGTTGCTGGAGGTGTTGGTATTTCTGGAAATTTGAATATATTGGGAAATACATTGATAAATGGAAATCTTACAGTCAAAGGTACAACTACAAGTATAGATACAGCAAACACTGTTATTAAAGATAACGTATTAGTATTAAATTCAGGACCCTCTGGATCTACAGATTCTGGGTTTGTTATTCAACGTTATCAAAAAGATAATAATAATGGGTTGGGTGATGTTATAAATGACTCGACTCAAGTTTTTGGGTCATTACCAGACCAATCGGGTATGACTAGTACTCAAATTAAATTGGACGTATCTGCCAATCCATTACATAATTTTTATAATGGACATTGGATCAAAATAATATCAGGATTTAGTTCAAATCAAGTAAGACACATTACAAGTTATAATGGAACAACAAAAATAGCATCTATCTCAAGTCCTTGGTCTTCCCAAAATCCATCAATTGGAGATTCTATTTCGATTTATAATAAACCATACGTTGGATTAATCTTTAATGAAACAACAAATATTTTCGAATTTGGATCTACTAGCCTAGACCCTACACAAAATATTTCATTTACAGATTATCTACCTATTTTATTTTCAGATGCTAAAAATGTATCTACGCAACCATCAACAAATTCAAGTTCTGCAAGTTTTGTCATGTCTGGAGGTATAAGTATTTTTAATAGCACAGATGCAACAAGTGTCACTTCCGGTGGTACATTTACTTCATTAGGTGGAGCAAGTATTTCTAAAAAATTATTTGTTGGAGAAAAACTTTATGTAAATGGAGCAAATATGACCCCTAATCCATACGACATGTTTTCTACTCTTATATTTTATGCTCAAAATAATCAATCTGTATTTACAGATATCACAAGACTTGTTTTTGATAGTTCTGTTTGGAGTTTTGATATTTACTTTTCTGTACGTATTCTTGTTACCTCTGGTAACAATATGTATTCTAACTTTCATATCAGAGGTGTTAATAAAATAAGCACATGGGAAATTATTAAAACATATGTTGGCGATGATACAGGTATTCAATTTTCTATTACTGATTTTGGACAAATACAATATACTACACCAGATTTCTCAAATATAGATTCTATTACCTTTAAATGGAGAGCATTAGTTAATTAATTTGAAAATACGTCGTTAAATGTATTTTAAAAAATTCTATTTAAACATTAAACAGAATTTGATGAATTTAATTAATAATCGAAGTAAACATGAAAATATTTTTAAAATATTTTCTAAAAAATCAGATACTTTTTGTTTACATATTAATAAATGGGGTAATCTCGGAAAAAATTCTTTAAAATATTTTTATGAAAAAAATATGGAAGGAAATGTAGTAAAATTTTTTATTGACACAGATCTATTTAACTTGGAAGTTAATGTATATCTTTATTTAATTGATAAAAACATCGTTACACTTTCATCTGCAAGTAGTAAAACAATGATTTATTATACAAATCAACTAAAATGTTTATTTACTGTTTTAAGAGAAACTAACACGAATACAAAATGTATTTTAAATGAATTATTTAGTTTTGTTAATAGATTTAAAAAAATACATTTCGTACACGGAAATTTACATTTATATAATATTTTTGTCGACGAAAATGGAACATTTAAAGTTATAGATTTTAGCAAATCTCGTTTTAACAATAACAATAACAATAACAATAACAATAACAATAACAATAACAATAACAATAACAATAACAATTTCGCAGAAAAATGCGATTTGTATTTACTTTATATAGAATTATACAACTTTTATAAAAAGAACAGTGGTATACTTCTTTATTTAAAAGATCTGTATTTTAGTCACACTTGCAAATCTATTTAGTCGCAAACATCATAATTACATTTTACATAATTACTTAATTCTTCTTTTTTCTTCTACATATTCTTGCAATTTTTGTATATCTCTTTTTACTATAATAGTAAAGATAAAGACAAATGTACTTTTAATTTGTACTACCAAAACCTCCTGATTTTCTTTCCGATGATAAAAGTTCTTCTTCAGTAATTTCGATAGGTTCTAAATGTTCAATTTGTCTTGGAATAATTTGTACTAATCTGCAAGGTAATTCTAAATCTGGTTGATTATTATCGATTTTAACTAATGGTACTATTACAGTACCTTGGTACGTTCTATCAATTATACCAATGTTATTTGCCAACATATATCCAGACTTGCTAATTGAACTTCTACCAACTAAATCAAAATAATATCCAAATGTTGGTTCTAATTTGATACAAGTATCAAAAAATTCAACATTTCCATGAGTCTTTATCTTTTTAATTAAAGTTAAATCATATCCAGAATCACTCGAACGTTGTTTTTGTGGAGGTATCGCTTCAGCTATAGTTCTAACATAATTAAAATATAAACATTTTGATTTCCATCCTGAAATTTTATTATAAAAATTATATTTTCTATTCGTGAATAATACTTCGTTTTTAACTAACACGTTTTTATAAACTTTATTTAAAAAATCCAATGCTACATTACCACATAATTCAAACATATTATTATTATTATTATTATTAATATTACATTTTAATTCGCACCTTTTTATAATTTCTTCTAAAAATTCACTTGAAGATGAAGTGATTCCACAAACTGGATTTTTTTTAGTATATCTAAAATGACCCTCTCCTTCAAAAATACCTCTAATAAAATAATATAAGTATTTTTCATCAATGTTAGGAAATTTTATAATATATGACTTATTTTCTTCGATTAATTCTTCAATTTTAAAAATTTCAGTTAATTTTTTAGCTATAGTTTCTGAATTGACAGTTAAATTCACCATATCATTTTTTGATTCTGAAATATCTAATTCGTCTAAAAATAAAACCTTATTAATTTTTTCCAATACATCTTTGTCATAATCTCTAATACTAATTTGAAATCCAGATCTTCTTATTGTTCCATCAGATGCTATCCACCCCAATAAATAAGCTTTCTCATTTGAATCAATATTATCAAACATATTATCGTCTATATTTTTACATTTACTTTTACCTAATATATCTCTTACAATAGATGTCATTTTTATTTTATTTTATTAAAAATATTTTTCATTTTTTTATAAAACTTTATATAAAACTTTATATAAAACTTTATATAAAACTTTATATAAAACTTTGTAGCTGTAATAAAATATCACGGAATTTCATGATAGTAGCTTTATACACTGGTTGTGTAACCACGGAATTTCATGATAGTAGCTGTCCAGAACAATTGGTTAGAACTGGTATATTGAACTTGACCAGTGCTTGAAATACTGAATACAATACCAGTATAATCTCCAATATAAGAGCTATTTAGAACCCAAGAAGATCCTTTTTGGATACCTTTTAATTCAAAGTTAGCATACAAGTTACTACCAACACTCTTTTGAATGGTTACTGAAATGATAGAACAGAATGCTCTAGCAATTGAATTATCAAATGCAAATGCTGTAATATTGTCAGCACTTGAAACATTATTTCCAGCTTCAAATGAAACTTCCGAACCGATATCTCCTAAGGAAGGAGTAATTTTTACAGTGTTTGCGTAAAGATCAGTTCCTACATATAATTTCTTTGAAATAGCAGCACCACCTAATACAGTAAGAGATCCTCCTGTAGCAATACCAGTTGCATCTGTATCATTGCTCATCAAAGTTGCTCCAGCAGTAGCACCTCCTTGAAACCAAGAAGCTCCAGTAACATTGATTGAACCGGTAGTAACACCTCCTTGTAACCAAGAAGCGCCAGTAACATTAGCAGATCCAGCAGTAACTCCACCTTGTAACCAAGAAGCTCCAGTAACATTAATAGAACCAGCTGTTGCACCAGCATTAAATACAGAAGCACCACTAACAGTAACAGATCCTTGGAAGAGAGATCCTCCAGTAACAAATAAGGCACCAGCAGTGGCTCCAACATTGAATACAGAAGCACCACTGACAGTTACATTACCTTGGAAGAGAGATCCTCCAGTAACGAATAGAGCACCAGCAGTTACACCAACATTGAATACAGAAGCGCCAGTTACAGTAAGACTAGAATCAAGATGAGTTGCTCCA
>Ga0208720_1000201_pt1 | contig 16600 bp, 15 predicted proteins | sample LakMenEpi20Apr10_FD_150716 | JGI IMG/M metagenome (GOLD analysis project Ga0208720, IMG submission 150716) | Freshwater microbial communities from Lake Mendota, WI - 20APR2010 deep hole epilimnion (SPAdes) | ecosystem: Environmental > Aquatic > Freshwater > Lake > Epilimnion/Euphotic zone ...
ACCCACAAGGCTCTAGACAAGGTCCAACTGTCCATGTTGAAATTCTAATGAGCCCCAACTCACAAGAGAAAATTGTCTGATTTATAGTCTGAAAATACAAATAAGACCCCCACAACCCCCGTCATTACTAGGCACGTCAATACCACTAGTCTCCACAAGATAAAAAACTCTCTCTAGAAATAGGGGGAGTTTTTTGTTTGTTTGGAGAAGTAGTTTGATTTCTAGTCCGACTCCTTGGACAGTCGTTCATTTGAAGATGCTGGAATAAAGTTGGATTGTGTATGAGATTTTGCAACTAACGGAGGAAGATTTTCCTCACATCTCAGAAAACCTGGATGCATGGTGGGGTGGCCGAAACATGGCCCCCATGCTGCCCAAGCTCTGGTTCAAAGATTTTGCTTCCACAAGTTTTGTGATTCGGGCTGATGATTCTCGGCCAATTGCATTCCTAGTGGGCTACGTTTCTCAAACAGACAAAACCAAGTCATACGTTCATTTCATTGGAGTTGATTCCGAATATCGGAAGGAGGGGTTAGGTAGATCGCTCTACGAAACCTTCGCAAATAAAGCTCTTGGCCTTGGTGCAAACCGGATTGAAGCAGTTACTTCGCCTATCAACACAACATCTCTGAGATTTCACGAATCTCTTGGATTTATGGCCAAAGAGAGTAGTGGAGAGATGGTTTTGCCAACTCAAGCATCAGGACACATTGACTTTGATGGAGTTGGCGAGGACAGGGTTCTTCTTGTAAAGCCCCTGCCTTTCTAAATGCATCCGAAATAGTCTGATTTATAGTCTGAAAATACAAATAGGACTCCTACAACCACGTCTTTACTAGGCACGTCAATACCCCTAGTCTCCACGAAGTAGAAAACTCTTCCTATAAATAAGGGGAGTTTTTTCTTGTTTCGTGAAAAAACAGGTTTGTTTACAAGTGCTACTCTTCGGTTATGTCGTTGATAAGAAAAATTGGTTTGTCTACAGCAGGCTTGCTGTTTATTGTCGGTGTTTCACTTCTCGCTATCTATGTCACCTCTGGATCCTACGTCAACGAGGATGGTTTACTTGTCGAAGAGTTCTGGGCACTCGCCCTCGGATCCTTTACAATTCTTGCAGCCATCATCGTCGGTATGATTTCAGGCTTACCCTCACTTGTGCGTTTGGTGGGGGGAAGAAAACCCTAGATCGCACCTACCCATCTACAGCAGTGCTTCAGCAAATAATTTGAGGGCTGGCGGAATCAATGAGCGAGCTATCTCAGCCCATTCATAAAGAGCTTTGATTGAAGAATAGTCTGATTTATAGTCTGAAAATTCAAATCGGACTCCTATAACCCCCGTAATTACTGGGCACGTCAATACCCCTAGTCTCCACAAATGAGATTTCTCCCCTCTAACTGGAAGGGAGAAATCTTTTTACCACACACCGATGAACTGTTATGCCCCGAATAACAACCCACTACGATAAGAATTTATTAGATTGGGGTTTGCGGTTGAATAAATTCTTATTGGAAATGACTCTGGCTATTGTCGTCAGCGTAAGTAATTCGGCCGATTTAACAACAAGTTCGCTTCAACCTGATGGATTTTTCATTTTTAGCAAAGTTCTGTAACTCATGAAGGATAAAACGATCACTAGGTTCACTCAAGATCCTCTTCTAAGGACTGTTGTTTTTTCACCTCTACATAATCCAGAGCCTCACAGCTGGTCAGGACTACAACCCTTTGCTTATTGGATTGTTCAGGCACTGAAGCCAAGGGTATTTGTAGAACTTGGCACACATGCTGGCAACTCGTATTTCTCATTCTGTCAATCAATCCAAGAAAACGACATCCCAACAAAATCCATCGCCGTAGACACCTGGAAAGGGGATGCTCATTCGGGTCTTTATGATGAATCCGTCTTCGAGGGAGTAAAACGCGCCAATCAAAAGTACCAATCATTTTCCACTCTTATGAGAACTACATTCGACTCAGCCGCCCAAGGATTCGAAAACAAAACCATAGACCTACTTCATATTGACGGCTTTCACACATACGAGGCAGTAAAGCATGACTTTGAAACCTGGTTGCCTAAGATGAGCGAGGCCGGAGTTATCCTGTTTCACGACACTCAAGTTCGAGGGGATAATTTCGGAGTCCACAAACTCTGGTCTGAGATAAAGGATCAATACAAATCTTTTGAGTTGACCCACTCCCATGGACTCGGGATTCTCTGCGTCTCCGAAAAATCGCACTTCTTGATTCCAGTAAACGAATCTGACAGGCGACTCATGGTCCAGTTTTTCACCAAACTCGGCGACCATATTCTCACAAGTCTTAGCCTAGAAGAAGTGATTGCTAGCCGAGAAGAAGTGATTGCTAGCCGAGAAGAAGTGATTGCTAGCCGAGAAGAAGTGATGAACAGCCGGTCCTGGAGATTAACGAGTCCCCTCAGGGCATTCATTCGCAAGCTTGATTCAATCAAAAGAAAAAATCCTAAGCCACCCTCACGAGGCCAAGGTCATGAAAATCACAAATAACTTCACCCAAGCAGTGAACCACTACTCAACGATGGGGTTTAGCCCGCTGATTATAAAAAACCTACAGGCGCTCATTGAGACCAACAACAATGATCTATCTGGAAAACTGGTTGTCTGTGACTTTGAATTAAATTTGCAAGACAACCCGGAAGATTTGCTGACAGTAGTTTCCTATTGTCCAGTTCTCGTTTGTATCTATCCAGATCCTAAAATTTCATCAACCCAGGAATTTTGTTTGAGTCTTGAGGACAGGTTTCCAGACCATATCTTTCGAATCCTAGGAAATTCAGTTTTTGGGCCCCAACCCGTCTGGGTTTCAATTGTCAAAGCAAAACCCTGGGCACTGGTTTTGTCCGGTCCTTCTTTTTCAGGCAAGTCTAGCTTGGCTAGAAGTCTTCGTTCGTATCAAACCGTACACGCAGATGATGAAATCATGAATCTCCTGCACGAAAAAAACCCAAAATGGTCACGGCTACGTCAGGCATCACTAGAGGGGATAAATGGTGAAAATATTGCAAGTGCCACCGCTGAAATCCATAGAAGAAAAATGCTTGGGGAACTAATGCAATTTATTCTACGTAACTTCGACATCGGCAAGAATTTAGTAATTGATATGTACACAACCGTGGAAATCAGAATCGAGGTGTCAAGGCTTCTACAAGAACTTGGCTTCTTCGTACATATTATTCAATCTGAACAAGGTCCTGAGAATGAATCAAGACGACAAGAACTTTGAAGAATAAGGCTACTCAAAAGATCAATGGTCAAGTAAAAACACCCTTTTTCAAAGTCGGGAAAGCATGAAAAAACACTGAGAATTAATTTGAACCAAATACGTAAAACCGTTTTTATCCTGCCGGGGTTTTACTGCCATGCGGATTTGGTTCGTTGTCTGATTTAAAGTCTGAAAATCCAAATCGGTCCTATACCACCCCCACCTTTACTGGGCACATCAATACCCCTAGCCCCCACGAAGTGTGAAACAGCATCTAGAAATAGGTGGAGTTTCTCTTTTGACTAGGCTCTAGATTAGTTACATGTGTGGCCGCATCTCGATGGAAGCAATGCTTGGGGATATCGTAAGAGAATTCGGCGTCGATTCTAAGCAAGCACGAGAGTTACAATCCAATTTCAATATCAAGCCAACTGAAGACCTTTACGTCATCACAAAAGATCAAATCAATGTGGCCTCATGGGGAATGATTGCACCGTGGAGCAAGTCAAATTCTGAAGCCTTGAAAAGCCAATCCAAAGCAATAAACGCTAGATCAGAAACCGTGCACGAAAAGCCAACGTTCAAAAAGGCTTTTCGAAGGTCGAGGTGCTTAGTCCCAGCCACTGGTTATTACGAATGGGCTACTGAGTTGGGTGACTATAAACCAAGGCAACCGCTATACATCTCTCGTGATGACGGGAGAATACTGGCGTTTGCCGGAATTCATGATCGGTGGATATCCCCTGGGGGTGAATCTAGGGACAGCGTTTCAATAATTACAAGAGCGGCAGTCGGTGATCTAGCAAAGTTTCATAGTCGCATGCCAATGTTCTTACCACGAGAGCGATGGGGAAAATGGTTAGATCCTGAATTAGAAGATGTTGAAAAAATTAGGAAACTATTTGAGGATTTTCAACCCGATACCAACCTCCGGTTTTGGCCAGTAGCCGATTTAGTCAATTCAATTCGAAATACCGGTCCCGAACTCATTGCCCCAGTCGCTATTGTTCCTGAGACGCTCTTTTAGTAACAAATCTGAACAGTCACTAGTTCTGAACCCCCACAAGTCGTTGACTGGACTTTTACGAATCGCAATCAGTCTGAAAATGGACGGTTCAGATGGTCAAAATTCTGAAGGTTTGGAAGAGTTGTTAGGCGGGAAGCTCAGCTGGTAGCGCCGCCCCAACGCCTGATCAATTTTTTCTGTGGCCCAGCGTAAATTCCCAGCGCTTGGATAGTTGGTCAGCTCACCAAATTTCACACCATCGGATGTCTCATACAGGTCAACTCTTATGAGGTCTATACCAGCCGATAAAGTTTCAGCCAATTCGAGCATTTCACGGAGATGTTTTGGCTTAGTTAGATTCTTTGGATAGTTCTGGTAATTTGACTCGGCAGTCCAATCGTTCCATTCAGGGTCCAATAAATTTACGAGCCGATCTTGCCCATGTCCCCCGGAGATCACGGCAATATAATCGCATTTCCCATGGAACATTGTGAATTTATAGTCGGTGGGTATGTTCCCTAGCTCCGTAACAACCAGTTCCTCAACAATAATTCTTGGATCGATATTTAGGTAAGCCCACTGCGGATACTTTCCATAACGATGACAATAATTTTGAGTCATCCAAAGGTCACTGAGGTTAAGGAGAGCCTCCCAATCCAAATCGTCGGGATGGATAGAAAACCTTCCCCAATTCTCTCGGCCTAGTTTTGTTGGCAATCGCTCGCCCCTTTTAGCGCCTTCCCAGACAAGCACCATCGCCCCACAACCGTGATTTGCCTTCACCACAAAGCTTCGAGGTAAATCTTCTTGAGAATAACCCCGAAGGGAATTGCTCACCAAAATATTTTTGATCAGGTATTTGCCGCCCGCAAGGTCTTTTACATGCTCTTTAGCCTTGACCTTGTCTGCGAACATGGACAACCTTAAATCTCGGTCGAAAGCCATTTTGTGAAGGATAAATCCACTGAAGGTTTCAGGGTTTCTTGCCCTTAATCGCAAAGCAAGCTGCGACACTTGAAGATGGATAAACCTGAAAGCGTCATAGCGAAACCACAAAGACCGACCAAGTCGCATAAGTGCTTGTTTGGCTCTCATGATCACGTCCCATCTTGTCAAGCCAGGCCCAGCTAGCTACCGGTGTTTAGTGCGTTTACCTACAAACCGAATATCTCCCCTAAAAGAGTTTCCAAGTTTTCTTTCAAATCCTTAGTGCCGTCTAGGACCAAATTTGGATTGGTTGGCGGTTCATACACTTGACCACGTCCAGTAAAGTTTGGGATGTCTCCAGAGCGTGATTTTTTGTATAAACCCTTTGGGTCGCGTTTCTCACATACCTCAATTGGGGTGTTCACCCAGACTTCAGAAAAATCAGCTTCGGGGAACAAGGCTCTCGCTTGGTCGCGGTCTTCAGCGAATGGGCTCACCAAGGTTACTAGAGTTATCAAACCAGCATCATAAAAGTTACGGGCAACTTCCGAAGCTCGCCTTACACTCTCGGCTCGGTCTTCCCTGGTAAACCCTAGATCCTTATTTAATCCCAACCTCAGATTGTCACCATCCAGGACATAGGTGTGCATGCCCCTCGAGAACAGTTCCCCGTCTAGGGCGTTTGCGATAGTTGACTTACCTGATCCGGAAAGCCCAGTGAACCAGACCACCCTAGCTCTTTGGTTTTTTTGAGTTGCTCTAGCAGAGCTATCAACCTCACTTTGCGGGCTCGGGTATGCACCGCTTCTGCGCAGTGTGTGTGTAACCAAGCCAGCTCCGACTGTGTTCATGGTTACTCTGTCTACGAGAATAAAGTTTCCGGTGAATCGGTTTTGCTTGTAGGTCGTAAGTGGAATCAGTGAATCGGTAGCAAGCTCAATAACACCAATTTCATTAGTCTTTAGAAGAGTTCCCGAATTCTGTTCGCCATTGTTCACATTTAATACGTGTTTGACTCTTGTGACAATGGCTGATACTTGAGTTGACCCCGACATCAAGAAATAACTTTTTGAATGAACTAAATCGGATTCACTGAGCCAAACCACGGTTGCAGCAAAACGGTCGGCGGGGACAGACGCCTCTGATGCAAGCTCAACTACATCACCCCTAGCTGCGTCAACATCAGGCTTCAAAACCAAAGTGACAGCCATGCCATCTTCAGCCGTGTTTATGTCGCCACCAAATGTTACAATTTGGCCAATCTTTGCTTGAGTCTTGGACGGCAGAACAATCACTTCATCCCCCACCGAAAAAGAACCCCCGACAACAGTTCCAGCCAACCCTCTAAAGTCTTCTGATCTTGAAATCATTTGTACATTCAGCCGAGGCTTAGATCCGTTGATCCTCGCAAACTCCCACTCCTGAATGCGCTCCAATAAAGTCGGACCATGATACCAAGACATTTTTTCTGATGAATGTGAGACATTATCTCCAGCCAGTGCACTTATTGGGACAAAGTAGATAGTTTCGATTTTGAGCCGCTCAATAGCACCCTGAAGGCCGTCAATTATTTCGTTGAAGCGGGCTTCGTTGTAATCAACTCGATCCATCTTGTTAATCGCAACTATTATCTTGGTGATTCCCATGATGCTGCAGATAGTTAGGTGACGAAGAGTCTGAGTTCTAATGCCGCGTGTAACGTCAACTAGAACAAGTGCGATGTCGGCGCGGGAAGCGGCTACCGCCATGTTTCTTGTGTACTGCTCGTGACCAGGAGCATCGGCAATTATCAACCTGCGCCCATTTATTAGGTTCATAGAACGGTACGCAACGTCGATTGTGATACCTTGATCGCGCTCCGCTTCTAAACCGTCTGTTAGGAGACTGAAATCTATTGAACCCACTTTTACGGTAGAACCTGTGCGCCGAACAGTTCTCGCAGCCTCTACAGTGTCAATGGGAACGCTGTCAGTTTCGACAAGTAGTCGCCCAATCAGCGTGGACTTACCGTCGTCCACCGATCCACATGTAACCAGCCTCAGTATTGGCTTGTCCACTAGAAATATCCTTCAGTCTTCTTTTTTTCCATGGAATCCTCTTTAGAACCGTCAATCAATCTCGTAGCTCTCTCTGATAGCTTCAGATTCATTACCTCTTGAACAACCTCTTCAATGGTTTGTGCATTTGATTCCACTCCTGCGGTCAGCGGGTAACACCCCAAGGTTCTAAATCGAATTGATCGCATCTCAGGAGTTTCATCTATTTTCAACGGGTATCGATCGTCGTCAATCATGATCATCTGATCCCCTCGCCAGACAATCGGCCTAGGTTTTGCAAAGTAAAGCGGATTAACTTGGATTTTTTCTTCCAGGATGTAATTCCAGATGTCAACCTCTGTCCAGTCAGAAATAGGGAAAACCCTCATGGTTTGATCTGGTGCAAGTCTGGGATTGTAAGTTCGCCATAACTCAGGCCTTTGGCTTCTCGGTTCCCATCGATGTCCCGGTTCTCGAACCGAAAAGACTCTTTCTTTGGCTCTGCTTCTTTCTTCGTCTCGCCTAGAGCCCCCAATAGCGGCGTCGAAACCATGCTCATCAAGACCGCTACGAAGAGCAACAGTCTTCATAATTCTCGTGTACTCGGAGGCTCCCATCGAAAAAGGCGTGACACCATCTCTAACGCCATCAAAGTTGGTTTGTACTAGGAGTTCAAAACCTATTTCTTTTGCTAACCGATCTCGAAACGAAATCATCTCTTTGAATTTCCAGGTTGTGTCTATGTGCATTAATGGGAAAGGTATAGATCCTGGAGCAAAAGCTTTCCTGGCTAAATGCAACAAGACCGAGGAGTCTTTTCCTATGGAATAGAGCATTACAGGCTTGCGAAATGCAGCAGCAGCTTCACGAAAAATCTCTATCGATTCATTCTCAAGTGCCTTAAGTACTGCAAGGGAATGATTCATTCGTTAATTGTAGTAAAAGAAGTTGAGTAGGGAAACCCCGACCTCGCCGTGTTCCTCGAACACAATGCCAAAATAATACGAGGCCTTGAAAAGACAGCCACCGTTGACAAACTCGAGCCAAAGGGTTTCACACCACCACTCCAAGTGGTTTTCCTAAACTAAACTTATGGAATGAAAATGGGAGAAGCAGAACCAGAGTCGATTGAATATCACCCTTCGGTAGCCAACAGATTCTTGCACTTGCACATTGGCAGACATAAAACTGGCACAACTAGCTTTCAAAATTTCCTCCATGAGAATCTCAGGGGTTTCGAAGAGCTGGGGGTGTCCCTATTCAAAACAGAGATATCTCTTAATGCCGATACGGGACCGATAAATTCCTGGGCTCACGAAATTCCATTGTCATTCTTGAGGCCGGAATTTGAATACATCTTAAAATCACTAACCCAAGATAGAAATCTTAGTCCCGAGCATATGGGTGAGGTAATTGAGAATAATCTTGGGTCAGATAAGCCCCACTTGATTGCATCACACGAGGCACTTTCGTTTATCCGACACCGTTCGGAACTACTGTCGCTGAAAAAACTGACCGATGCAGCAAGGCGAGATGTTCGGATTTACCTGGTACTTCGTGAGAGAGAAAGCTGGATAAAATCCTACAGAAAGACCATCGGCACTTTCTCGCCACTCCTGCCTGATAAGGACTCCTTAACTTATTTGGAGGAAGACTCTTGGCTTTTCGATAACAAAAATCTGGTAGACGTTTATGAATCTGTCTTTGGAAAGGGGTCTGTGATCTTGATCAACTACGAATCAAGTTTGAGAACCCACGGTGATATCTGTTTCTCGCTTATTGATTCGATGCAGCTTCCTGCCCAAACTCGCACATTTCAGTCGAGTACTTGGCTGAATGCTTCAGAAGCGGCAAACAGCGGAAAGACAGGCAGTTAAAAACAGTCGCACGGGCCCACCATACCAAACAAGAATTACCGAATAGGTTGAACAGGAAAGGGGTCATAAGGCCCCCTCAGAGAGTTGATACAGCATGAAGTTCTGGATAATCTGATTACAAATATCCCGACTGAAGATAGGCAATCAATAGTGACGGAAGCGCCTCGAGACAAGCCTGGGCCAAACCACGAGCCTTTCTTTTTCAACACGAAAATTATGGACGTTGTCCTCATGAAGTCACCCTCGGTTCAATACTTGGGCGACAGTTTGCTGACCGAGCTATATAGACCTGAATGGCCCGGAGTTTTTGAAGCTGGCGAAGAAATTACTCATTTGTACACCATCAAGGCACCGTCTGGAGGTATCCGAAAAGAATGGTACTTTCACGAGCATTCGCTCGATAGATACATGGTTCTTTCTGGAGCTTTGGACGTGGGGCTTTATGACGGCAGAAAAGATTCCGAAACTTTTGGAGTATTTGAAATTGTTTCGATCGAAGAGCCCGGCGGAACTTCCCCTAATGCCCTTCGGATTCCTCCACTTGTGTGGCATTCACTAATCTGGAAATCAAGTCAGGGTATGATCTTGAACGCAAAACTTCCTGGATATAACTCAAAAACACCTGACAAGTTTAGAGTTGCTCTAGAGGACCTACCTGACGTAATCGATTGGCCGAGGAATACTTAATTGACCCTTCAAAGCAGAGCACACGTCATTATTCCCACCCTCTCAGCCCACGACACCCTCACCTTTGCAGTATTAAGTGCAGTTAACCAGTCACTAAGGCCCAACCGTATAACGATTATCGGAGATGGTGCGACAGCTAGGGTCCGTGAGGTCGCCCAGAATTTAGCCAAGGAATTTTCTGAAGTTGAGTTTCTAGACAAACCTAAACTAAAAAACAGGGGGGAGAAATACAGGGACGAAGTCATTAAGGCTAGTGATTCGGACTTCATTTCTTATCTTTGTGATGACGATCTCTATATGCCAAATCATCTTGAGGTTATGTCTAAACACCTCGAACAGTACGATTTTGTTCACCCAATGCCAACATTTGTGAACCCTGACGGGACTGTTTTCTTCATTCCGTCTGGAATCGAAATCCCAAAAATAAGATCTTGGCACAGATCAGACTCACGACAGAACACAGTTTCCCTTACTGGAGCCAGTCACACGAGACAGTCGTATCTTTCGCTCGAACAGGGTTGGGATGCAGGTCCACCAGAGTATTTCACGGATTTGTACATGTGGACAAAGTTTTTTGCCAGTGAGAATCTTAGAACATACACCTCTCCCCTGACGACAACAATAAAGCTGGTTTATACAAAGAGCCAACGAGATCTGCTTAGTCGAGAAGACTCGATAAAAGAATGGTACGACGTCACCCTTCAAGCAGACAAACTAGCCTCCTTTCAAAACCGAATTGAAAGGCAGCTCAAGGAGACATTTTTCGATTATTCCGTGGGGCTAACGTCGTTACACGCTGTGATTGCCGAACGGGATGCCATCCTGTCAAGTAACGCATGGCGGATAACAAAACCCCTAAGAACCTTAGGAAACATGCTTAAAGTTTTGCTTAATTCATTCGTCAAATCCACTAATTCTGATAGACCGTAGATCGGAACCTAAGGATGTTCTTGGACCTTCACGAACTAAGGGTTGTGAACGGCAATGTCGATAGTTTCTCCCAGCTAGTTCGGGCTCGTTTAACCATCTTTTTTAGAATCACTTGATTAGTGGAATTCTTAGGAGCCTAGGTTTGTTCAGGATTCAGGCAATAGCCGCAGAGCAGGATTTTGCATGCCAAGAAGTTGTTTTCATGAAAAATCCTAGCCTTCAGGGTTCGGGGGGTGGTCTTGGCTTAACTCAAATGCTTGCTTTCGGTTGGAAGCTTTCAAGTATCGGAAAATCTTTATGTTCTCTTGGCGAACGATTGACCCTGAAACTAGGATTCGACCGCAGGTTTTTGATGATCGACTGTCGATTTTTCGCTCAACTCTGCCCCCAATATCTAAATTGACATTATTCAGGATGACGGACAAAATAGTGTACGGTCCTTTTGACAAACTCCTTAGACGGCTTAGACAGGTCCAATCTGCTAGTAAATGGACCAAATGTTATCGGGAAACGGTACTTTCATCGAGTTGAAACAAACGATGTCACAGCAAATAGAGTTTTCGGACATCAGCTTGAAGGTAGTTTCGACGCACAAAAGAGTCCTTAGCTAGACTTCAATGGCACAAAGATGGCGTTGATTCTCAAAAAGGCTTAGAAAGGCTTTTGTGTCCAAAATCTCATGGTCGAAAGGCACTGCAGACCTATCTTGTCGGTTGTGCGGCTTCGAGGGGCTAGGGCAAAAAGTCTTGCGCCTAAAAACCGGCGCAGGAATGATTGTCAATCCTGTTGAGTGCCCCCGATGCCTAAGTCTCGACATTCTCCCCGAGCCACAACATTTTTCCCAGACAGATCTAGAGCTCGATGCCTATCTCGAAGCCGGAGTGGGAATCGACTCGATTGCGAGCATGGTCAGTAGCATGCCACGCGATTCCGTGAAGAACTTCGTTGATGTGGGGTGTGGTTACGGATTCTCGTTGGCAATTGCTCGTGACATTTACGGATGGAACGCTACGGGATTTGAGCCTTCGCCGCTTGGGGTGACCGGCGCAGAAGCGCTCGGGGTCGACATACGAAATGAATTTTTCGCACCGGGGAGCCAACTGGCTGGATCGCCGGATTTCATCTTGTCAAGTGAGGTCATCGAGCATGTTCCAGACCCGCTGGCTTTTATCGAAACTCTTCGAGGACAAATGTCGCACCATTGCGTGCTTTTACTGAGTACACCAAATCGCTCTGTTGTCTACCCTGAATTCCCTATCGACATGTCAGAGATGGCGCTGAGCCCTGGGTTTCACGCCTTTGTTGCGAGTCCCGCGGGCATGCAAGCACTTCTTCAGAGAGCCGGATTCGTTTACATCAAGGTGCGCGAAGACGGGGGAACGCTTTTCGTTTCCGCTTCGGACTCACATGAAGCACTGAACCTGGTCTCAGAGAATGGTGTTTCGCGAAGCGACATTGAGTCTTGGTATGCTTCGACAGCTGTAAGGACAGAGCCCGGCTCGTCACTGCGAATTGCGCTCGGCCGTCGATTGTTTGACTCCCTTGTGGCCACAGGAAACTTGACCGCTGCGCAAGAATGTGCCGAGAGCCTTAGAAACGACTTAGTCATCCGATACAAGAGTGCCGACCTTGATCACCTTGTTCGAAATGCGACTGGGGGAGCATCAAGCCTTTCGCTGGCGAGTGTTGCTTCACTTTCCTACGGAATGGGAATCATTGCCCTACACGTGTTGGGTGATGCCGATCAGGCATCCAGTAGTTTTGCAACCTGTATCGATGCAGTGAGGAAGTGGTTGCGCATTGGGCTTTCGCCTAATTACCATCTTCTATCCTTAGCGCGCGAGGCGCACATAAATCGGCTCATTTCCTTGGCTCGAGACAAACCCGATGAAGCTCAGCAAGAGGCTCTTTCGGATTTTGATTTGGTTGACATAGATCGAAACTACGTCGTTGCACGCGTATTGGTAGAGACGGTTTCTTATGGCCACGATGCGTCGGTACCTATACTTGCTGAGGCCTGTCTTAGTTCGGTCGATAACTTACTCGCAAGCGCTGTCGAAGCTGACCGGGTCGCAGGGCAAGATGCGCTATACATGCTTGCCGGAATGAGTGAACGTAATAACTCAGTCGAGTTGGCGACTGAGTTGTATGTTCGCTGCATTGATGGATGTTTTTCGTCCCCGACAGTCGCTGATCACGAAGTCACGTTGATCCGTGGAGCCAGCTTGGCACTATCCCGCCTTGGAGCGCCGCCTCATCCGACTGCTGATGATTTTCTAGCCCGCGTAACCATTACGGGGTCGCTCCCAAATTCATACTTGGCAATAGAAGGTTATTGGCGTGATGCCAGTGGCATCTTCGTTGAAGGCTGGGCTCATCTCGGCGCAACACCGTTGACATCAGTGAATGTTAGCCACGGCCCGGTGCAACGTGCAGCTGACCTCAAAGCCCGCCCTGACCTAAAGTTAATTTACCCCGACTTGCCGCGTGACCCATCCAACGGTTTTCGTGCTTACATTCCAGGCGGTCGTGGCGAGTTACTCGACGTTGTCCTCTCGACCGCGAATGGTGACATGGTCATTCGGTGGGAGCTCCCGAGGCATACACTTCCTGCAGAGCCAGCAACGGAAGACCCGACATTCCATGACGCGTTTGTCCAGGAGGCCCCGAAGGCGCCGGACGGCCCAGTCCTTGCAATTGGGCTTCGATCGAGCAACGCTGAAAGACTTGAACAAATTCACAAACTTTTTGGTAATCGTGAGGTGGTTTCCCTTGACATCCATGAGGGTCCAGGGGTCAACGTTGTTGGGGATGTTCACAACCTTCACGCTCAGTTTCCCGAAAAGAAATTCGCAATTGTTTATAGCGAATATCTTCTTGAACATCTCTCTATGCCGTGGGTTGCCGCCGCAGAAATGCTCCGGGTTCTCAAACCCGGTGGATTGCTGGCGCACGTGGTGCCTTGGGTTTGGCCTACTCACGCCCAACCAAATGATTTCTTTCGTTTTTCGGCAGAGGGACTTCAAACCTTGTTCTCTTCCGAAATCGGATGTTCCACCATCAGGTCGGGCGGATCTGGTTTTGCGCGGGTGATTCCAAACACCGACTGGCGTTCGCCAGATCATGAAGACATGCCAACACTCTTCAGCCCCAGCAAGACATGGATCATAGCCAAGAAGGTTTCTGATGCGGCGACAAGCGTATCTTGGCCGTATGAGGCTGAAGAAGGTAGACTCCGTGCGGCGGGCTACCCAATTGAAGGCATCGCACAGAAGTGGAATGTGGAATGAGTACTATAAGCGTGATTTTGCCAGTTCATAACGGCGATAGATACATAGAGCAATCCCTTCGCGGGATTGCAGCTCAGGGTGAAAGCGTGTTAGAGGTTGTTGTCATTGACGATGCGTGCACAGACGGTTCAATCGCAATTGTCGAAGGATTGGCAAAAGAGCTACCGGTGCCAGTTCGAATTATTCAAACTGAAGGTGTCGGACAATCTGCCGCTCGGAACGCTGGGGCTGAAATTGCCTCGGGTGATTACCTTGCCTTTCTAGACCAAGATGACGTGTGGCTCGATGGCCATGTCGCAAGCTTGACGGATTGCTTGGATGGTAACCCTGCCAGCTCCATGGCTTACTCCGATGTCAACACGATTGACAAGGACGGCGGATTGGTCCTTTTGAGATTGAACGCTCAGCTGGGAAATGCTCACCCCAAGGGCAGCGCGCCTGAGATTATTGCTGCTGACGTCATGGCGTTGCCCAGTGCCACGATGATTCGACGAATCGATTTTCTCAAGCTGGGCGGTTTTGACACGTCGCTGCAAGGTTACGAAGACGACGATCTTTATTTTCGAGGGTTCAGAGCAGGCTGGAATCCTCGCTACATAGAGGATGCTCGCGTTAATTACCGAATTCATGGCTCTGGAAGCTCGATGTCACCGACTTTCCGCGCGAGCAGGCTTCTTTTTGCAGAAAAAATAGCAACTACTTTTCCCGACAACCCACCAACCCACTCGCATCACATCAGAGACATTCTTGTTCCTCGCATTCGGAGATCATTTATGTTGGACTATGCCATCGCCTTGAACACACGTGACACGGCATCAGCCCGAAAAATCGCTAGCGAACTTCGAAAATTTCTTAAGTCTGCAACAATTCGTCCTAGGGGTAAAATCAAGCTCAAAACAGGGGCTGGACTCTGGCTTATGGATCACCCCAAGGTAGCCCGTTTTTTGTTTACCAAAACGGGGTTATGGTTTTTGAGAGGATTGTTTCCACTGGAATTAAGGCTCCGAGACTAGAGGTCCCGGATCCCGCAGATTCTTACGTGGAGAAAGAATTGGTTTTTGCAAACAAGTCAATCGATGGTTAGCCAATAGAATCTGCAGATTAAAACGCCAGGGGGCTCGAGGCCACCCAAGCGCACCTAGCCACTACAATTTTCCTATTACAAAGAGCTTTTCGGAATACAAAATCATAAATCGAGCCTCTCGGCCTTAGGACATTTCATGAACAAGAGCACACCCCGAGATTTGACTCAGCGATTGGGTTTGGTGGTCCCACAAAAATGGATTCCGTTTAGCAAAGACAACATAAACGGGCCTACTGTAGTTGAATACAGAGTTCCGATTTTTTCAAAGTCCAAGTTTTACCTAATGTATTTTGGTCACCACAAAGGAAAGTACATCAGAGTCTCGTGGTCGTTTTCGCCAACAGGCCCCTTTAGGCGAGTACCACTTGCTAGGCCCCTATTGATTTGGAATGTTTTTGGTGAAAGAAAGGGCCACGTGGCTTCTCCCGAAGTTCAAAAATTTGGCAGTAAAACATATCTCTTCTCTCACTCCCCAAGCAGGTACTTTGAGCCCGGTAAGCAAATAACGTATATGTCTAGACTTTGGCTGGGTATATTCTGTTCCAGAGCCAAACCAATTGCCCTGCCGCCATATGCAAGATTCTTTTCATTTAATGGGTCAGTTCACGCAATAACAAATGGCGCTGATGTCATTAAATTTGATCCGGATTCCCTAGAGGTTAGTTCGATAAGTGTAGACAAAAGCCCCTTGCTTGTGCCTGATTTAATGGATTCCGTAAAAAGAGTGCGCCACGCTCAAATTGTGGAGTCGATGGGCCTCGCTCTCTGTTTCTTCACTCGAGTAGGGGATGCACCAGAGAGAATCCTAGTCTCCAAGCTTGAAGCCAAACGTCCCGATGGGGCCAAGTTCAGCGCCCCAATTGAGCTTCTAAGACCGATTGAAGATTACGAAGGTGCAGGACAGAAAATCGAACCTTCTAAAAACGGAATTTCTCGACAGTCCGAGAATGCACTACGGGACCCTTTTGTCGCACAGTTTGGCAATAAGCATTATCTCTACTACTCGACTGCAGGAGAAAAAGGCATTGCATGCGCAGAATTAGAAATTGCTAATCTTTGCGCGCTATTTTCTGAATAGAAGGCATTTTTCCTTCTAGACATCACAACTTGCAACCCTAATCGTAAGAGAAGTGTTCTCGAATCTTTGTAGCTAAGTGGTCGGAAAGAACCAAGCGCTCTTCAGTACCCTCCAATCTCCACCCCCCCCGATCATCACGTCGCACATTTTCTTTTTCTGGAAAACTCTCCCTTAACCATTCTGAATCAATTCCCGAACTTATGCCCATAAAGGCCAGAATCATTTGTATTACTTGGGCTGGTTTAGTAGCAAAATCTTCGAGTTGATACGAGAACACGTTTTCACTACCCACGACGCCTCGCAGTGCGTCTAAGGCGCGGCTTCTGTGTAGCCAGCCGAAGGCAGGATAGGCGGCTTCATCCGCGAGTATCGCGAGAACTCTTTTCTCAAAGTCAGCCTGACCTGGAGTACCCAAAAGTCTAGAACTTTCTGCGTATCTTGAAGCAAC
>Ga0208720_1000202_pt1 | contig 16587 bp, 23 predicted proteins | sample LakMenEpi20Apr10_FD_150716 | JGI IMG/M metagenome (GOLD analysis project Ga0208720, IMG submission 150716) | Freshwater microbial communities from Lake Mendota, WI - 20APR2010 deep hole epilimnion (SPAdes) | ecosystem: Environmental > Aquatic > Freshwater > Lake > Epilimnion/Euphotic zone ...
GAATTGAAGATCAGTTTGTAGATAAATATAAATTCTATATTTAATTTTTGAATTATAAAAGAATTTAACTTTTATAATTTACTTTGAATTGAAGTTCAGTTGTATTTGTAGATAAAGATAAATTCTATCTTTATTTTAATTGTAAAAGAATTTAACTTTTATAATTTAACTTTGAACTGATATTAACTTTACCGATAAATTAATCGTATTATAGGTACCTATAAATTCAACCAATAATTTGAACAGAGAAGATAAATTCTATATTTATTTTTTAATTGTAAAATAATTTAAATTTACCGATAAATTCAATTGATAATTTGAACGGAGATCAATGATAATTAATTGCCTTTTAAAGAATTTATCTTTTGATATTCACTTTAATTTTACATCGATAATTTGAACGGAGATCGTGTATACACGGAGATCAATGATAATTAATTGCCTTTTAAAGAATTCATCTTTGTGATAAATCTATAGTAATTTTGAATTGTAAAACAATATGTTTTATAATTTATTCGGTTATTGAAACTTACAATCTCTTGATTGAAAATAAAGCGGTAACTTGATTTTTATCATTAGGTTGACTAGGAGAGAAATACTCAGCATCGTTTACTCTAAATAACTCTCCGTTAGGTAGAATAAGTCTAAAACGAAGATTGTCGTTTGGTTTAAATTTTATTGTTTGAACCATTTTATCTCCATCAATTTTAATAAAAGGAGCATTTTGAGGCTGATTCATATCATCAACACAAGCTCTAAAAATCATTCTAGTTGAATTTGGATTATTTGAATAAATAATATTAGTAAGACCTCCTCCTGTTGCAGATACATTTGAAAGTTCGACATATACATACGGATAATAAGCAATTCTACTTCCATATTGAGTATTCATTGTTTTATTAGGAATGATCAAATTGAGAAGTTCAATCTGATAACAAACCATTTCCTGTTGAGAAACCATAGAACCTGAATATACAAAAGGACAAGCATTATCGTATGAAAAACCAAGGATTTCAAAACTATGAGTATTTCCGATAGCCGATACGACTGGAACAGATGAAAACGGAGGTGTAACAGTAAATACAGCAGATGTAAATGGACCTAGAAGTGGTAATAATGTATAATCTACAATTCTTCTCATTTCACCTGTTGGAGCTAAATAATTTCTACCATAAACTCCTGTTCCCGTAGGTGTATTAGGAATGATTCTTATAAAATTATGATTGTAGTAATTTTTAATAGGAATTAATGAACCTATAGGACAGGTTATTGTTGATGTTGTTGAAGATGTAAATCGAAAGCTAGGAACAGTAGGTAGTTCTTTTCTAATTGAATAATTATGAGTTGGAAGCCAAATACCAGATACTGAACTACCTTCTAAAAATGCCAAATTAACAGCAAAATCATAGTTTATAATTCGTCTATAGTCACTCAGACTTTCGTTGTACATATAAAGTCCGTAGTAGCAATTTGCTCCTACATATCCGTTAGGAACAAAAATTGAAGGAGGAGTTAGACTTAAATCAGTTGGATCAAGTATACTAATTGAAACTGTATTATTTAGAGGTAATACAGTATCCTGAAAACCTGATGCTAAAACAATTCGTGCATAATCAAATGTTGTTCCGTCTGTAGAAAGCCATTCATAATAGGTAATCGTTCTGAAGGCATAAGTAGGAGTAGGTGTTAACTGAACTCTTACATTACAACTCAAATAATAATTTTTAATTTTTTGTAATTGTCCTATAGTTGCTTGTACAATAATATTGATATTATCAGTTCCTGCTGATATTGAAGGAGTAGGAATACTATAAACTGTTGCAGATACAATAGAACCGTTTAAAATAGTAGCATTAAAACGATTAGATGTCCATTGTGCAATCGGTGATGATAAACATACAGGATCAACTGAATTTTCTTTTGACTTCCTTCCAGATTGAGAAATTTGAACTTCAAACTGACTTATTTCAGGAAAGGCATTACGGTCTCTATAGGTTGAATCAATTTCGAGATATCGGGTATTCGACATTTATTATTGCTATTATATTTTATAAATATATAATAAATGTCAAGTTATAATTATGCATACGGTGGTTATTCAGTCGGGCAAAGCTCTCGGACTCAGTCCAATTATTATGGTTTAACTAATAAGTGTTTGCCGAGGACAGTTGCAATTACTGACAATTCAAAGTTTAATGTCGGAACTCTAGTTAAGGTCTATGTTGATGTAGATACAGATACAGAAAACAATTCAAATTATAGTTGTAATAATTGTAATAGGAATTGTAATTGTAGAAACAATTGCAATTGCAATTCAAATTGTAATTGTAAAAATTGTAATAGAATTAGAAATTATAAAAACAAAGGTTGTAATCTACTTACAAATCATAGTGATCCTAAAGATATTAAAGCATTTGATAAAAATAAGGACATATGTTTAAAACACGATGAAACAGAGGAAGCTGATGAAAATGATGAAAATAATTTAGAACCTCAAAGTTGTCAAAGTTGCAGTCTTGAAAATATGATGTAAATTCAATCTTAAAGTTAATTGAAATTCTTTTGAAAGAATTCTCCTAATCTTGATCCAACTAATTGATTTAGAGTTCCTTCTCGTTTCATATCTACATATATTTTTCTCAGGATATCAAGTGCGATAATAGGCTTATCCAATATCTTATGCATTAGAGGATCGGAATTTATCGTTACAGGATCAACACCATAAACTGGAACACAAGCTCCTCCTGCATTACTTTGATCATCACAATTACCAGTTGAACAATAACCTTCACCTGATGACCATTCAGAATACATAGGTGACGAAGCAACTGTAGGATCAAATTGTTTTGTAACCAATTTACAATTACCTTCTCTATGCAATACATATTTTTTCATTGCTGTATTGTATATCAGAACTTCACCAGCAGTTAAACCTACAACTGCATTATTCAATGTATTTTGTTGTGTATTAACAGCATTGGACATTTTGAATTGGTTACGAGATTCAAGTTCACAATATTCATCCCAGTTTTTAGCACAATATTCAGAAATATAATTTTGACAAGGTTCACTTTGTCTATTAAGCATTTTACCGGCATATCCACCATGCATAAATGAATTATCCATTCCATTAGATAAGCAATATGAAAGTGGATTGTTAACGGCTAAAGTTCTTACTTCAGGACCAAAAGAAGATATATTTTGGTATTGATAAGTTGATTTATTATTCATTTATTATAAAGAATTTATTTTTTATATTAGAAAGTAATTAGAATAAGCTATAAAATAGTTTAAACAAATGACTTTTTATCATTAAATGAATTTTAGCATTAGAGATAATAGAACAATCAAGGATTATTCTAAACCTATACAGGGTGGGCACAAAATAATTGAAAATAAAGATCAAGTTCAAGATCAACAATCGACTGTTCGACAAGTTCCAGAAAAACATTCTGATTATCAACAACAGCAACCTTATCAGCAACAACAACCTTATCAGCAACAGCAACCTCAACAACAACCTTATCAGCAACCTTATCAGCAACCTTATCAGCGACAATACCAACAACAATACCAACAACAACAATACCAACAACAACAATATCAACCTTATCAACAAGAATCTCAACCTTATCAAGAAGAATCTCAACCTCAACAACAATATCAACCTTATCAACAAGAATCTCAACCTCAACAACAATATCAACCTTATCAACAAGAATCTCAGCCTCAACAACAAGAAAGTTATCAAGAACCATCTCAACAAGAAAAACAAGAATATTCAGTCAGACCTTTAGAAAGAAAACCAAAACCTTTGCAATTACAAAGGAATCGATTTCAAGCCAGAAAAAGAGAAATAAATAAAACATCTGAAACGACTCCAACAACGACTCCGACACCTGAAACGACTCAAACACCATATCAACCCAACGATCAAAAAGTTGATATTTTTGGTTTTCCGGAAAGCAGAGAAGAACATAAGGCTGATTACAGTATCGATGAGTAAATTTTTGATTTAATATTTAATTCAAAAATTAACATTTACAAGTAGAATTTAAGATTGTTTTTATCTATATCTTTATTCATATATTGAATTGCTTTTTCACAAGCTCTCCTACCATCTTCCTTGTATTGATCTCCGCAATAGAATGCAATTGCTCCCATAAGATGCCACCTACCATAATTATACATATACTTATCTACAAACAATATTGATTTTTCAGGATATTCAAGTTTGCATGCAATTGATAAAAAAGAAAAAGATAACATCCACATTTCCTTACTCATATAGTATTGAGCCATCTTAATTAATGGTTCGACTCTTTGTTCAAGTTCGTATGCTTTGATATAGTATATCATCGCATTATACCAAATTCCTCCTTGAATTCCAATTATATCTCCGCATCTTAAAAAAGAATAGAAAATTTCTTCTTGAAAGCCGTATGCTAGACTGGTTCTTAATAAATAATGTTGAAACGATAAATCATATTCTTTTAGACAAAAACAAGTTTGTGCTAAATAGAAAACATTCCGACTGTTATTATGTTCATTTTCTAATTCTTTTAAAAGTAATTGTTTATCGGTTACAAATCTTTTATATGATTTGAGATTATCAGATGACCGATCCTGTTTTAAAACGATATGGTAATTATCATTTTTTGTTGGAGTTTCATTATCATTATGTATAAATTCGTGAACAACACCTTTATATTTCCAACCTGTATTAGGTTTGATAAGTTTGATATTGTAATAAATATCTACATTATTAAAATTGTACCATTCCTGAATCAAATAGAATCCTGTTTCATTTGAAAGTTGTTTATCTATACATAATCTCATCAGATCATCTTCTTCATCATCAAGAATATCGTTTGAATCTAATAGTAATAGATATTGTATGTTTTGAAATGATTCAGCAAACTTGAGAGCTCTATTTCTAGATTCTTCAAAATTAATAAATTCTTCTTCTTTCAGGTTGAGTTCGATACTGTTATCTTCGCAAAATTCTCTTATGATTTTAATTGTGTTATCGGTTGATCCAGTATCATAAATAATGAGAGATTGTATATAATTTTGAATAGAAATTAATGTTTTAATAATGGTATCTTCTTCATTTTTAACCATTATCAGACAAGAGATATGGATTGTCATTTTATAGTAATATATTATTTCTATAAATAAATGGTATCCTTATCTACAATAGCAATTGTGATGTCAAGCATCATAATAGTTATATTATCCTATGTTGTTTTTTCCAAGAAAGGTTGGAGTTGCACAGAAAACGGTTGTGTATATATTACAGGAGGTGCATTCGATAGTTATAATAAATGTAATTCAATTTGTAAATCTAATCAAAGTCAAGTTCGAAGTCAAGGTCAAGGTCAAGGTCAAAATCAAGGTCAAGGTCAAGGTCAAGGTCAAAATCAAGGTCAAAATCAAGGTCAAGGTCAAGGTCAGTGTGAAACTAATCAATCAAATTCAGGGCAAAATTGCCCTTATTTATCACCACAATATCAAATTCCTTACTCTCATGGATTCTATACAGATAACTACTTGTATCGTCGAGATAAACAAAAGAAGAAAGATTCAGGAGGAAATCGAAACCATAATGAAAATAATATTTTTGTAAATTCTCCAACTGGACCTACAATGTAAATTATTCATTTAAACAATGATATAATTACAATTTAAAATAAATTATAGTATTAATAAATGTTAAGAGCAGGATCCTTATGTGTATCACTACTATATAAATTTATGACCTCTAATTCAGAGTCAAAAGATGACATAAATGAAAAGAGCAAAAAACTCAGGTTGCTATCAGAAACTTTTGCACAGTATGGAGGTATACTTAGTAAAGTATCTCAAATTCTTGTATTAAATGATATTGATAATACTGTATTTTCAGACTGTAAACCGTTTTCCAGAGATAAGACTCATAACTATATTGTAAAAGAGTTTGAAAATGATGATATTTTCAGAGATGTAAAGGAGTTTGATTTTAATATCTACAAGAGTGGAAGTGTTGGTCAGGTATACAGAGCAAATACTATTGATAATCAACAGATTATTATGAAGGTCCAGTATTCTGGACTAGCAGAACAGACAAAACAAGACTTAAAAATATTAGATATGGTAATTTCATATTTATACAACGATTTTACCGATATGAAAAATGCGGTTAGAGACATTAAAACAAAAATCAGCGAAGAACTCGATTACCAAAATGAGAAAAGGAATCAACAATATGTTTATCAATCTTTTCTCAATGACATTCAAATCAATATTCCTCGGATATTTGAGAACTTATGCACTGATAGGATAATAACCATGGAATTTATGGATGGTTATACAGTTCTAAACGAGTTTATCGCTAATTCAACTCAAGAAGGAAGAAATGAAGTAGGCAGGTTGATCATCAAGTTCATTTTTGAAAGTATCTTTAAACATCATATATTATATCCTGATTCTCACTATGGAAACTTTTTAGTTAAAAACGATGCTTCTGCTATATCGGTTTTAGACTTCGGTTGTCTCATATTCCTTGAACAGGATCTTCTAGATTCTCTAAAACAAATTCATTACAGTCTGAAAGCAAACGACAAGATTGCATTTTTAAACTTAATTGAAATTCTTGGTATTATAAACACAAGCACATCAGAAGAATCAAAAGATTATGCTTTTGAATATTTTAAACTGCAATATGAACCATTAATTGTTGATACCGAGGAATTCCAATTCTATCCTGAATGGCTTGATTTGGTTGGTGATAAGAATATTGACTTGATGAAAGAATGGTGTTGTCCACCCAATATGATTTATCTCCATAAAATACCATATGGCTTATATCATCTACTAACCAAACTTGATTTTAAATGCAATGTCGGAGTCATCATCGAAGAGATTCTAAATGCAAACTGAAATTCACTTAGAAATTCAATCTTGATATTATATTTAAATTTTATATTGTTATTCAATATAAAATCTCATTATTTCTTATTCTCTGTATTATTCTCCGTATTATTCTCCGTATTATTCTCAGTATCATTACAGTTTTTACAAGTTGGAGTCCAACTGTTTGGTATAGTAGATATATCCCTTTCAATAAATTTATCATACAAAAATTTTGTTGGAACTGCAACTTGTTTACAGCTTGGACAAACTGCGATATGTTCAATCAACCTAACAATAAAACCTGCTCTATAAAATACATCTAAAAAGATATTCATCAATGAATGATTTCTGTCATCGCTTATATAATTTACAATGATGATTTGACTCGGTTTGAAATTATTTTGTTTACATACATAGTGCCAATTCTTTTTGAGGTGAGGATAATTTAGACAATAATCAGGAACAAAGTTTAAAATCCAATCTGGAAATACATTATTTACAATCTCATATATGCTTCCGATAGTTTGTGCATTTTTGATTTGTTGAACGATACTATCTAAATCGATAGGGTCACTGAATCTTGTAGAAGACATTTATATATTATTAGACTCTATTTTAAATTGCAAATTATCTTTTACCAAACAATGTCGATATATCACTCACTTTGATAATCTTGAAATTTTGAATCAACCTATCAAAACAACCCAATTTCTTATTATATTGAAGCTGAGATAAGTATAAAAAATACTTCGGATGATCAGTAGTGTATATAACTTTCTTATTAATATTTATTACACAATCGGTGTTTATCAAATAGATTATTCGATATCGGTTCAAAATCAACTTGTATTTCTCAAATTGTTCTTCATTAAAATCTTTTAGATTTAATTTACATTCAAAAATCGTATTGGTTGCAATATTTATAAAATCAAAAAAACAATTCTTAAATTTAAACTGAGCACTAACATCTTCACCATATCTTTCCTTTAGTATTCTCTCCCACCATGCTTCCTGTTCAAGAGACCGTTCTTTTGCAATCTTAAATGAGTTTGCTCCTTGATATGTTATACCTCCTTCTTTTTTAATATCCTCAATAATATAAGGTAGATTCGGTAACTCATAAGCACTTAAAAACTCCTTTAGGGTATCTCTATTAATTCCAGTATCACTTTCAAACTGTTGTAACCATTTTTTATTTAGTTTAATATCAAACGGGTTTCCTTCGTTTTCTACTTGAATATTATATTGAATCTGCTCTTTGAACTTCATTATCGTTTGATAATAGAACTGATAACACCTATTTTCTAATTCCGATATAGTTTCAATTGGAGGAGAGTTCAAATTAAAAAATCGATAAGTATTTAAGAAATCACCATTTTCAGTTTCAACCTGATTTAGAAAAAAAGATAAAGGATTGTATTCCTTCACACGGTTATATAGGTATACATAATTGTTCTTGAACCAAGGTTCATTTAATAACCATTTGCAGTAACTCCTATCCCTTAACATGAAATCCAGAGATTTCCCATCATATTTACCAAAAGTAATCGTATCTTGGTTTAATGACATTTTAAGTAGAAAATACAATTGTTTAAATTAACGATATCTTTTAAATTGTAATTCAATATTGAATTACAATCAATAGTTTATAGTTCAAACTGACCATTATAATTAAACATAATATTCTCACCATATGTCATCCTTCCATAAATTTAAATTATATAACAATTTAAATTTTTATTATTCCTTTACTTGCATAGATAGGTGTGTTCTTTTGGAATTATTGTCTGATAACCCATACGAGCTAGAGTTACCAAAGAATTTTCTGCTGATTTTATTTCTGCATCTTTTTTGAGTGCTGCAGTACCCCTTCCAAGCAATGACCACTCTCTCTGTGCCTCTTGAAAACGAGCAGGACATAATTCAATATGTTTCTTGAGTGCATCTTTTGAGGGGAAAACAGACCTGCAATATTTACATACCTCTCTTAATTTTGTAGGAGGAACAAGATAAGTATATACTGTTTGTAAATCTCGCTCTCGAACAGCAATATATTCAAGTTCTCCTATATTTACATTTTTATCGAATATCTCTTTCAATCTTGTTTTTGAACTTTTCAAGTCATCATATTCAAGGGACATTTCAAGAGTATTGAAGATATTGGTTAGTATATCATAAATAATACCATATCCAACACCAGGACGAAACCGATTATCCAATATGTATTCAGCGACACCGATGATTGCCTCGAATACATCCTCCAATAGATCCTTCTTCTTTCTTGACCTCTCGTCGACCGAAGCCGATATATAAGACCAGAATCCAAGGGATTCCCCTATAGCAAAAAATGTTTTTTTTGCTCCATAATTTATCCGAAGGTGTGCAACAACTGGAACACCAGAGGGGCAAAACAACTGAGGATATCGCTTATATGCATACCATACAATAAACTTATTTGCAGATACATCTCCAAGTTGTTCAAACACCTCATAATTGTCAGTTGCATTTACGGTATCCGATGTAAATGCCTGACCGAACAGAGTCATATTATCATCACTTGTTAACAAGTTAATATATTTAGGTTTGAGATTCCCCCTCTCAAGGAATGAAGTAATCATTGCCTTAAAATCGGATCCTCTTGAACCTAAATATATTTCATTTATTCCATCTATAGAATTTGCCATTATGTCCTTTCTCTATTATCAATAATTTTTTAAAATCAAATTTATTCTTTTTATATTTATTGGGGACCTTCACCGTAAGCTTGTGCATTAGTTAAGTATCGATTTGAATTGTATTTAACTTCTCTTAACCTCTCTTCTGATATTTCATTTATAACAGATGGTAATCTGCCTACATTTAAAAACACGGAGGGAATACCAACCGTAACAGTAGGATCCATATAATGATTAATAGGAACCGACGAATCGTATTTAGTTATAGTTGAATAGCAAGACAATTTAGTTGACATTTATATTATGTAAATAAAAATAATATAATAATATAAATGTCTCAATCAAGAACTAGAAGAGATTTAACCTATATTCAAGAGGAAAATGTATTTGTATTTCTATGTCCTAATTGTGATGGTACTGTTATTGTTCATCAGAGTGAAATTAATTGTCAAATATTTAGACATGCGATATTGAAAGATAATGGTCAACAAGTCAATCCACATTTATGTAAATCAGACTGCGATCATCTATATAAAAACAATCTGATTTACGGTTGTGGTAAACCATTTAGGATATTCAGAGATAATGAAAACTCATCCTGGAATTATGTTGATATATGCGACTATATATAAATTTTACTATTCATTATAATTCGAGTTACGAACAATATAATAAATAAGACACATAAAATTATTAAAAACAAGTTTGTTTTTGACTTTGAAAAATCATAAAATCCTTCCAAAGTTTCTTGAGGATTAACGGTAGGATTAACGGTAGGATTAACGATAGGATTAACGGTAGGATTAGTAGTATATATTGGTGTTGGACTTGGTATATTTTGTCTTTCCTCTTTATTATAATATACTGGTTTAATTAGATTTACTTTCCCCTCAAAAGTAACCTTTCCTAACATATTAGGATACCCAAGCCATATTGTATCTTTTAAAAGGATAACATAGTATCCTGTTTTCTCAAAAAAGTTAGGTCTATCATTAGGATAGATCGCACTTGAAACCAGATTAGCTTTCAGTTTAATATTATCATAACATTCGATACCAGTACCAGTCATCGTTATATACAAACTTTCGACATTAATCTTTGCAAATTCAACAAGAACTTCATCCGGTAAGATATAAAGAATTGGTCTTTTTGTATTAGTTTTGTAATCATATACAACATCCCATCTTTCAATCTTATATTCGCTCAATTCCATCTTTATTATAAAAATGTTTTTTTAAGAATATAGAAGATTCAAATAAGAATTGAATATGCAAAACAATATCGATAATGAATACTATTATGAGATTGATGAGGAATATCAATATGAAAATGAACCAGAAGAACTGAATATAATAAACTACATTAAGATCTGTCGTTTTTGTGATAATTTGAAGAAGACCAGAAGTTTAACCTATTATATACGAGGTCTCGAACATATTAAAGTCTGTTACTTTTGCACAAATGATATTTCTGGACTGAGAAACAATATGGTGTTAACTAGGATAGCAAGAAATTACAAAAAGAAGAAGATACAACAGGCTAAAATGAATATAATGCATATTTTAAGCAATCTCAAAATTGGTATTCAGTCTGGAATCCATCAACATATACTAGAATTTGTATTGTAATTTAAAATAATATAAGAAATAATAAATATGATCTATTATTTCTTACTCGTTTTTATTGTATTGATTTTGGGTTTCCTATTCAGTTTACAAACACATCTAATAGTAAAGAATGAACTATCCTTGAAATATAACAAATGGAAAAGACTTAACTCACTTGTATCAACAAGTCAAAAAACTAAAATATCTATTGTCATTATCAGTTTCAAACTGATCTTTCAAGCTATTTGGATTAGTTTATTACAAAGAGTCAATAAGACTATTAAGAAACTAAATAAAAACAAATATGAACTTACCTACATTATAGAAGGAAAAATGTACAAGTTAGTAGTAAATGTAACAAGAGGTCCTTCTCCTGTTCTTCAAATCATTAATGATACAAATGACGATGTTACATCTCAAATAATGCCTTATCTAGGTCCAAGCTACAACTGGCATAATACACCATTTACACCAGAATTCTTCGGTTTAGAAAGTCTAACATTCGAAGTAGCAGATGGAACTGAATATTCAGTTCAAAATAAAAAATTTATAAAATCTTTCAATAAGTAAAAATTTATAAAATCTTTTAATAAGTAAAAATTTTAAACTGATATCAGTATAAAATTATAAAATCTGTCTATTTAATATAATCGTAATTTCTTTTGTATTTTTATCAATTGTAAGTTCGGACAAGTCTACTTTTTTTGCAAATTCTTTTAGGTTGATATCAACCTTATTTTTTTGAGTCCAGTAATAAATAAGTGATGCAGCTACTGATTGTGGTCTTGCACGATTTAACTTCGATGACTTATTCCTAATTAATCCATACAAGTTGATAACTTCGGTCTTCTGTTCAATTGATGCCTTGAATTTATCCATTATATCATTAATAATATGAATAGGAGTAATAGTAATTAAACTCGTATTCAATATCAAATCTTTAGGAGCATTGACATTTACAGTTTTCAATCCTTTTAACCCATTCTTTCTACTCAAACCAAACAACTTAATTAGACTCTCTGGTGATTGGTAATTACCTGATAATTTATAAGCTAAAAAGATACAAGCAAATACAATTGCTTTTCTAGATTGACCTCGATAGATTTCACCTTTTGTTACTTCCAAATAAATCTGTTCAGCTTTGATTATTATAGGTTCGCTAAACCCCATATTCTCGACATCTTTATTTATGTTCTTTTCTTCGATCTTCCTTGAATGAACTCGATTTGGATCAGATGTCCGTTTATTATCAGTTGAACCATAATATCGCCATTCCTTCTCGTTCATAATCTCTCGTTTGAGTTGCTCTCCGCAATAAGAACAAGTTATAAGACCTCCTTCATTAATGGTCTCCTCGTGTTCACAACTGTAAATAGCATCAATGTTGATTTTAGAACTATTCAATTCAGATTTACATTCATCGTTTATAATCAAATTATCAATATTATCGGTTTCTTCAATCTGCTTTCTTTTATACTGCTCAAAAGCATGCTCAAACAATAGAAAATCTGTCATTTTAATTATAAATTTATAATTAAAATTTAATTCATTTTTATTATCTAAGCAACCTCTTATTCATATTGCTTATACTTTTTCCTGTTTTCAACTGCTTCACAACCTCTTCTAAATAATTATCATTCTCGCTGCCATCATCGGTAAAGTTAAAAGGTTTAGAAACCAAGCACCTTTCAGGTTGAGAATCATATACTTCATCATTATCATCAAATATAAATGCATTATCATAAATAAAATCTTGTATTTTAAAAACATCACTCAACACGGTTAAATTCTTAATTGACTTTTTCAATTTTTGAGATATATCACAATGGTACGAATGAAATATCCATTCTATCCTTCTGTTTTTATGTTTTGATAAAATGATATTCTCAATTATAAATAAAGCATAATCTTTACTTGCTGCAGTCCAAATAGATACTTTAAAATTTTTAAAGAGATAAGTTAAAAATTCTTGAAGTCTAGGTCTCTCAAATATATAATAGTAGTTATCCATTGTTGAATATCTGAATAACTTCATTTTCTCTTCATTTTCAATATTAAATTCATTCACAAGCTCACTTGAGATCAATGTCTGATCCAGATCAAGAATTATATGTAATTTATCCTTCATTTATTACTACTCATTCTTTATTTTCTTTTTCTCTTTCTTGTCTCATTGCCATTGCTGCATCTAATATACTACCACCCTTGTCATCACCTGTCTTCTTTAACTTTTTTTTTGTCACATACTTGCTAGTCGACGGTTCACCTTCTAGGTCATTTTCAAACGAATAGTTTCCAGATCCATTTCGAATTGGAATTGGAGGTCTTTTTATCTTCACTTCTTGTTCTGTTTCCTCTTCCTCCTCCTTTTCATCCAAATCTTCAATTCTTGTCATATTTATCTTACCCACTTTCTTACTTTTAGTTTTTTGAACCTTCATTAAAGACTGCGGAACATACTTTTCTTCAACATCACTATCAACTTCAACTTCGTCATATTTAATATTCTTAGCAACTCCCATTTGTGCTTGTTGTTGTTGAACTTGTTGTTGAACTTGTTGTTGAACTTGTTGTTGTACTTGTTGTTGAATTTGAGCTTGAATTTGAGATTGAACTTGATCTTGTTGAGATTGAGATTGTTCTTGTGATTTTTTGAAATTATCAATAACTTGATTTACCCATAAAAATACCTTCTCTCCGTCATACTTTTCAACCGTGCCGTCTTTCAAAATCAGAAGACAAGGTACCTTCTTTATTTCAAATGATTTTGAAGCACAAATCTTCCTCCTAATATCCTTATTATCGATGCATAGTAGATCCAATTTCATAAAATTATTCAACGGTTCCACAGTGTCTAATAATCTTAAACAACTTTTAGAGTATTTACTATATAAAAGTATATGATTCATAATTTTATATCCTCGGCATATTGTTTTAAATGAATAAATCAAATATTAACTATAATAAATGGAATACGGAAGAGAAATAACTAATGAAAAGTTTCAACTCAATAACAACTACAATAAATTCGTCGGATATGAACAAAATCCAGATCTTAACAACTTCTTTTCAAACGATACCGTCAAATTCATATCAAAAAAAGTAACACAATTACTAGAGGGAGTTCATCCTGAAAATAAACATATTGTCGTTCCAGATAAGAATATAATCCCTATAATGAACCAAGTATATTCCAACTTCAGACCTCCTGTTGGAGATATATATTCAAGACTCCATATCACATCGCAAAATAAAATAGAAGATTACACCCCAGAAATGATAGATCAAGTAATCGAAATTATCACCAACTATGTAAGGAATACAATGCAAATGGAAGAAAACAACAGCAAACTAACGATATGGACTACCGTCCTTGGTGATTTCAATGCACACGGACTAAGACAACATTCACTCTCCAAATGTGTAAGACAAAAACGACCAACACCATTCCAATTTCATATGAAATATTAATTTGTTTCTTAATTATAAAATGTATTCAAATCAAAACAGAAAAAATCATAATATCAAATACTCAAGTAACTTAATCGACAGAACGACATACTGTTGCCAATCACCTAATACTTGTGTCATACCAAATAGAACACAAGCTGATAAGGAATTACTCAAACAGTTTTATGAAGCCAACGGATACGATCAAAAAGAAATGAATTGTCAAGTATGCAAAAATGTGAATTTATTAAATTAGTTTTTTTTATCTTATTATAATAAATGAGTCTTTCCGTAGTAAATGATAATGTTATGGCTTCATCCTCACTTGCCCCTCAAGCAAGACTTCCTCTTGTAATTCCATCAGCAACATATGATCTTAATGCTCTTGGGCTTGGACCAGCACCTGGACCAACTATGTATTTTGTAGCTACTTCAGCAGTTACCACACTTACTTTACCGGTAAACTATAGTTCGAATAAAGATAGAGTACTACATTTCTCAAGTCAAAATGGTGCTGTTACTGTAGCACAAGTAGGTGTTGCTAGTGGTGCTGTATTTAGTACAGCTGGAGTTAATATCAATTCGGCTGGTGCAGTTGCTTTATTAGCAGCTACCGGAAATTGGGCAACTCTAGTTTGTGATGGAAGTACAGGTTGGTTAGTAGCAATGTCTGGTTAAATTTAATTATTAAATTTCAAAAATAATTAAATTTATTTATATAATATAAAATGAGTGCCTTATCTATTGTCAATGATGATTTACTTGCTTCTGGAATGAATTCTCTTGTTATACCTAATAGATATTCAAACCAAAATAGTTATGCTAATGTAGCAGCTACTTATACAGTACTACCCAATGAAAAATTTATCTTTTGTAATGTTGCTACAACTTTAACATTGCCTTCTGCAGCTTTAAATCAAGGCAGAAATCTAATTATAGTTCAGAGAGCTGCTTTTCTGGTAAGTTCAGCTTCTTCAAATTTTATTGATATTGAGAACAACCCTAATGCTGCTACACCTACTACTCAAACTGGTTTGATATCGGCAGCCGGTTCTTGGGTTCACATTGTTTCAAATGGAGCTTTTTGGGTTGCCGTTTCTAAATCAGTAGTTGCACCATAAAGTTATGTTCAAATATAAATAAAAATATTTTTTATTTATATTAAATAAAATGTCTTACTCTGTTGTAAACGATAATATTCATCCTCAGGATTTAAATAGTCTAATTTTAAATCCTTCTGTAGTTAGGTTAAACTTAATTAGTGGTGTTACACAAACTGCTAATTTTTCAGTATCTGATTCTGTAGATACATATATTCTTGACGGGACCACAAGTTTTACTGTAACTTTGCCTTCCGCTTTGTCTTCTGCTGGTAGATTATTCCACTTTAGATTATCTGCTGCTACAGGAGGTGCTTCATCTGTTAGTGTGTCTCCTAATGTTATTCCAATCAACTCAACAACAGGATCAGCAACACTTTTTCCTATTTCGACTAATGTTGGTGCTTCTTTATCAATTATTAGCAACGGAACTAATTGGTTAGTTGTCAGAAGACAAGTACCTGCATAAATTTGATTTAAAGATTATCTTTTAATATAAAAAAGAACAAATACAAGTCTTGTATTTGCTCTTATAGCTCAGTCGGTAGAGCGTGTGGCTGTTAACCACAAGGTCCTTGGTTCAAACCCAAGTAGGAGCGATAATTAGGTTCTTATACTTATCAGTAGTATAAGCCCCTGTGGCGAAATTGGATATCGCGTAAGACTTCTAATCTTAAGATTGCGGGTTCGACCCCCGCCAGGGGTATATGATATAATTTGAATTGGTTTACCTCCAAATCTTAAACTTTTATTTAATAATATTTTGAATAGAACTTTAAAATTTGGATGGTAAACCAATTCAAAATTATATGATTGAGATCTTATACAAAATTTGTATAAGCTCCTTTAGCTCAGTAGGTA
>Ga0208720_1000203_pt1 | contig 16486 bp, 10 predicted proteins | sample LakMenEpi20Apr10_FD_150716 | JGI IMG/M metagenome (GOLD analysis project Ga0208720, IMG submission 150716) | Freshwater microbial communities from Lake Mendota, WI - 20APR2010 deep hole epilimnion (SPAdes) | ecosystem: Environmental > Aquatic > Freshwater > Lake > Epilimnion/Euphotic zone ...
CACCAGACGGGCCTTTTGCGTGGTCGGGGCCACAGCGACTGTCCACAGATAAGCCGACTGGCCGCTATCCGTGGCCAAACCAGTCAGGTCCACCAAGCCCTCAGCACTGGCTGTAAGCCTCCGCCAGGAAGCGGTTTTTCCATCGATTGTCTTGACGGGTTCATTGGGCCGGACGGTTCCTGTCACATCAATGGCAGGCTTTTTGGCGGGATCCACTTTGGTATCCAATGGGCCAAGAGCCTGGAACTGACCGACCACGCTGGAAGGCCGCTTGAGAGTGGTCATATATGCAAGCAGGTCAACCAGTTCGGTATCGGTCATGGTCTGGGCCAGACCTTCAGGCATGAGCGAGATGGACGAGATTTGAGTCTCTTCGATTTCCGATTTTGAAACGCGTATGGTCTTGCCTTCAGCCGTTTTCAGGACGATTCCGGAACCAGTTTCTTCGACCGGCAAGCCTGTCAAAACACGTCCATCCTTGAGGGCCAGAATGTAAGGACGGAAGTTGTAACCCACAGCAGCTGAAGGGTTCAGGATGGACTGAAGGAGTTCTTCGCGACCATATTTCACGCCAATCGTCGAGAGATCAGGCCCAACCCAGCGTCCCTTGCCAGCCACCCGGTGACACCCTGCGCAGGCATTCGCGGCTTCCCTGTGGAAGACCAGAGCGCCTTTGGCAGCATCGCCTTCGCGCCTGACAAGGTCATAGATTGGCGGTAAGATTCGTCCGTCAGAAGTTTTCGGAGGCGGTAGAACCGTGGCGGCGGTTTCTCGGACAGCTCGGTTCGGGTGAGCATAAAGTGTTGTGGTGGCCTGAGTTTTCAGGTCATCAGGGATCTTTGAATCCTTGGCCAGAGCGATAATCAGGTTCGCGCCCGGGATGGTCGAGGCCAGAGTTTGGACCGCCTCGCGGCGAAGCGACAGTGGGTATCCAGAATCGGTCAGGATCGACTGAAGCTGGGGCGATGATTTGGCTGCATCAATCCTTGGCAAAAGTTTCACGGCTGCAAGGGCCAGTTCGTTCGTCTTTTTATCGGCTTTTGTTGACGCCAAAATCGTATCCACCCGCTGGCCAGCATCCACGGACTTGTTCAGAGCCAGCCCTTCAAGTGCTGCAATCCGAACAGGTTCTGGAGAATTTTTGTTCTGAAGCAGTTCGTCGATCGTCTTCAAAAGTGAGGCATCGCCTGACCTTGCGGCCAGCTTCACACCTTGAAGGGTCAGGGCAGGGGTATTGATGGAGTTGCGGATCAGCTCTTTCACCTCAGAATTGTCGCGGGCCTGCTTCCAGTCGCCTTCGAGCTTATCGGCCAGGAGGTCGAGGATTTGGCGGGTCCGCACCACATCGCCAGAATCGCGAGCCAGTTTTGCCAGCACTCCGGCGGCCTTGGGATCGCTCATCTGACGCATCACATCATCCCACGCCTGCTGAAGTTGGGGCGTGTTCAGAGCGGGCCTGATCGTGGCTAGAATCTCGAGCGATTCAGGCCTGTGCAGACGCCATGCCAGACCGATGGTTTTGGTCAGGGCGTTGGCTGGAAGGCCTTGGTCGCCAGTTGGGATGAACGCTTCGCTGCGATCCGTCGGGAAGTAGGGGGGCAGGGCCACGCCTGATTCCTTGCCTTGAGTTTCCAGCTTCATCTCGCCGAAAAGCTTGCCGTTAAAGAGGCTTGCGACGAATTCCGATTCGCGGTTTTGAAGCGCCAGACCAAGAGCTTCAAGGTACCATCGGTCGTGGCCGTCCCACTTGCTGGCGAGCTTTCTGAGCGCTTCGCCGGCCTTTTCTGTCGAGACATCGCGAAGAGCAATGATCAGTTCCCGGCGCACGCCCTGATCCGGATCGTCCACCTGCTTCAGCAGAACTCCAAGGTTGGATTCAGCTCTGACAGGATCGGCGGTCTTGCCCTCGGGGAGAGTCACAATCCCAACCCGGCTGACGTCCCGGCCAAGCATTCGAACCACTTGTTCGCGAATCTGCGGATCGTCCTGCTTGACGAGAGCAAAAGTGGCAATCGGGTCGCCGGCAATCGCGTGCCAGACCCATAATCCACGTGCCTTCAGGCGGGCATCGCCAGGCTTGGTGACCAGGTCGGCAATCTCCTTGCGTGACTCAGACTTGCGCTCGATTAAAAGCCGTCGCGCGGCATCGCGGGTGGCTGTGGCTGGTGATCCCAAGGCCTCGATCAAGCCGTCGATCGTTTTGAAGTCGGGCTTCACAGGCTCGACCTTGGCACCCTTGGGCGTGACTCGATAAATCCGGCCCGTGGTCTGATCACTAAAGGCATGGCCACCGACTCCGGCATCGTACCAGTCGGCCACAAAAACCGAGCCGTCGGGAGCGGCGGCCGCATCGACAGGTCTGAACCACGGATCGTTACTGCCCAGAAAGACTTTATGAACAGTCTGATAAGCTGCCCCATGGCGGGTCAGGGGGAACCAGTTGATCTGACGCGTTCCGGCGTCGGCTTCGAGCAGGCTGCCTTCATTTTCCTTACCGAAAAGCGATCCTTCATAAGCGAAAATTCCGCATGGGCTACCGTTGCCGGTGCCGGCCAGTTTGGGCACGTTTCCAGGAACATCCTCGCCCCAGTGGAGCGGGCTGCCGGGCGTGCGATAGCCATATTTGCCACCGTCCATGATCCAGATCACACGACTGCCACGGCGGCCGTCGTCGTCGTTGTCAGACGTAAATAGCGTGCCAAAGCTGTCTTGCGATGTCTCGTAATTGTTTCGCTGACGATCAGCCATCACTTCGAACTGAGTTCCATCGCGATTCACGCGAAGGGTGGTTGCCAGCTGATCGGTGGTCACACGGCGGCCTGACTTATCCACCACGTCGAAATTCTGAACCTTGTCGCCGCCTTCAGGTTGAACTGAGCAGCAGCCGTCGCCGTGGGTGAAATAGAGCTTGCCGTCGATCCCGAGTGTCATTCCGTGAACACCGTGGTCGGAGTCGATCCCGCCGAAGCCGGTCAGTAGAGGGTACCGGATGTCGGCCTTGTCATCGCCGTCCGTATCCTCCAGTACGAGCAGGTTGGGGCTATTTCCGACATAAACTTTACAGCCTGTATATTTGCCAGAATTATCGTAACGCTCTTCGACGGCGATACCCATGGGAATCGGGAAGATTTTGTCTGCAAAAACGGTGACTTTATCGGCTTTGCCATCGCCATCGGTATCTTCAAGAATCTTGATGGAATCGGCATCGGGCACGCGTTCCATCTTGCGGGCACCGTTGCGGTGGAGGCGATAGTTCAGCCCCTCAGTGACCCAGACCCGGCCCCGGCTGTCGATATCCATCGTGGTGGGGTTTTTGACCATCGGTTCGGAGGCCCAAAGTGTGGCCTCAAGCCCTTCAGCCGGCTTGATCATTTTGGCTGAAGTCTGAGCGTCTACCTGAGCCATTACCTGACCATGAAACACGGAAGTGGCTGCAATGGCAGCAAAAGCTGTCAACACATACGGGCGAAAAGTCATTGTCGTATGAAACTCCGTGATGAATGAGGTGGGATTGTTGGGGCTGAATGATGTTTAGAGTTTGACCGGAAAGTGGAATCGAGTCCAGATGGAAATGGTGAACAGTGACGAATTGGTTCGGATTCAAACCATGGGCGACCAGTGATATTCCCAATCCACTTCCGCTCCATGGCGATGAGTCTTATAGATGTCGTTGGTTTTGTCAGACAAACGTTTGACAGACAGAGTCCCTTTTAAAACAGCTGTTTCTATCAGTACGAATTCGAGATGAATCTGATTCTGGCGGACCACTTCAAAGGTTCCAGTCATGACTTGCCGGACGGTTCCGCGATCACCTGAGACGGGCCCTTGGTAATCCAGATAAATCCTTCGATGATCGGAAAGTTTCTGGGCTTTCCCGTGAGACGGCTGGTCGAGCAGTGGGGCATCGAGCGACCAGGTGGGAACCCGCTCGGAGTTCTCGTCCAGATCGACCAGGAAATCCCAGTGGCTTTCAGGCCAGTCGTGGTGCAGCAGGACAAATCTGGCTTGGATTTGAGGATGGTTTGACATGAGGTTTCTGTCTCTTTTCAGATGCTTTGGGAGTTTGATTTATGATACGGTCAACAAACCTTGTTTTTCGATACGGGATTTTCAGAAAGTTAGATTTCGCAATGGATTCTGCCTAACGAACGGCCTTTTTTTATTTTTGAAAAATATCGCTCAAACTCTTCCCCTCCGATTCGGTTCCAGATACATTCACTGAAGATCTTCCCACTGATAGATATATCTACTATCGTCTGTCAAACGATTGTTGATGCTTGCTGGATGGCCAATATCTACGATTTTTGCCATCTCATCGTCTGAGTCTGTGTTCGTATCGTCCTAACGAGGTATGTCATGCGTAAGTCTTTGTGGAGTCTGCGTGGAAGTCTGATTGCGATCATTTCAATCGTGGTTCCGACTGTGGCTTATTCGGCTGAAGTCAAAAAGCCGAACATCGTGATGATATTCTGCGACGACCACGCTTTTCAGGCCATCAGTACATACGGTGATTCACGCAAGTTGATCGAGACGCCGAACATCGACCGGATTGCCAGACAGGGTATGAAATTCAATCGGGCACTGGTACCGAACTCCATCTGTGGGCCAAGTCGGGCGTGTGTTCTGACTGGTAAATACAATCATATCAATGGCTTTTATGACAACAGCTACAGCGCTTTCAATGGAGCCCAGCCGACCTTTCCAAAGATGTTGAAATCGGCTGGTTATCAGACAGGCGTGTTTGGGAAATGGCATTTGGTGAGTGATCCGACTGGCTTTGATGAATGGCACATTCTGCCGGGCCAGGGCGATTATTATAATCCGGATATGATTCATAATGGCAAACGTGTGCGGCACGAAGGATATACGACCGATTTGATCACCGATCATTCGCTCGAATGGCTTGGTAAGAGAGACCAGAGCAAGCCGTTTTTGATGATGGTTCAACACAAGGCACCGCACCGCGACTGGCAGCCTGCCCTGCGCCATCTGGGGCATGACAAAGACCGGAAGTATCCTGAGCCAGAGACTTTGTTCGATGACTATGCGAATCGTGGGATCGCAGTGCGTGACCAGGAAATGACGATTGAAAAAACGATGACACCAGGCGACTTGAAACTGGTCACCTCAAAGCGTCTGACGGACGAGCAGAAGAAGGCCTGGGATGCGTATTATGAGCCTCGTAATGCAGAGTTCCTGAAAGCTGATTTAAAGGGCAAGGATCTGGTCCGCTGGAAATACAATCGGTACATGCACGATTATCTGGGCAGTGTGAAGTCGGTGGACGAATCGGTGGGGCGAGTTTTGAAGTATCTTGATGAGAATGGTCTGGCGGAAGATACAATCGTGGTTTACAGCTCGGATCAAGGCTTTTATCTGGGCGAGCATGGTTGGTTTGACAAACGCTGGATCTTTGAAGAATCCGTGCGCACACCGCTTCTGGTACGCTGGCCCGGCAAGGTTCAGGCTGGCTCAGTGAACCAGAATCTGGTGAGTGTGATCGACTTTGCTCCGACCTTTCTGGAGGCTGCCGGAGTGCCCGTTCCAGCCGATATTCAGGGCCGAAGTATGGTTCCTGTACTGACTGGAGAAACGCCGGCCGATTGGCGTAAGAGTTTTTACTATCATTACTATGAATATCCGGCTCCACACAAGGTCAGGCGACATTATGGGGTGGTGACGACCCGGTATAAGATGGTGCATTTCTATGCCCCTGATGTAAATTATTGGGAGCTTTACGATAATCAGAAAGACCCATTGGAATTGAAGAACATGCTGGGTCAGCCGGGATATGAATCGGTGGAAAAAGAGCTGAAGCTGGAAGTGGCTCGACTCAGGAAAGAATTAAAGGTTCCTGAGGATGACAATGCCGATTATGACTCATTCGTTCGGGAACAACGCCTGAAGCGTGCCGCCTCCAAGAAAAAGGCGGCGAAAGCAGCGGAGTGAGACTGGTTATTTTGGCTGAGGGTTGACGCCTTCTTCATCCCAGGCGATTTGGTAGGCTTCAGGAGTACCTCGGAGGCAATCGTGGCAGGCGTTGGCGATGCCTCGATAGGGCAGGGAGCATCGTGGGCAAAGTCCGGCGGAGCGTCGCAGGACGCCCATGACTGGTCCCAGAGTCAGGCCCTCTTTTGAATCCGGAAAGATATCGACAAGATCTTCTGCAAGCTGGGCCACATCTTCGCGGACGGTTCCCGATTGCATTCTGTGGAAGATTTCCTGAAGTGCTCCGGCACGAATTTTTGCCAGCAGAGGTTCGTCCACATCCAGCAAATTGCCGGCATTCTGGCCTGACTGATAGGTTCTGATGGCGGATGACCACTGATTGGTCTCGACCGCGGAATCAAATGCACGTCTGAGGTCTGCAGTCAGATCTCCAAAACTCTCTGAGGGGCTGAGATTGACAAACTCGTTGCTGACAAATGTTTCTGGAGTCGTGTGATGGGCTGCCATGGTTTCTTCGCCATAAATGGTGTCAGGCTCAAGGTTTTTGTCGGCGAGAGACCGATACTGGCCTGACGCCTGATTTTTCAGGTGTCGGTTGAAAATTTTGAGTTTGGTTCGACGATCACGACGTCTGGAGTCTGCGGACTCGTCAAATCGCTGGAGCCAGTGGGTGGCCAGGAACGCCAGGCCGGTACCGGCTGCCAGCCAGCGGATGGCAACGGCGGGTGGTCGACGTGCTTCGCTGAGGCCTCCAAAGATTGCCAAGGAGAGTCCGACAGCGATTCCTGTGATTTGGGGACGCAGGCGATTCATCTTTTTTTCGGATTCCGGGACAGGATTTAGGTGCAGGATTTCGGTGGAGTGGATTTTCGATCTGAACGCATTCAAACGGAGCTGTTGGATGAGGAAATTATCCGTTACTGACTCTAAAAAATCCACCTTTACCATCCGGATCAGGAGGTCGGGGAGGTTGTCTATGATGGTCTGGATCAGAAAAAAAGTCTCGTTCAGGTCAATCATGATTCGAATGATCGATACAGATTAACGATTTTTTGGTCTGAAGCGAATGGCTCGATTTGACCTTGATGATTTCGCAAGATAAGGAACTACAGATTCTTTGCAAAAGAGAGTAGAATGGGAAGAATGCATAGCATTCACCACTGGATGTTGCCAGCCTGCTGGTGATCCAAATACAAGTCACAGGTTTGAGCCGGAGTCAGGTACGATGAAACGACGCGCTTTGATGGCCGGAATGGTTGGCGGTGTCATAACGGTAGGGCAACTGGCGTCAGGCCAATCGCCGACGTCGCGGTTAATCCCGACCCGAACAGGTCTGGCCCAACTCGGGCTGGAACGTTCTTGGTTCAATATCGTGCCGCTCGCAAGTGGTTCAGCGAGGGTTTCCTCGATGAACCTGACGGGCGAATACCTGTTCGCCCAGACGACTGACGGCCTTGTGGTCTGCTACAATGCAGAGTCCGGCCAAAGGCTTTGGACATCCAACCTGCATCTGCAAACTCTTGTCCCTGCTCCTGTTTCGGTCAATGACCGGATGGCTGTTGTGGCCGTTGGGCAGAAGATTTTTGGCCTTGATCTGAAGACAGGCACCAAAATCTGGGACGCCAAGCTGGAAGATCTGGCCTCAGGCGGCACGTCCGTCAATTCCAGACTGGCCATTGCAGCGCTCAAGAATGGCAAGGTTCAGGCCTTCAATGTCGAAGACCCGGGCGTGGACACTTGCGGCGAGCGTCATGACCCGAACATCTGCACGAAGCTGAAGCCAAGCGTGGGCAGCTATCTTTACTCGTGGCAGACGGAGAAGGCGATTACGTCGAAGCCGTTGATGAACGAGAAACTGATGGCGTTTGCCAGTCAGGATGGGAAGGTCTATATGGCTTCCCTGAAGGATCGGAAGATCATTCACAGGGTGATGACCAAAGGCCCAATCCGTGGGAACATGGGACTTTACGGAGTCCAGCAGTTGCTCGTGGGTTCTGACGATCACAAGATCTACAGCATCGACCTGTTCGAACCTGAAAATGAAGCGACCAACTGGGTCTTCCCGACATCGGCACCTCTGGATCATGCCGTGGTTGTGGCCGGCGACGATGCTTATACAGTGACCAAAGACGGTATCCTGTATGCGATTAACGCCAAACAAGGCACCGAGAAATGGCAGCTTCAGATTGGCAAGGCCAAACTGCTTGCAATCACCCCTACAAAGATTTACGGGGTCACGGTGGATGGTGCCATGGCTGTGGTAAACAGGGCAGATGGTACTGTGGCGGTGACTCCCGAGCAGTCCTACCACAGCTTTGGTGTCGATTTGAAGAATTACACAGCCCGGCTGGCCAACGATCGCAATGACCGGATTTATCTGGCCAGCGACGATGGCCTTCTGCTCTGCCTGAGAGAACTTGGGCAAGTTACGCCCACGCCTCTGCGCGATCCGAAGCTGCCCAAGTTCGGTACAACGCCTCAGGAAATCTACGAAATGAACGAGCCGCAAGAAGCCCCTAAAAAGGCTGAAATCAATGCTGCTGAAGAAGATGCAGCACCAGAAAAGGCCGATGCGACTGCGCCTAAAGAGAATTGATCATCGGGCCAGAATCTGAAAAGCCCGGTCAAAGTTCTCGCAATTGACTCTGAAATTCGCCAATATAGTAGCCGGCACACTTTGGTCAAAAAGTGTGTCGGCTTTGCTTTTAAGCCTCTAAGTGACAGGCTCTTACGGAAATCCAACGTAGATGCCGGTCGTTGCAAGCTGCCCAATCTTCTCAGACGAGTGAAAAATACTGCCGTGTCTGCCCATCAAGCCACCCCATCCAGCGCTGATATTGTTCCGATCCGTCGAGCCATCCTGAGCCTGTCCGACAAAACTGGCCTGCTCGAACTGGCCAAGGCCCTTTCCGGCCAGGGGGTCGCTCTACTGGCCTCGGGCGGGACGTACAAATCACTTGCTGACGCTGGGTTTACAGTCACTGAAATCTCAGCCTATACCGGTCAGCCGGAGATTCTGGGTGGGCGGGTCAAGACCCTCCATCCGAAAATCCACGGAGGCATTCTGGCGCGTCGTGAGTTGGCTGAAGATATGGCCGTTCTGGCTGAGTCAGGCATGGAGCCGATCGACCTGGTTGTCGTAAACCTTTACCCATTCGAACAAACTGTGGCCAAGCCCGGCGTCACCTGGGAGGAAGCCATTGAGCAGATCGACATCGGTGGCCCATCGCTGGTTCGCGGAGCCGCTAAAAATCATGCCCACGTGGCCGTTCTGACCTCGGCCGATCAGTACGAAGCCTTTCTTAAGGAATTTGTCGAGCTGGGCGGGACGCGGCTGGCGACACGTAAACAGCTTATGCTGAAGGCCTTGCAGCGTACCAGTCGATACGATGCCATGATCTCGGGATGGATCGAAAAGCAGCTCGCTGGCGACTCGACAGAAGTCTCTGCATCAGAAGCCTTTCCGCCCACCTGGAGTCCCAACCGTCCACTCGTTCTCAAAAGTGCGATGCGCTATGGCGAGAACCCTCACCAGTCGGCCGCCTGGTATGCTGAGCCTGAGACCACCGGCCCGAACCTTTCTACGGCTAAGATCCTTCACGGTAAGGAATTGTCGTATAACAACCTGCTTGATCTGGACAGTGCTCTGAGGCTCGTCCGGAACTTCTCCGAGCCTTCAGCCTGCGTCCTCAAGCACAACAACCCGTGCGGAGCTGCTATCGCTGCCGACATTGCCACCGCCTTTGAACGAGCTTATGAAGGCGACCCAGTCTCGGCTTTTGGTGGTATCGTCGGGACGAATCGTGTGGTGGATGCCGCGACTGCCGAGCGTATGGTAGTACCGGGCCGATTCCTTGAATGTATTCTGGCGCCAGGGTTTACAGCTGAAGCCCTGCACATTTTGACCACCCGACCGACGTGGAAGAACAGCATCCGGCTGGTCTCTCTGGAGGCTGAACTCAAGCCTGGGCAAGGACTTCCGTCAGGATATGACTGGCGGAGAGTGGAAGGTGGGGTTCTGTTGCAGGATTGGGACTCTGTTGAGGCTGATCAGTCTGGCTGGCAAGTGGCCACCGATCGCCCGCCTACCGAGCAGGAACGCCGGGACCTGGCCTTTGCCTGGGTCGTTTGCCAGTCGGTCAAATCGAACGCCATCGTGGTGGTCAAAGATGGCCAGCTGCTAGGCACTGGTGCAGGCCAGATGAGCCGACTCGATTCCGTGCGAATTGCTTGTAGCAAAGCCGGAGAGAAGGCTCGAGGGGCCGTTTTGGCCAGCGACGCCTTCTTCCCGTTCCGCGACGGCCCCGACACCGCCGCCGCCGCCGGGATCACAGCCATCATTCAGCCTGGCGGGTCGAAACGTGACGATGAAACCATGACCGCCTGCCGCGACCATAACATGGCCATGATGCTTACCGGCCGCCGCCACTTCCGCCATTGATTGAACAAAGAGAACGAAAAACGCTTGATTTGATGCCTTGGATTTGGCCTCAAATCAAGCGTTGTTTTTTTGGCCCAAAAATCAAGCCGGTTTTTGATCCGGCTTTGTCATCAGGGATACAACGACAAGTGTCAGGAATCCCAGAGGAATCGTCACCAGTCCAGGCTGGCTGATCTGGAACGGAGCCGTCAGGGGATCTAGCCCATAGACATTTTTATAGGTCTCGGACGAGAGCAAAATCCAGCCCAGTGATGTACACATGCCCACTAGTATGGCGGCGATGATGCCTTTGGAAGTGGTACGTTTCCAGAACAGGAGCATGATCAGTGAGGGCAGGTTGGCCGAGGCTGCCACGCTGAAAGCCCAGCCTACCAAATAGCTTACGTTGAGTTTTTCGAAGATGATTCCGAGGATGATCGCAATCGCACCCACGGCCACGCTGGCCAGTTTGGCCACGCTGACTTGCTCCTGCTCTGAAAGGCCGACCCGAAAAACGGTGGTCATGAGGTCGTGTACTACCGCTCCGCTGGCAGCGATGATCAGACCTGAAACGGTGCCAAGTACAGTTGTAAATGCAATGGCCGAGATGATCGCAAAAAGCCAGTCGCTGAAGGCCCTGGCCAGCAGGGGGGCCGCCATGTTGCTGTTGGTCACGTCCAACGAGCCGGAGGTCATGGCCCCAAGGCCCAGATAAAGCGTCAGGACATAGAAGAATCCGATCGAACCAATTCCCACGATCGTGCTCTTTCGAGCTGCGGCGGGGTTCCTGACGGTGTAATATCGGATCAAAATGTGGGGCAGAGACGCCGTTCCGCAAAACAGGGCCAGAAGCAGTGAAATGAAATTCAGCTTTTCATTGAGCTTGCCCTGTTTCAGGCCAGCAAATGTGGGGTGATTGCCGGGCTGGAGAAGGTCGGCACCGAGTTGTTCCTTAGGCGTGTAGGAGACAGTGGTTGTGCCATCGTCAGCTTTAGCGGTTTTGGTCGACCAGGTCACAATTTTACTGCCGGCAATGGCTTGCAGATAACCCCAGGGGGTGAGCGGGCCAGTTTTCTGAACTCCACCGGGCAGTTCCAGAATGTGTCCGACAGGGCGGAACTGGGATTGGCCTTTGGGAAGGCCATTGATCAGAACCTGTCCATCGGTTCGAGTGACTTGCGACTGAGCCTCTAAAGGCTTGAGAGGGCTATCCTTAGGAGTGACTTCCAAGCCTCTCTGCAAGATCAGGACGGTGAGGATGGTGCTGAAGAATACGAGCAGCAGACCCTTGAGGAATTGCACATATGTGGTGCTGACCATACCGGCGGTCATCACGATGATGATCACCACCGTGCCCACCATAATCACGCCGGCCCAGTGGGGCAGGCCCAGCAGAGGCTTGACCAGGACACCGGCGCCGACCATTTGGGGGATGAGATAGAAGAGGGATACGACGAGTGTAGAAAGACCGGCAGCGGCGGTGATCCCACGACTGTCGTATTTGGCGGCCAGGGCATCGGCAAACGTGTACTTTCCAAGCCGTTTGAGGGGCTCAGCCACAACGAAAAGTGCGACCACCCAGCCGGCCAGATAACCGATGGAATAAAGGAAACCATCGTATCCGTAAAATGCAATCATTCCGCAGATGCCTAGGAAACTGGCTGCTGAGAGATAATCGCCAGCAAATGCAATCCCGTTGATGAACCAGGGGATATCGCCACCGGCGGCGAAGAAGCCTTTGGCTGACTTGGCTTTAGAGCCGAGGTAGAACGACAGGGCCAGTGTCAGGCCAACAATCAGGGCGAAGACCATGACGGCTTGTGGATTGATTCCTCCGTTCATCGGGAATTCTCCTGATTATGGCTGGACATCGGGCGGTCGCACAGTCGTCCGTAGACCAGGGCCATGACAAATGCCAGAACGATCAGGAAAAAGCCCCAGACCACTGCGACATTCACGCCGGCCAGGCCCGCCTTCATCACACCTGGCAGAAATGCCCCAGTGATCACATAAAGTGCATAAATCAAAGCGTAAACGCCGAAAAGTTGAAGGCCAAGCCGGGCATTTCTGGCCTGAATGGCGGGGTCTTCCGGCGGTTCGTTTTCCGACCCTGAGGCTGGGCCATGCAAGAGTGACATGGTATTTTGCGTTCTCGATGGTTTTGAATTTGATTCGTTTTTCAACGATGGTGATGATCGGAAAATAGCCGATCCGAAGCCGTCTGTCGAGACTTTTGAGGAGTTTTCATGGATCAAACAATTGACGATCCGTTCTGATACGATCAAGATGAGGGTTCTGGAAACGCCTGCTCCTCTTCTCCGATTGGAACGTTTTGCACATGCTGTCTTATCATATTCGAACATTCTTGACAGCCGTTGTTTACATCGTATTCACCGCGACTTGCCAGGCGAAAGATCCGATCACTCTGATGGCCTTTTCCACGGGTCCTGGCCAGTGGCTGGCTCATTATGCCCAACCCATGAGTGAGCAAGATCTTAAGCCGTTCGTAGGTCAATATTTGCTGGCCGGCCAGTGGCCCAAGGGGGTGACACGGCCGGACGATCCGAAACTTCTGCTGGGTCGCCAGAAACTCAGTGCCGCACGGGTGGTCGATGTGAAGGTGGAGGCAGGTGGCCACCTTGTCAGGCTGACGACCGACCCGGTGGTCTCTCCGGAAGTGCATCACTTGACGGTTGGGAATGTGACTCTGGCCGTGGCGTTTTGGGGATTGTCTGTCAAAATTGGAGCTGTGGATCTGCCGGTTCATGGCCCGAAAATGGTTTTGCCGATGCTGATGGATCGGAAAAAACTGGCGGAATATGCTGCTTTGGGACCAGCTTTGAAAGCGGTGGAATCGGCATGGATCAACCCGAAGCAACCACTGATGATGCACGGATGGCTTCGTTTGGCAGAGGGCGAGCATGAGTTGACATTCCTTTTAGGCAGAGAGTTTACGATCGAAATTAATGGTGAAAAAACGGTTTCGAAAGCGGCCGGTGGGCGTCATTTTGCGAGCGTGAAACTGGAGTCGGCGGGAACAGAGATGGAATTGAAAGTGGTGCTGCCTGCCACCGAACAGCCGATTTCGGAAACGGATTTCTGGGACGTCACCAAGCTGGCCAGGAAGGGATCTACTGCGAGTTCACAAGTTCTTTCCATGGAGAACTTTCTGGTTCCATGGGCTCCGGAGGCAGCCCCGGAAGCGACTCTGGCGATTGCTCCTCCGCCTTATGATTTGACCGGTGGAGATGGAGTCAAGGGGCGGCAGGTGTTTTATTCAGAGGCTGCAAAATGTGCCAATTGTCATGCTGTGGACGGGCAGGGGGGCAAGATTGGGCCTGATTTGACGGGCCTTCGTGGGGCGGATCGTAGCCTGGTGTTTCACCATATCAATGCTCCGAGCGACCGGATTCATCCGGGATATCCTTCGTTCAGCGTGGCTTTAAAGGGTGGGCAAGTCTCAATGGGGGTGGTGAAATCGGTGGATGCCCAGAATCTGGAAATTGTGGATACGGATGCCAAGGTCTTAAAAGTTTCGCCGGCAGATGTGGAAGAATTGAGGCCGTCGACCAGCTCTGTGATGCCATCGGGTCTGGCGGGCACCTTGGGCGAGCCCGCCATGCGCGATCTTTTGGAGTTTTTGACTGTCAAACCGAAGTGATCGGGCGAAGGCTGATTGGGGGCAACGGTGGGCTTGGCCGGGGTGATTGTAAATCCTTGCTGAGCGATTTATTGCGCCGCTCGGATGGCTTTTTTGAAGGGGCTGGCGGTCGGGGTTGATCGTTCCGAAGGCGCCTGACGCGAGCCTGGGCTTTAATCTGTGACGGAACTTCCGAAACAGGTTGACTTTCGAGAGGCTTGACCATCGTCATTTCAGGGTCTTTCACGAGTATTGGATTGACGATAGAGAGAGATTCGAGTTCTCGGATTTTGCGATTCTCGTGATATTCTTTCATCAATTCATCACGCAATGATTTTGCACCTGAGTCGTAGCTGGAAGAGCTGGCCAAGACGGTTCCCAGAGCGGCCATGGGCGAACTGAGAGCCAAAGGTTCCACGGTATTCTGGTGGATAGGATAAGGCTCTGAATTCTGTGCTGAAGCGGCGTTGCGGAAGATGGACTGTTCGATGGACTCCTGAAGTTGGGGAGGAGGGTCGTAGATTTGATGGATCGCCTGATCGTGGGCAGATTCTTCGTTGGAAGTCATGAGAACGGATCGCCAGTCGGATGGGAGCATGGTGTGGTCGAACTGCCAGTCGGAAGGATTGTCGAGGTTCGGAAAGGTGAGCAGGAGGGCTTGGAGTTCACGTGTTTTACGGTCGTTAGAGGATACGTACCTCAAATGTAAGAGATGCTGGTTTGAATCGCGGCCTGTGGGCCATCCAGCCGACATTTTATCGAGTGGTTCCAGAGCGAGTTCGTCCTCCTCAAGGGATTGGTAGTTTGCAGTCCAGGATGAGACTCGTTTCTGGATTTCATCTTCCAGCAAGGTTCTGGCCTGATCGGGCTGAGGGCGGTTATTGATGGCTTCGCTGATCCGTTCGTGATATTCCCGCTCGACACTGGTGTGATTGTTGCATTGATCGACACATGTAGCAGGGTGAGGATGGATGGCCATCCAGCTTGACCAGAACGACCTGAGAGCAGGGGCATTCCAGACCTCGGTAGGTCGGACGCCCATCAGGGCGAGAGCGAGGTGGAGTTGATTGACAGTCCAGAAGCCGGTTCCATCGGGTTTCATGAGTTCGACGAGTAGGGTTTGGGCCGATTCGATCAGGAGAGTCAGGCCTTCGGTGGATTCCTCCAGTTTGATGAGAGCTTTGGAAGGATCAATCGGGAGTTTTTGGAACCAGTGGTGTGCGGTCCTTTGCTTTTTTGAGTTGCGGGACTGGGTGACGGTTTGTTTGGAGCGAGCGTTGTTTACGGCGTATTGTTCGAAAAGGCGGCGGTTTTTCCAGGCGCACATGGTGAGCTCGAGGATGGAATTGACAGCGATTGCGTTCGTTGGTTTGTAAGCGTTGGCAAGTTGCCAGAAATGGCCGGCCATTTCTTCCATGATTTCGCGAGGCAGGGCCACTTGGGTTCTCAAGCCGTGGGTGGTGGAGTTTTGGCGACTGGCCAGCTTGCCTTCAGGTGACTTCGGGCCTGTCGAATGCCGGGCATTTTCGCGGTTGATCTGCATTCGGGTTTTGAGAGGCGGAAGCAAGGGCTTTTCAGCGATCAAGGGCGCATTCGGGGTTTTGCAGAGCGGGGCGGCTTGTTTGTGGGTCATATCCTGGGTCCGGTCGCTTTCTGGGTTATAGGGAAAGAGCTAGATTAGCCCGCATATGGGATGAGTTGCGTATCAGGGCGGAGCGCTGCGTATGTGGGGTTGATTGGCTGAGTGATTTGGCTCGTGTATCTATAATATGGCGGATTAAATTCGATCTGCATGATTGCGGTTATGGGAATTTAGGGTTGTGGTTCTTAAGATCGGGATGATAGTCGCTGTTTTTCTGATCCGATCAATCGGCTTTTCCGGTGCTGATCGCCTAGTTTCCGGATTGCGATCAGGCAGTGGTGTCCCGATTCAGGGATGATTTTGGTTTTTTAGGTCATGGGTTGGGAGCAGGCCGGAGTAAATCTTCCGGTGATTAGAAAACAACCAGTCGGTGCTAGCGCCAAGACCGGCTAGACCCCAATCACGCTCAGAAGCGGATTTCTGTAGGCCCGGTCCCCTGACCGGGCGGGTTTTCGCCATTCCAATCAATACGCATGTAAAGTGTTACAATAAAAAAGTTTGCGTCGTTCTGAAAAGTAAAGCCAAAGCCCGCCACGTCAGGTGACATGGCCTACATAACCTGTTGTCTATTTAAGGGTTATGAATCGCCGTTGGGCTCCGCTTCAAATCTCATACTAAAAGCCCAGATTTTAGAATGAGAGGGGGTATAGATAAAACCAAACCAAACCAACCGGGGCTAGCGCCAAGACCGGCTAGGTAAATCCAAATCAAAATCCAACCAACCAACCGGGGCTAGCGCCAAGACCGGCTAGGTAAATCCAAATCAAAATCCAACCAACCGGGGCTAGCGCCAAGACCGGCTAGGTAAATCCAAATCAAAATCCAACCAACCGGG
>Ga0208720_1000204_pt1 | contig 16463 bp, 16 predicted proteins | sample LakMenEpi20Apr10_FD_150716 | JGI IMG/M metagenome (GOLD analysis project Ga0208720, IMG submission 150716) | Freshwater microbial communities from Lake Mendota, WI - 20APR2010 deep hole epilimnion (SPAdes) | ecosystem: Environmental > Aquatic > Freshwater > Lake > Epilimnion/Euphotic zone ...
CTATTCGCTAACCTCGCCTTCTCGGCCGCCTCATTCTTCGCTAACCTCGCTTTATCCTCCTCCGCCCTCTTCGCTAACCTCGCTTGCTCCCTCACCTTATTCACCTCCGCCCTCAGCGCCTGCTTCTCCTTAATCCACTCCGCCCTCGGCGCCTCCATCTCCTTCTTTTGTTTTTTGGGTGCTCCACCTACCATCTCCTCCTTATACTTTTTCTTTGACTTATTTTTATATCCTACGTTTTGAGGACCTGCATTTTGAGCACCTGTGTTTTGAGCAAGACTAGTTAAAAATTTATTCTTTTTCCTTGTTATACCCATTATATATATATATTTATTATTTATAATAATTTTATACTTAATTATTTAATTAAAAAATTAAAAAATTAAAAAATTAAATGATTAAAAATAAATGATTAAAAAATTAAATAATTAAATAAATTGTTGGTTATTTGGTTATTAATTTGCGAACTTTCATTAATTCAACAAATGGACTTGCACCTTTACCTTGTTTAAAATTATTGATTTGCGCATTCCCTGTTAATAATAATAGTTCTCGTAAATCATCATTTTGTGTAAATTTTGCATATAGCGCTTTTTCTAATAGTCCGGTTTCCAATTTTTTAAATTCTTCATCGTTTGCAATTGTTGATTTAATAGATTTTTTGGCAAGTTGACTATCATAAAATTTTTGGGCTTCTTCTACATTAGACCCATATAATCCCTCTTTTTTAAACTTACTAATTATTTCAGTTAAGCCATTAAACCGACTTCCTAACATGTAATGTTTCACGCTTGTCCAATCTGTTCCATCGATTTTTAAGTTGGTTACTAAAAATTCATTATCCAATTTTTTACGCCAATCAGGGTATTTCTTTTTATTATTTAATTCAAGCACATTTTTAGAAATCTTTAATTCTGGTTTAATTGTTTCACCAGATCCTTCCCCAACTTTCGCATGTTTTGATTTATTATATACTTGAATTACAATACTATTACTATAATCTTGTGACTTAGGCATTTTAGTATCTACCAATGTATCATAACTACCTTTTTTACTAGTTCCTTTTGTTTCTACTCCATTTTTGTTTGCAAAAGTTTTAAAGTCCGGTATTAATACATATAATCCAGCATTTTTTTCCATACACTTCTCTAAAATCAATTCTTTAATTTTATATGGAATTTCGCTAAATGTGAGAGCTCCGCGTTTTACATTTTTATCATAAGTAATCATTTTATAGTGATTATTTTGAAAATAGTCAGCAATAATATAATATGATGGCTCAAAAATACCTTGTTCTTCTAACTTAATATCCGGGCTAATGCATTGCAAAACATTCTCGCGTTCTCCTTCTAGATAATTGTGTTGAGATAAAATAATAAACTTCACATTGTATATTCGTTCAAGTGAGCTTAGTGCCCAATTATCTGCCCAAAATCGCCCACCAACTTCTATAATTACTTTCTTAAGATCTTCAACACTATTTACATCTTTCATAAATTGAAACTCTTGTGCTAAATTTTCTAGTTCCTTGTTCTTCGTAGTCATAGACGTAAATGTATTAAAATTGTCTTTGGCATCTTGAATTAATTTCATTTTATCAGGACCATCATTTGTTCCATTAATCATTTTTTTCAAAGTATTGTGTTTAGTTTTTAACCCTTTTACTTGTTCTTGTGTTGTTTTCATATTATTATAATACATGTCAAATAACTCTTTATAAGTTTGAAAAATGGGTTCATCAACTTCGCCTGCTAATTTTTCACGAATAGCTTTTACAGACGTTTCTATTTTCACCGTTTTCAAAGCATCGCGTAAAACCGCAAAAAAACAGTCCCCGCCGCCTTCATTGTCAACTATTTCGTATTTGTTACTTCTTAAAAACTTATTGACCCAACTATCTTTAGGGTCTTCTTCATAATTGGCAATTTCATAATCGCTTTCTTCTTTAGTTTGACTATTTAAAGTCATTAAATTATACTTCATGTTTGGAACATTGCTGTTGTTCTTTGCATCATTGTCATCAGTTGCGTCTGTTGTGTCTGTTGCGTCTGTTGCATCAGTTAATTCGCTTACATCAGTTGCATCAGTTGCTTCGCTTACATTTGACCTTGTTTCAAAATCATCAATCAATTCATAATTATTCATAATAAGTGATTTAGAAAATTGAAACATAATTGGTTCGGACAGTTTGTTTAAATCAATATCCCCACTATCATCCAACAAAGAAGTGTATTCAGTATTATGTGTTTCATAAATACCTATTTTAGACACTATTGAACTATTATTTACTAAATAAATGTTAAAATACAAAACGCCAGAGCTCAAATATTCAAATTTAGGAGCACCTAAAACAAATTTAATATGTTTATTATATATTTTTGCATTATATACAAAAGCCTCATTATCTAAATCCGTTTTATCTATGCTATTTGTTACAATATAGCGAACCTCTTTTTTTATATTTGACGCAATCATTATATATATTTATATATTTTTATAACATATTTTTATAACATATTTTTATTATATATATTTTTTATTATATACATATTTTTTATTATATACATATTTTTTATTACATATAAAACATATTAAACATGTTTTTATAACATGTTTTTATAATATATATTTTTTATACTTGTCCTCAATATCCATTAATTTAAATTTAATTTTATTTGTAAAATTAACAAGCCCACAATCACGCTCATTGGCCAATATTGTTTTAAGTGCATTATATAAATTGAGCTTATTATCTATTATTTTCATAATTGTCAACTCTTTAAATAATTCATTATAAATGATTATAAGGAACTCAAGTATGATTTCGCAATAAGAACTGTTGTTTTCTATTTTCAAATTAGTAATAAAAAAGTTATTAAGTAAAGCCACATAGTCTTCAATTACATGACAATTAATAAAAAATTGTTGCGCATATTGTTTATTTTCAGTGTTTTCTAATTCATAATAATAAATTTTCTTATTAAAATTTATTATAAAAATTATAAAACACTTATATTTGTCGTTTATTTTATTAATAGTATACTCATCATCGTCTGTATTATTTTTTATAATATTATCTATTTTCAACATTTCATAATATTTTTCTTTAAGTGCATTATATATATATATAATGTCCAAGTTATTAGTTTTAACGTAAGTATGCTCAATTAATGCAAATAATATATTTACATATATTACGCTATAAGATAAATTGTTGTAGCATATATGGTCTATTATGTAATTATCAATATTAACCAATAATAGTGGGTCATTATTGTTATTGCTATTGCTATTGCTATTGCTATTGTTATTGCTATTGCTATTTTCCAAACATTCTTTATAAATGTTTATTAATTCAGGTTCTAATTTGCTATAATTGGATGGCGATAACTTGTTTAGTATTGTTTTAATATTGCTTTTAATTGCTTCATGTTTGCTTTTGTCTTCTGTTGTTTTTTTTTTAGTGTTAACATAAGTATTTTTTATGGTTCTGCTTAAAATGAAATTGTCTTTTGCCAAGCTATTGTTTAAGCTTAAGCTATTAACGCTCAAGCTATTAACGCTCAAGCTATTAACGCTATTATTATTATTGTTATCATACTTTCTAAATTTGTTTTTCTTTTTAAATTTATTATCATTATCGGTTTCATAATTATTTACTAGCGCCTCAAGGTTAATCGTTTCTAGTACATTGTTTAATAAACTCTCAATAGCACTATCTATTTTCTCATGCATAATAGTTTTATAATAATTATTAATAAAGTCTATGTCATAGATTATCATTAATAAGTATAACTAATATTAAAATTTAATGTTATTCTTTTAATTATTTTCGTTATATTAATATTTATAAAGTATTTGATCATTATAAATATTATGGAAATAATTAACGCAATATTAAGTTTTTATGAAAAAGGCGATTACAATAGCAAGGAAAAATATGTTAACGCATTTAAGTTACCTATAGAATATTTAGACACTTCATCATTGTTTGTCATCAATAATAACATTGTTAATGATTTAGAGTTAGTTAAAGCCAACGAATTAGCAATTACTAATAATTCATTAGATCATTCTGCTAATGACGCCAATTACAATTTATATTACCATGTATTTGACCCAAAAACCATTTTTGAGAAAAATGTTATAAATAAGTGGAGCAAATATTATACAAACAATAAAGAATTTTTGTTAGAAACCCAGGACCTAATTAAAAACTATAAGCCGCTTAAAAAAGTGGAATTTAGCGATAGTCCGTGTGTCAATGATTTAGTAGTTTATAATAATTGTGAAAATATTATATATGATAATGGATTTGTAAATAAATATCAATATATTGATATTCCATTATTAAATAAATTTAATAATAATAGCCTAGTACTACAGGCGCTAAGCGTTTATAATCTCTCAACACCCATAGTTTCTTTGCTTATTCCGATTTTATTTTTATTATTGCCCTTTTTCATAATTAAATTGCAAGGGCATAATGTTACTTTTGAGCTATATTTTAACCATTTAAAGACGGTGTTTTCTAATCATATTATTGGTCAATTATTTAGTTCTTTAAGTGATACAAATTTAACAAATAAAATATATATACTTTTTAGCTTTGGTTTTTACATTTTCCAATTATATTTAAATATAAACGGATGCATAAAGTATTTCTATAATATTAAATATATTCACAATATTTTATATGATTTAAAAGAATATATTTTAGAAACTTTGAAGACCTATGACAATTTTTTGAATTATTCTAAAAATTTAAATCATTATAAGGAGTTTAATGAATTTATACTTTCCAATAGTGCTATTTTTAATTCATATTTGTGCCAATTGCGAAGATTAACGCCTTATTCTTTATCAATGAGTAAAGTAGTTGAGCTAGGCCAATTAATGAAGTGTTTTTATTATTTAAATAAAAATGATAGTTTTATCAATAGTTTATATTTCTCCTTTGGTTTTAATGGGTATATAAAAAATATACTAACACTGCAACAATTTATTAGCGCTAAAGTCATGAACTATTGTAGTTATAATAGTAACAGCGAGCCCACTCATTTTGACAATTCTTATTTTGCCAATTTAAATAATATTGAGGCTTTAACTATTGAAAAAAGCGATCCATGTTCAGTTAAAACTAAGACTATTGTAAAAAATTCATATAAATTGGATAAAAATATAATTATTACGGGACCAAATGCATCGGGTAAAACTACACTATTAAAATCAACATTATTTAACATATTATTGTGTCAACAAATAGGATGTGGTTTTTTCAATAATGCATCAATAAAAGTATATGATTATATACATTGTTATATTAACATTCCTGATACAGGAGGCCGCGACAGTTTATATCAAGCCGAAGCACGACAATGTAAAAATATACTGCAACTCATTGAGAATAATAAAGATAAAACGCATTTTTGCGTATTTGACGAGCTCTATAGTGGAACAAATCCTGATGAAGCAATTAGTAGTGCTTATGGCTATTTAAATCATTTAAATAAATTGAACAATATAGATTATATGTTAACAACTCATTATAATAAATTATGCAAAAAATTAAATAAACAAAACAACAATTTTTTCATGAAAGTAAAGAAAAATGAGCACAATGACGATTTTGAATACACTTATAAAATCAAAAAGGGTATTTCAAATGTTAAAGGAGCGTTAAAAGTCCTCAAAGATTTAGAATATCCTGAAAATATTATAACAAATATGAAATAACAAATAAATAATATTTATTCGTTAAACAATACTTAAAATAATATTGTTAAACTTTAATAATAAATGTCAATCTTATATAAATTACTAGATTCAAGTTTCCTCTTAACATTAGGCATTATATTATTAATATGCGGTTCAATAATGTTATATAGTCATCGCAGATTAAACTTATTAGAACGAAGTGTTATTGAGCATGGAAAAATACTACAAAATTTTATTATAAATTATAATATTCAAATGCAGAGCATCAATTCATTATATATTAATAAAAATAAACAAGAGGGTCAACATATCAAAAAAATCAATTTAGGCGAAAAAATAAGTGTATCCGAAGATGAATGTTCCGAATATGTAGGAGGTGCTGATGTAAATAATGAATTGGTTCATCATGATGATGATGGCAAGGTAAATGTATCAAGCGATGACGAAGACGATGATGATGATGAGGAAGACGATGATGATGATGAGGAAGACGATGACGATGATGACGATGATGAGGAAGACGATGACGATGATGAGGAAGACGATGACGATGATGAGGAAGATGATGACGATGATGAGGAAGATGATGAAGATGACGATGAAGATGATGAGGAAGATGATGCAGAAGATGGCAAAGATGACGATGACAAGGAAGACGATGGCAAGGAAGACGATGACAAAGTATTAACAATTTCCAAAAGCGAATTAGAAAATAATATTAAAGATTTAGGAGATTTTGAGGAAATAGATTTAAATAAGCCTTTTTTTTCGAATAACGACGATGAAACATTTATAAAGAATTTGCCGATAAATTTAGATACATTTAATATTGATTTAAACACTAATTCAAAAATTATTAATTTAAATAATATAGACCAAGACACTAATGTAGACACCAATGTAATAGACAGTGCTAGTTCTAATAATACTAACACTAATAGGAAAAATTATTCAAAAATGAAAGTAGACGATTTAAAAACGATTGCTGTAACAAGAAATTTAATAGATAATGAAACAGCACAGAAAACAAAAAAGGCTGATTTAATAAAAATTTTACAAAATGCGTAAATTAAATTATTAAATAATTAACAATTAATTAAATTTTTTATTAACAATAAATTTAATTAATAAATAAATAATAATAATTTTAATTATATATAATAATAATAATATGAGTTATGGTTTGTGTGCTAATGGCTCAAATAATATAGCTATGAATTTTCCTCCTTTAATGGACGACAGCCGGCTATTTAGCAATTATTATTCTTCGGTGTTGAACGATGAAATGCTTAAAAGAAATAAAAATATTAAAACTAATACCGACTATAGGCATTATTTACAAATCAATGCTGAGGCTATTATAAGTAACAATCAATTGAATTCATGTAATGAATGCAGTGTATGTCCGTATTATAGTAAAACAAGTTTAGAAATAAATAAGCATACTCCATATATATTTGATCATACATTATCTAATATAAGGCCGTATGGATACGAAACAAGTGATTTAAAAGAGTTGTATTTGAGTAGGCAGCAGCTAGACAGTCAAAAGCATGTTACCAAATATATTTTAAAACCCAATTAATTGATAAATAATAAAATAATAAAATAATAAAATAATAAAATATAAATAATAAATAATAAATAATAAATAATAAATAATAAATAATAAATAATTTACTATAATAAAAAATTATAATTTAATATAATAAAAAATTATATTATATTATTATAATAAAATGAATTTTTTCGATGGTTTGATGGCTCCTTTAGGTAAAAATTATTGCGCATTATTTTATTTTTTTGGATTGCTTAGTTTATTTTTAGCTTTAATAGCCGCCGGTGGTATAGTTGTGGGAATTTTTAATAAAAAAGATGGCTTCGTCTTGTTTATGATGTTTTTTAATATGTTAAGTAATATTTTTATGTATTATGTAATGAGAATATATTACTCAATGTGCATTGCATCATTACGTTAATAGTCTAACAAATTAGTGATCATTATTTTTAATATTATTATATATTATAATATTAAAAATTATTAAAAATTATTAAAAATTATTAAATTATGTTATAAATAATAAAAATAATAATAATATAATAATAATATTATAAATAATATTTTATTATTATAAAATGAATTTTTTTGATAGTTTGATGTCGCCATTAGGTAAAAATTTTTGTTTGTATTTTTATGTAGTAGGACTATTTTTTCTAGGGTTAGTTATATTAAGTCTTGGCAGTGTAGTGTTTGCACTAGTTAATGGAAAGTCTGGTTATATTACATTTGCAAGTATTATTCTTTTCTTATATATACTACTTGGCTATACAATAACTAGACTACAATATTCTATATGTTTAGCAACATTGAAATAAATAATAACATAATAACATAATAATAATAATAAAACAATATAAAGAATAATTTACAAATTATATAAGTAACACTAATTTTAAACTAAACACAAAATAATTTATATTAATAATATAACAATTAATTTATTAATATGAAAGTTTTAAGTATTGATATTGGCATTAAAAATTTGGCTTATGTTATATTAGAAGTTACTAATGCTAATGTTAATGCTAATTTAGATAAAAATAGTATTGTTAATGGATCGCAAGACTTTAAAATTATTAAATGGGACGTGATAAATCTATGCAATAAGTTTATTTCTTGCTCATCAAAAACATGCACAAAACAAGCATGTTTTCATAAAAATGATACTTTTTATTGTAAAAATCACACTAAAAAAACTGAATATAGCTTACCGCTATGCAATGTAAAAACTTTGCATAAACAATCAGTAGCAAATCTCTCTGCACTAGTTGAAAAATGCGATTTAAAACTTGAAAAACCTATTAATAAAGCAACACTAATAAGTAGTTTGGAAGACTACTTGAAATCCACATGTTTTGAGGCAATTGAAAATGTAAATGCAAACAATGTAAATCTCATTGATTTGGGGATTAGTTTGAAAAATGAACTAAATGAGCTATTTAATAACTATGACCTTGCTAGCATTGACCAAATCATTATAGAAAATCAAATAAGCCCTATTGCAAATAGAATGAAGTGTATACAAGGCATGGTAGCTCAATACTTTATTGATTGTAATAATCATAATATAGCATTTATTTCGGCAACAAATAAATTAAAAGCTTTTATAAATAAGGACAAGGACAAGGATAAGACTGCAGAAAAAGAGAAAAAGGTTTCATATAACGAGAGAAAGAAACTAAGTATATTATATAGTAAACAATTATTGGAAAATAAAAATATGATGCATGATCTTACGTATTTTGTTAAGCATTCAAAGAAAGACGATTTAGCCGATTGTTTACTTCAAGGAATATATTATTTAGATAATAAACAAGATAGTCTTACAAACTAACAAAACTATAAACTATAAACTATAAACTATAAACTATAAACTATAATATATATTAAAAATTATATAATATATATTGCGGAGTATTTAAAAATTAATCTTCTATTTAATACATAATAGATTATATGAATATTGTTGAAATTGAGCCAGATTTTCTAAATATTGAAGATATTGTATTGCCCGAATTTAAAATTAACGACCCAGACGAGGACAGTCGTTTTGAGGAAATTAGTTCAACAAGAAAATCTGCTAATTTTGGAGGAGGTATAGAATTATTAATGAATGAAAAAAATAAAGGCGACAAAAAATTCGCTTCTTCTATTGATATTGAAGATATTACAAACTTAGAAAATGAATTAAACGAGCTTTCTGAAACTACAAATACAAATACAAATTCAAATACAAATTCAAATTCAAATTCAAATTTTAATTCATTAGCTAATGATACAAACAAAACTATTGAAAGCAACAGCACAAATAAAGAAATAAAATATAAACAAGATACAGGAAGTGCACAAAAAAAATCAATATTTGGCGATTTATTTGGTGGTTCCAAAAACGACGGAGCACAAGTAAAACCTGTTACAAAAAACAATGACACTGATAACATTAATCTTGGAAAATCTACAGCAAACATGAATGAAAATAAAACATGGGATGGTTTCGGTAAATTTAATAATATTCCGGTTAATTTGGATAAAACACAGCAAAAGCCCGAATTAACAAAAGAAGAGGAATTAAAGGAAAAATTCAAATATTTGCGAAAGCTTGACGATTTAGAAAAGAAGGGTGTTTCGTTAAGCAAGCGTTACAACATGGATTCCAATTTAAATGAAATGATTGGAGAATATGAAACAATTATTGCAGAAAAGGAGAAATCCAATGCTATTAAATTTCAAGCAAAAATGATGATGGCTTGTATTACCGGTTTAGAGTTTTTAAATACCAAATTTGATCCTTTTGATATTAAATTAGAGGGTTGGGGTGAGCAAATAAATGAAAATATTGACGAATATGATGATATATTTGCTGAATTACATGAAAAATATAAGTCAAAGGCTAAAATGTCGCCTGAGTTAAAATTATTATTTCAATTAGGCGGTTCGGCTATGATGGTTCATATGTCAAATACATTATTCAAATCTTCTATGCCCGGTATGGACGATATTATGCGCCAAAATCCTGAATTGATGAAGCAGTTTACTCAGGCAGCTGTTAATACTATGGGGCAGTCAAAGCCGGGTCTAGGCGGGTTTATGAATGGACTATTTAATAATGGAAATGGATCTAATCCTGGGTTCGGTTCTAATTCTGGGTTCGGGTCGTCTATGCCGCCAAATGTAAATTCGGGTCCTCCGCCGGCACCAATTGAAACGAAATTACCGGATCGTAGCCAGAGAATGCAAAATATAGTAAATCGCCCCGATATTATGGCAGCACGGGGTTCTAGCATGGGCAACAATGAGGGCAACCCATATGATGAAGAGCGCATAAAGCGCCCTGAAATGAAGGGGCCTTCTAATGTGCCACAATCGAACCAAAATATTGCCTCATTATTGAGCGGGCTAAAGACCAAGCAAATAGATGTAAATGAAATGAAAAATAACGAAGCAAGTACAATCAGCATCGATGACTTGAAAGATTTAATGGGTGGTAAGATACCTAGCAAATCTAAACGTAAGCAAAAGAGTGATAAAAATATTGTAAGTTTAGATATATAGGCTAGAGAGATTGCTAATGAAAGATTGCAAATAAGAAAAAGGTTTTAAAAATAATTTTATAAAGCTATTTTAAAGAATAAATAGCTTTATAAAAGCATGATATTTATTTGTGATTTTTGCAATAAAACTATTTCAGAACATGCAACATTATATTTCGGTTTTGATTGTTTGTGTTGCTCAAATCATTGTAGGTCGCAAGTTATTCAACAAACTTTACAAATTGATCCGCGTATGAATGATCCGCATACTTGGTTAATACATAAATTAAGGGCTATAAAAGCTAAAGCAGAAAAAGCTAAAGCTGATCCATTAATTCCAAAAAATAGATCATTAGTTGATTTAGTTGCACAATTAAACTTTTAAACATTAAACATTAAAACATTAAACATTTAAACATTAATCAATCTCTCTATTCTCTATTCTCTATTCTCTATTCTTTATTCTTTAACTCGTTGGTAGTAACAATAACACTGCCACCAGGCTTTTTAATATTTAATTTAACAATTCCATTATGCATTTTTTGCTTATATGACAAACAATCGTAAGGCACCTTCATATAAATTGTTGTGTTATCTTTAGTAACAGCAATAGTGTACATTAACACTAATGTCTTATAATTTAATATATTATTTTAATAACTTTAAATCCTTTTATTATATACTTTTAATAGACCGCCATATTATTTTATTTTTAAATAATTTAAATATAATATAATAAACAATACATTATGAAATATTGCGAGGAAAACCAGTATCATCCAAAACTAGTATGTAACAAAGGAAATATGCTATTAAATGAAATAAAAATGCCTTTAACCAATAATAAGGCATATAATTTGCAATTTGAGTTTAACAATTTAAATACGTATAAAGTGAACAGTGACTTGCTTTTAACTACACAATTATATGAGTTACTTGAAAAAGTAAATGTGGATTTAATTGAAAAAATCCATATTTTAAATGTATTAAATGAACGGGAAACAGATATATGTATACTATTAAAACAAATAGCAAAAGAAGTCGGTATTAAGCAAAAATATATTTTGTTTAGATCCACTAAATACTTGAATAAGTTAAATAACAGTATTACATATTACAATAAGGATTTAATTTATGACCATAAAGATTTAATAGACAATTACTTAAATAACATAAAATTAGATAATAATAAATACGAACCACTAATATTCAATTTTGGTAAAACAGTTATTTCTGTAGTACCTGAAATAGTATTACCATCAGCTAATAATGAACACGAAGATGAACACGAACATGAAGATAATAAATTTATACATGTGAAATTTTCAATAGATTTTCAAATTTCAATAGCGGACGATTTACCTATTTATATGAATAATCTTATTGGACTAATGTTTAAAAAAATGTTTTATAATGTTAAATCATTTATTGATAACTTAAATTTATAAAAATATAAAAAATATAAAAAATATAAAAAATATAAAAAATATAAAAAATATAATCAAAAATATAATCAAAATATTAAGTAATTATTATATATAAATACTTAATACTTTAATATACTATTAAATTATTAGCTATGATATTTATTCATACATTAAGTATAATCATAAGAATTGCAAAACTATTTACTATAATAAGTTACGAATTTTTAAAATATAATGTAATAAAGTTAGTAAATAATGTGTGTAATAAGCCATATAATAGGCTAATATTAATTAAAAACATATCTAAAAGATTGGAATATGAAAATATTGTGTATGTTAAAATATTTCAAGCTTTATGTTTAAATAAGGATCTATTATATTCCGAAGAGCAAGAATTTTTACTAAAATATACCGATAATGTTCCGTATAATATTAACGATATTAATTATGATTTACTTGATAAATTAGAACAAACTTATTCAATAAAACTTAATAATGTTATTCCTATAAATTGCGGAATAATAGGTTTAGTTTTTGATGGACATGATTGTGCCAACAATAAAGTAATTATTAAAATGCTGAAAAAAAATATTGTATATAAGTTTACCAATGTATTTGATGAATTGCTCTACATATCTTATATATGCAATTATATTCCATATATTAAATCTCTCAAATTGTCCAACATACTTTTAGATAATAAAGAAATCTTATTTAATCAAATGGACTTTATTAAAGAGGTTAATTCATTAGAAATTTTCACAAAAAAGTACAAAAATAACAAGGAATACAGGTTTCCAAAAGTGTATAGAGAGATTACAGAAAAATACCATGAATTAATGGTAATGGAAAATATAAAAGGGCTAACATTTAAAGACATTGAAAATGTGGATAATACAATAAAAGAAGAATTTGCTTATTTAATAAACAAGTTTAATATATTGGGAATGTTGTATCATTCAACCATTCACTGTGACATGCATTGTGGTAACGTGTTCTTTTATATTAATGATCCAACCAATGATCCAGCCAATGATCCAACCAATGATCCAACCAATGATCCAACCAATGATCCAAAATATATGTTAGGACTTATTGATTTTGGTATTTGCACATTTCCTAATAAGGAAAGTCAAAATGCATATTATATTTTTTTCAACAATATATTTTATAACCACGACTATAGTGACCTGGAATATGTAATTAATAATTTTATAGAGGAAAAGTACATGCTCAACCTTTTCAGCTGCGTTAAAAAGCAAACCTTTTATGATGAAATAATAGTATGCCTAGAATTATATAGCAATCATGAATTATCAAAGCGCGCATTAATAAATAAATTGGCGTTACTTATTTACAAATATAATATGAATTTTACACAAGAATTCAATAAAATTATATTAAGCATACATACAACACATAACTTTGTAAAGCTATTATCAAGTAAGCCAAATGACAGTTTAACAAAAGTAATAAAAGAACTAAGTTTATTTAATGAATTAATAAACATTTAATGTTATGGGGGGCTAAGGGCGTACATGTTTAAAAAGGCAAAAATCCCCTTTTTTCAATTCCTTATGATAAATGGTCTTAATCTTTTTTAACAAATTATTGTGTGTTTTTTTTTGAAAAATATTTTCAGGATTTTTTTGGAAAATGGACATTTATAAATGTCCATTTTTGAGTAGGCCAAGCCTTTATAGAAAAAAAGAGAATTTTTCACTTTTTAAATAAAACCACATGCTAAAGGTTTGGATCACAAACATTTTACATGAAAAAACTCCTTACCATAAATATTTTTCACACTTTTTCACAATGTTTGAAAAATATTTTGTTTACATTTGTTTACATAAAAAATCCGGAAAAATCCGTAAAAATCCGCATTTTTTTTTCAATACATTAGCGTCACGTTTTTTATTTGTAAAAACCGAAAAAAGTGGCAAAATCCCCAAAAAAGAGCGCAATACAACTTTTTGTTGACATTTATTGACATTTGTTTACAAAAAATCCGGAAAAATCCGGAAAATTATATAAAATATATATTAAATATATAGCTATTACATTATTATTGACAAATGTTGACAAAAAAATCCGCAAAAATCCGCAATGAATTTGTATGTATAAATTGTAACTATGCTACGAGTGACAAAAAAGATTACAATAAACATGTTGTCACAGCAAAACATAAAAATAATACAAACGTTGACATTTTGTTGACAGCTAGCGTGAAAAAATCCGAACTTTTAGCAGAAATTATTTGTAATTGTGGAAAAAAGTACAAAAGCAGGCAAGGGCTTTATGCTCATAAAAAAAAATGTACTTTTTTGCAAAATGCAAAGTTAATGGATAATTCAAATAATGAGTTAACGCTAGCAAATGACTTAACAAATGACTTAATCATTAAATTGCTAAATGACAATAAAGACATGCGAGAGATTATTATCAAGCAACAAGATCACATGATGAAGCAACAAAATCAAATAAGTGAAATGTTGCCGAAATTAGGAAACAACAATTTTATAACAAATAACAACAATAACAATAAATTTAACATTCAGGTTTTTCTTAATGAGCGATGTAAAGATGCAATAAACATGAGTGATTTTATAAAGTCAATACAAGTTAGTTTACAGCAACTAGATTATACGAAGCAAAACGGTTTAGTAAATGGATTAAGTAATGTAATAATAGAAAATATGAGTAAATTAGGATTGTATCAGCGACCGATACATTGTACTGATTTAAAACGCGAATCGTTATATATTAAGGACGATGACAATTGGGAAAAGGATATTAATAAAGAAAAAATCAGGAAGGCCATTAAAGATGTATCAACAAAGCAATTTTGCGCATTAAGTAAATGGACAAAAGAAAATCCAGATTTTCAAAACAATGAATATAAACAAAACTATTATACTCATACATTAGTTGCAATAGCAAATACTAAGGAACACAATGAGGAAAAAATAATTAAAAAACTATGTAATAGTAGTTACATAAAAGAAGAATAAATATAGTAAAATAGTGTTTTACGTTTATAAAACATTATTTTATAAGTTTATAAGTTTATAAGTTTATAAGTTTATTAAAAATAAATTATTCGCCATTATTAACAATAATAATTTTATTGTTATTAGTATCACTATTTTCAATATTAATATCAAGTTTACTTAAATTCTTTTTGTTATAATAGTCACTAATATAAGAAGTAATTTTATAATAGCTAACAAAAGAAATAGAAAACACAGTAACGCAACTATTAAATAACATTAAATAATTATTATCCGAAATACTATACATTACCCAGCATAAACTATGAAGATTACCTAAGAATAAATAATAAGGATCAAAATCTTGTACCGATTTTGTGCGATAAGTTTTTATAATTTGAGGCACATGATATATAACATTAATAATGTTACACACTATTAGTATGTTATTTTTAAATGCTATATTTGTGGCCATATAATCATCTATAAAACTTATAATTATAACTTTAAATAATTTATAAAATACTTATAATATAAAAAAAATTGATAACATAAAATTAAGAATATAAAAAGTGTATTATAATTATATATATTATGATTAAAGACGTTAAGCAAATGCCAAACATATTTATATTAGTGGATACGAGTTATTGGATCTTTTATAGATATTTTGCCATTGTACAGTGGTGGGGTCACACAAATCCAGAAACACCCTTAACTAATCCGTATGAAAACGAAGAGTTTGTGGAAAAGTTTATAAAAACGTTTAGCTCTGCTCTAGATGGCTTTAAAAAGAAGCAAAAAATACATAAAAAGCCCACTACAATAATTGCAGCACGTGATTGTCCTCGTTCATCTATTTGGAGAAATACATTATATTCGGATTACAAAGGCACAAGAGACAAAGGCGAAGAGTTTGGCGGCGCCCCATTTTTCAAGCATGTTTATCAAGACGCTAATAAACTTTTATATGAAGCAGGCGTAAATAGCGTAGTACAGTTTCCTAATTTGGAAGCGGATGATATTATTGCACTTACAAAAAATTACATTCGCAATAAGTATCCAGACGCGCAAATATATATTATAGCAAATGATCATGATTATTTGCAGCTTTTAGATGAGAACACCGAAATAGTAAATTTTCAAAACAAGTTTTTGAAACTTGGCACAAAAGTGTTTAGCGACCCACAAAAAAATCTGTTTTATAAAATAGTGCTAGGAGATAAGTCGGATAATA
>Ga0208720_1000208_pt1 | contig 16199 bp, 12 predicted proteins | sample LakMenEpi20Apr10_FD_150716 | JGI IMG/M metagenome (GOLD analysis project Ga0208720, IMG submission 150716) | Freshwater microbial communities from Lake Mendota, WI - 20APR2010 deep hole epilimnion (SPAdes) | ecosystem: Environmental > Aquatic > Freshwater > Lake > Epilimnion/Euphotic zone ...
TTGATGTGAATAAGTCTCACGTGATCACCGAACCGGCAGGCCAATCGGCTGCCGAGAAGGCCAAATCTTCGAAATGAAATATCACCTGGAAATCGTGTCGCGATATTGAAAATGATTAAATCCTGGATCACCTCCAAACTCCTGATTGCGAGTTTCTCAGCCGGACTACTTCTGGTCATTGGTATTTGGCTGTGGCCAGCCCTGACGACGGCGTCTCGAACGAACGATCAAATCACGATTGAATTTGATCAGGCATTGGCCACAAAAAATCTCGAACAAGCCAGTCGTCTTTCAGATCAATACCAGCGTCAGTCGAATTCCACAGACCACCGTCTCCCGATGATTCAGGCTCGATTAGAGCTCGCAAACGGACAGGATTCCGAAGCTTTAAAAAAACTCGAGTCGATCCCCGATCAATCACCATTCGCTTCAACAGCCAGACAACTCACAGGCCAATTGTATTTGAGGGCGAATCGTCTGGTCCCTGCGGAAAAGGCATATCTAGATGCGATCCGTCTCGACCCGAAAATTGTTCAGCCCCGTCGCGAACTGATTTATATTTACGCCATACAACTTCGGCGACGGGAATTAAGAAATATTTTCCTGGAACTATCAACCATATCTCCGATGACATTTCAGAATGTATTTCATTGGTGCCTGACGCGTGGGAACGATTGGGAGCCAGATGAAATTGTTGCAGACATGACCAAATTTCTGGCTGCTGACCCACAGGATAAGTGGTCGCGAATTGCACTTGCGAGAAGTTTGAAACGGCTGGTGAAACTGGATGAAGCCGAAAAGGCCTTGGAACCACTTGCAGCCAATGACTCTGATGCGATCGCCATCAAGGCCCAGATTGCGATGGACAGAAACGACCCGGAGAAAGCTCGGGAGTTACTTTCAAAAGGGCCTGAGGATCATTTTGACCTCGCTGTGATGCGTGCCCAGATGGCTCTGGCAGAGGGCGATTATAATGATTCGATTAGATATTTTAAAACAGCTCTGAAAGTGGACCCGGATAATCGGGATGCCGTGGTGGGGCTGGCCAGAGCACTGGCAGGGCAAGGAAATAAATTGGAAGCAAAAGCCTGGCAGGAGAAGGCGACGAAGCTGGATAAGTTGGCATCGTTGATTCAGGAAGCCGCAAAACCGGAGGCTGCTGGAGACTCCAGCTTGCCCAGGCGGCTTGCCGATGGATGTGAATCCGTCGGGCACTTTGCAGAGGCCAAAGCGTGGTGGGGTTTGATCGCAGCACGCGACCCTTTGAATCAGGAAGCACAGCAAGCTTTGTACCGGCTCGGAAAATCTGGGGCCCCTGCCCCTTGACATAAGCTCTCCATATCTTCAGGATAAGGCTTGAGCGAATCTGATACCGGTGTAACAAGTCACTCAGCATGACCTGTCACATCACGCTCAGCCTGCCGGACATCTCGCTTCTAAACCAGCCACAATTCGATTGAGGGTTTGCCAACGATGACCATCCGAGTCAGAAAACTGATCGCGATGATATTCTTTTTGGCCATTTCGCCAGCGTTGGCCATCGCTCAGGAAAAACCGGCAAGTCCGAAAAATTCACCATCTGAAAAATCGTCGGTACCTGCGAAACTTTCGCGAGAGGAAGAATTGCGCCGGGAACGGATGAGGGCCAGACTTGATCAACCTCTCCAATTTAATGGACTTGGTGCAGCCGTCAGCACATCAGGCGGCGATTTATACTTGAAAACCCGCGATGGTAAGTCTGAACAGCTCACAAAAACAGAAGGGGCTGAAATTGCTCCCCAAATATCGAAAAACGGCAAAATCGTGGCCTATGTTCGCGAGCATGCCCTTTATTCGATGGATTTAAGTCAACGGATCGAACGGAGACTTTCGCCCGAGCCTGCCGACGGGCTGGGCTTTGGTGAGGCTGAGTTCGTGGCTCAGGAAGAGATGGACAGATTTGACGGTTTCTGGATCTCTCCTGACGGTCAATTTATCACTTACCAGGAGACTGACGAACGCGCGATTCCTGTCTATCCGATCGTGCACCAGGGCGACTCTCAGTGGACGGTTGAAAATCATCGATATCCGTTTGCCGGCAAGCTCAACGCCAAAGTTCGTCTGGGTGTGGTGAACACATCAGGTGGGTCGACTAAATGGCTGGAACTGCTGCCGGGAGAAGGCGAACAATATTTGGCGAGAGTGCATTGGGATTCTCCCAAGAGCTTCCTGGTGGAACTTTTAGCGCGGAACCACAAGACTCTCAAGATGCTCAGGGTCGATGCAGAGACAGGAAATTCCGTAGTGATCTTTACGGAAAAATCGCCTGACTGGCTGAACCTTCATGAAGACTTTCGCCTGGTCGATGAAAAAACCGGTGAATTCATTTGGGCCACCGAGGAATCAGGATTCAAGCACCTGCAACTCAGGAGCCGTGAAGGGCGTGTTTTGAAGACCCTGACCAAAGGCCCTGGTGCTGTTGACAAGGTCTTGAAAGTGGTTCCCGAAAAGCGTGAGGTCTGGTATATGGGCTGGCAGGAATCGCCCTTGGAAACCCATGCTTTCAGGGTCAGTCTGGATCAGGGCGAACCTGTTCGACTGACAAAAGAGCCTGGTATGCACGACTGCACAGTGTCTGACGATGGAAAGACTTTTAACGATCGCTATTCGAACATAACAACTCCCAGCAAATCGGCCAAAAAAGACCGCGACGGAAATATCATTCCTGACGTGAATGGCTCTGACGACTTGAACGTCCCCAAGGGCCGGCTTCCCGTGGCATCCGCCGCAGCGGCCACCATGGAGAACGACCTTGGAGCCAGGCTTATCGAGTTCAAAAGTCGTGACAATATCACGCTTTACGGCTGCTACTATCCACCCGCAAATTTAAAGCCTGGCCAAAAAGCTCCTCTTCTGGTGATGGTCTACGGTGGCCCCCATGTCCAGACTGTCACCAACAGTTACAGGATGGGGATGGATCCATCTGTTGCAACCTACACCTCGAAGGGCATTGCCGTTTGGAAGATGGACAATCGTGGCTCGAATCGACGTGGCCACGCCTTTGAATCTGCCATCTATCGCAAGATGGGTGAGGTGGAAGTGGCCGATCAGGTAGATGGTGTCAGACACGTGTCAAAGACATTCAAAGAAGTTGATCCGACACGTGTCGGAATCACCGGTGCCAGCTATGGCGGGTATATGACGATGAGGGCACTTACGGAAGCCCCTGAGACGTTCCATGTGGGTGTGAGCATGGCGCCCGTAACGGACTGGGATGGGTATGACACCTGTTATACTGAGCGGTATATGGAGACTCCTGCAACGAACCCGGATGGTTACCGGGATTCGTCTGTACTGACAAGAGTTTCCAAAATTAAAGGTAAATTGCTGGTGATTCACGGGATGATTGATGAGAATGTGCATTACAGACACACAGCCCGATTCGTTCAGGCCATGATGGGAGCCAACAAGGCATTTGAGTTGCTGGCAGTTCCTGAAGGACGACACGGGTTCAGACGGCCTGCCGACTCGGCATTTGCACGAAGAAGGACACACGAGTTTTTCTTCACCCACTTGCTGGGAGATACGTCCTTAAAGTCAGCCACAGTCCCTACCACCAGCTCAGGAATTTCCCCTCACTGATCAGGCTCAATGCTCTGACTTTGCAAGAGTCGAATGAGAAAGAGGTTTCGCGATGGAATCCGGAGAATTCATAAGATGAGTACAAGCCCCCCGCCAGTCGCTCCGGAGGATCCTGTTTACAAAAACGGGCTTCGCGATGCCCGATTTGGGATGACATTCTGGACCATTGCAACCATCTTTGTGTGTGGTAGCTCTTTTATTCTGGGATATCAGAGGAATGGTCAGAAGCTGACGGCTGCCGACATCAAGCCAATTTTTGGGATCCCCATGTGGTTCTTTTGGTCCGTTGTGATTCCATGGATACTCTGCTCGGTGGTATGCGTAGTCTATGCAGGTTTCATCATGACTGACGACGATCTGGGCCGTGATCACACGGACGAACTCGAACAGGAAATTCGCGAAGGGGCCGACATCCATGAACTCTCCTGAACCTGTTCAAGCGGAACTGGCGACATTCCTGGCACTTGTCGTATTCATGGTCATTTCACTGGGCCTTGGGATCGTGGCCAACATGGTCGGCCGCGTCCAGTCAGGCTTTTTAAAGTCCTATTTCCTCGGTAATCGTTCCCTTGGAGCATTTGCTGTGGCGTTGACCGCTGCGGTGATGTCGGGCGGAACGTTTATGGGATTCCCGTCACTCGTCTATAAGTTCGGATGGGTCGTCGGGTTATGGATTTGCAGCTACATGGTCATCCCTGTCACCGTTCTAGGTGTTCTGGGCAAGCGGATCGGCCAACTGGCCCGCCGCACCGGCGCCATCACTCTGCCCGACTTCTTCCGCGAGCGGTTTGAAAGCCCCATGCTGGGCCTGATCACAAGCCTTCTGGTCCTATTCTTCCTGACCTCAAATCTGATCGCCCAGTTCAAGGCTGGAGGCCTGATCCTCAAGCTCGTTCTGCCACAGTCTGTGCATCAGATCATTGGCACCAATGAACCTCCAAAAACGGCTGACGAAAAAATCGGTGGCCTGGCTGCCGCTTCCGCCGACGAGCCTGTTTCAAAGCCTGTGACAGCCCAAAAATCGACAGCCAACACCTTCCGCGATCGTGCTTATGTCCTTGGGCTGGTGATTTTCTCCGTCACCGTGATCTTCTATACAGCCTACGGTGGCTTCCTCGCCGCCATCTGGACCGACGTTTTCCAGAGTCTGGTCATGGCGGTAGGGGTCATGATTTTGTTCCCTCTTGCCATGAATGCGGCTGGTGGGATCAATGCCGGAACGTTGGCAGGTATAGCCCAGACAGGCGACGATTCGTTCGCATTTGGTCCAGGTGCTGGTCGGGCGTTTCACCCTCTATCACTGGCCATCTCGTTCTTCGTCATGTGGGCCATCTCAGCTATGGGTCAGCCCTCCACACTGGTCCGTCTGATGGCGTTCCGCGATACGAAAACGCTTCGCTGGTCGATCATCTATCTGACCATTTACAACCTCCTGATCTATGTCCCCCTGATTTTCATCTTTATCTGTGCTCGTCAGATTCTGCCGAATTTGACCAGAACGGATGAAGTGATGCCCCGACTGGTCATCACACTTGCCAACCCTTACATTGCTGGTCTCATTCTGGCTGCCCCATTTGGTGCTGTCATGAGCACCGTCTCAGGGTGGCTTCTGATCATCAGCTCAGGCCTGGTGCGCGACCTTTATCAAAGGTTCCTGAACCCTCAGGCAACCGACAAGGAAATCGAGCGGGCCAGCTACATGGGCACCGTTTTTGTCGGCGTACTGGTCTGTATTCTGGCTCTCAATCCACCGGAATATCTCCAGCTTGTCGTCGTCTTCTCGTCATCGGGAATGGCTGCCTCGTTCCTGGCACCAGCCGCTTACGGAGCCTTCTGGAGGCGTGCAAATGGACTCGGAATGATCGCCTCCATGGTCACAGGCGCCGGCGTCACACTTGCCCTTTATGCCGTGGGAATGGTCTGGGCATCAAGCGGATACGATTCCGGGATCGGTGCCGGGGGCGCTTTCGCTCCTTACTACCTTCTCGGATACGACCCCTGTGTCTGGGGCATTTCCTCGTCATTCATTGCAGGTGCGATTGTCAGCCTTCTGACTCCTGCGCCTCGTGGAGAACTGGTCGAGCGCATGTTCGGTCTCGATACACCTGCTCCAGCCTTGAAATCGGCGTAAACTCCATGCCAGAATTCAAAATCGCCATCGCCGGACTGATGCACGAATCCAACAGCTTCGCGCCCGGCATGACGACTTTGAAAGACTTTGAAACCGGCGGTATGGATACCGGTCCCTCCATCTCCAAACGCTGGGCAGACGCACAGCACGAGCTTGGAGGCTTCTTTGAAGCCTCCAAGCTCTATGATTTTATCCCTGTCCCAGCTTTTTCAGCCTGGGCCATGCCATCCTCCATCATCCAGATATCAACATATGAAACTCTGCTTGACCGCCTGATTGCCGGCCTTCGAAGTGCGGGTGGTTATGATGGTGTGCTGCTTGCCCTGCATGGCTCAATGATGGTGGAAGGAATGAGCCAGTCGGCCGATGCCCACAGCGCCAAAAAGGTTCGCGAAGAAATTGGTCCTGACAAGCCGCTTATGGTTACGCTGGATTACCATGCGAATATCAGCCCTGAATTGGCGAATTATGCCGATGCCATTATCGTATATCAAACATATCCACATATCGACCAGCGTTCACGAGGCCTGAGGGCAGGCAAAATCATCTCCCAGTGCTTAAAAACTGGCCTGACACCCATCAGTGTGGTGAAGCCGGTTCCGATTCTGATTCACTTGCTGGCTCAAAATACGAGTCGTGATCCAGTGGCTTCCATCCTCAATTTTGCAGACCAGATCGTCGCAACAACACCTGGTTTATTGGAATTGCAATTTGTCGCAGGCTTTCCCTATGCCGATTCAAGCTGTACAGGTGCGACAATTGTTGCAGTGGCTGAAACCGATATCGCAATAGCCGAATCTGCAGCCCAGAAATTATTTGACAGAGTCTGGGAAGAGCGTGAGAATCTGACAGCCCAGCCTCCTTCAGCAGAATCAGCCGTCGCTCAGGCCATCGCTGAAGCCAAATGGCCGACGATCATGGTCGATATCGGCGATAATGTCGGAGGCGGTTCCGCAGCTGATTCCACAGTGATTGCTCACGAAATCATCCGCCAGAATGGCCCTGGCTTCTGGGTTGTTCTGCATGACGAGCAATCGGTAACCGATTGCATTCAGGCCGGTGTGGGCCATCGCGTGCGAATTCAAGCTGGTGGGAAAGTGGATCAAAACGCTCCTCCACTGAATATCAATGGCCAAATCAAGCTGATTCACGACGGTCGATATGAAGAAACAGAAGCCCGTCATGGTGGGGTCAAATTTCATGATCAGGGCCTCACAGCCGTGATTGAAACCGATCGTGGTGACACGATCATCTGCAACTCAAATCGCCATGCACCATTCAGCCTCGGCCAACTGACAAGCCTCGGGCTTGATCCAAACAGGGCCCAAATCATCATCGTCAAAGCGGCGGTTGCATTTCGTGCAGCCTATGAGCCGATCGCAAATTCGATTATTGAAGTCGATACTCCAGGCCTGACTGCTGGGAATCCGAAAAGATTTCAATACAGGAATATCAAACGTCCAATATTGCCCCTTGATCAGATCACGTCGTAAAATACAACTTAAGGAAGAAAATCATGATGATTGCATCCGTCCAGTGCGATTTTGAAATTGGCAATATTGCAGCCAATCTTGAAACTCTCCGACATCGTCTTCAACTGGCCTCAGAGAATGGAGCCAAGCTGATTGTATTTCCAGAATGCGCTCTCAGTGGTTATTGTTTTGACAGCCGCGAGGAGGCATTTCAGTCCTCTATCAAAGTGGACAACAGCGATCCCGTGATCAGCCAGATCATTGCCGATTGCAATCGCCTGAATGTGCATGTCATCTTTGGACTTTTGGAGCGTGACGGCGACCGGATTTTCAATTCCTCCACCTGTGTCGGCCCATCCGGAATTGTCAGCAATTACCGTAAATTGCATTTGCCATTCCTTGGAGTCGACCGGTTTGTCGACCCTGGCGATCTCGCCCTGGAAGTCTTTGAAGTGGCTGGTATCAAGGTGGGCATGCATATCTGTTATGATGGAGGTTTCCCGGAACTGGCTAGATCTTTGACGTTGATGGGCGCAGATCTGGTCGTTTTACCCACTTGCTGGCCTCCGGCAGCCGATATTTTTGCAAATCATGTTTTAATTGCACGAGCCCTGGAAAATCAGATTTACACGCTGGCATCAGGCCGGGTGGGCACGGAGCGGGGCTGGTCGTTTATCGGTCATTCCAGCATCGTGGCTCCAGGCGGATTTTTGCAGGCATCGGCAGGAAATGCAATCGACGCGATCATTTATGCCGACGTTGATGTGGAAAAATCACGCCAGAAACGTGTGATTCGCGTTCCCGGCCTTCATGAAATCAACCGTGTGGCCGACCGCCGACCGGAATTTTATGGAGAGCTTGTGAAGCCCAATCAGGCATGGCCGCGATTCGCCCCTGGCGGGCCTGTTGTGGACGAATCCTGAACCAATTTCACAAGTTTCAACTCAAGACATTCCACGACAAATCACAGTATCAAAAAAACATGATCCAGCCTACTTCGCCCGGCAAACGCACACGTCAGAAATTTGGAATCGAACAACTCGACGCCCTCCTTGGTGGTGGGCTTCTGCCAGGCACGCTCACGGTGATTGCAGGCGCCACAGGGGCTGGAAAAACCCAACTGGGGCTTTCCTGGGCTCACGAAGGCTTAAAGGCCGAGGGCAAACTTGGCTCGATCATGGATCTGACCAGTCGCGGTGATTCCCAAAACCATGCAGGATATCTAGCCGACCGATATGGCCTCGACCTTTCCGTGTTCGACGGAATCGTTCCGCAGGATTTGAGCCAGGTTTTTGATCATGACCGCAATTGGGGCGATTATTTTCACCCGTTTTATCGGGCCGGCAAGCGAGTGACGAAAAACGACCTTGACGACGACGACTGGCATAACTGGAAAGTCGAGCTGGGCCGGACCTTGCGCCTGGCAGGCTTCTTCCTTTATGGGTCAATGATTCGAGGCTCTCGAAGGGTGGTGGTCGATGGAGTGGAGCCGACCGACAAATTCAGCGAGTCGATTCAGTTCGAATTTTTCGAATATGTCTATCATCAGATTTTAAGGCGCGATCACGACTGGGCTGCCCGCGAACTTCTGCGCGAGCAATTCCTCAAGAATCTGCCAAAAGTGGAAAGTCACGCCTACGAGCAGAAAGACGTCGGTTGTTTATATTTATATACGACGCCTCATAAATTTCTCGAGGAATTGATCGACGAGCCGATTTCTGAGGGCGACATTTTTGCCAACGCCAATACGATCATCCTCATGGGCAGAACCCGCGAGCCGGGCCGACTTGGCCGGGCCCTGCATGTGATCAAGCACAGAGGCAGCGCGTGTGGCGACGAAATTGTGCCTTATCGAATCACCGACGAAGGATTCGTCTTCGGCTGATCCCAAAATAAAAAAGGGCTGGGACTTGGGTGAACCGCTCGCCTTGACTATACTGTGGATATCGAAAACAAACCTCCCACCAGTGGAGCCACGGATGAAGCCCAGAATTCGACACCTTCGAAGAGCACTATTTTTCCTCTCCATGTGGATCTGGGCTGAGCATTTAGCTTGGCAATCTTCCGTTCAGTTCATGGGAATCCCACAGGCAAAAGCTTCGTTTCAACAGTCTGGCGACCCCATTGAATCGGCCGAAAGTCCAGCCGCCAAGAAGTTTCGCGAACTGGCTGAACCTGCTGCCAAGGCCAAAGCCAAGGCGGATATGGAACGCCCTCCTTTTGAATTCTTGAGAGGCCAGATCGCTCCCTTCGACGTTCTGCCTTATTACAAGCAGAATCACTGGATGATGATGACGGTTGAGGCCCGCTCCAGCCGCGAAGATTTCAAAGGCTCGATCCGGTCCCAGCCACTTTCATTATTCGGGTCGCAGAAGGACATCATATACGGCCGACCCGTGAGCATGGATCGTAACACGCCGACCAGAATGAGCTTCCCCTTGTTCGTTCCGCCCCGTTATATGCCGCAAAAACAGGGGAAGATTTTCGACCTCGATTTATACAGGAACGGTGGCCTGAGACCGACCGAAATCTGGCAGACGAACGTGCGAGCCATGGAGCCTCACCAGATGGTGGTTCTGGTATTGGCACGCGATCCTTCCATCTACAATGGATGGTCGAAATTGATGGCTGGAATCCCCTCCAGCATAACGCGCGACTCAGCCAGCCTGGAACGTGGCCGATACTATCGGTTTGTGATCCCTGAAATTCCCGAAAAACCGATGCTCGCCCCTTCGTTTCTATTCTGGACGAGCATCAGTCACATCATTTGGGATAGTTTTGACCCGAACCTTTTGGATGTGGATCAGCAGAGAGCCATGCTTGATTGGCTGCACTGGGGTGGTCAAATCACCATCATCGGTGGAGCCGATTCACGACTTGGCCTATTACGCGAAAGTTTTCTCGCCCCTTTTCTACCAGCCGACACCGGTGGAACCAACAGGCAACTCGACTCAAAGGCCCTAAAGCCACTCGCCGAAGCCTATCGCCCACCATTTCGCCCCACTGACACTTTGACGGATGAAGACCAGGAAATTGTTCTGGAGGATGAAAAACGGGCAAAGAATCCGGAATGGGCTGTCAGCCCTGGCCTTGATTCGCTTTATTATGAAGCCGCCAAGCCGATATTGACGCTTGCAAAAAGCCCTGTTTTCCTGACAGGATTACGACCTCGTCCAGAGGCTTCCATTATCCCTTTGGGAACGGACAAGCAGACAATCATGGCTGCCGAATGGAGAGTCGGCCGGGGCAGGATCACCATGATGGGATTAAACCCGGTTGAACCCAGTTTAAATCGCTGGAGAGGTATCGACACGCTGGTCAGGCGATTAATCCTCAGACGACCAGAAGAATCTCGCCCACCGCCTAGAGCATTGAGTGGAAATGAGCCCAGAGCTCCGATTATGTCAGGACCGGAATTGTCGTGGTTAAGAATTGGCGCCCGCGACACGGGCGGCCCTGATATTCTTGCCCCAGCACTGAAAGAAGAGGTTTATTCCTACAAAACCGGGGCAACCTCCAACCTCGAAGAAGATGCATTCCCTGACCAGGAAACCGCCACATGGATCGACACCGCCATCCTACCCAAAACAGCTCGCGACGTTCTGGAAACAGCATCCGGTATCACCATCCCGCCCATTTCTTTTGTGGCCAAAACCCTGATCATTTATCTCATTTTACTCGTCCCTTTAAACTGGTTGATTTTTAGATCTGTGAACCGCAAGGAATGGGCCTGGATCGCCAATCCGTTTCTGGCCCTTATCTGTGCACTCAGCGTGGAACGACTGGCCGCATATGACCTTGGATTCACTCGGGGCCGCGATGAAATTGCTCTCCTGGAAATGCAAAGCGAATATTCGCGAGGCCACCTCACTCGATTCGGAGCATTGGCAGCGACAGGTCGAGACACGTTCCAAATGACATTTCCAAACGACTTAAACGCTGTCTGCCTGCCTCTTGCCTATTCATCGAGCCGTGCTGATGAACGGGAAAAAAGCCGGTTCGACTTCATGCCGGTCCCAGCCCTCAGCGATTTTCGCGTTCAGCCCAGAAGTCTCTCCTACTATCGATCCGAACAGATGATCGGCTTGCCTGGCCCGATTCGAATGGTCGAAAATGAAGGCAAACAAATCATTGAAAATCGAACCCGACTGACTCTTCACAACGTCATCGTGCTTGGGCCAGACAATGCAAGATTTGACATGGGTGATATTGGTGCTGGTGAGTCAAAGAATTTAAATGAGAATTCAAATTCCACAGCCGATCCTGCAACGAGTCGCTCTGAGATTTTGGGGAAACTCAAGCCGGAACAATTCCAGCAAATACTAATGGAAAACCCGTTGAAGTGCTCTGCTGAAGACGGTTCATGGAGGTTGATTGCATGGTCGGAGTCGATGATTGAAGGTGTGGAAGTGACTCCATTACCAGATCGTGTGCGCGGTTTCACACTGGTTCTGGCGCATCTCAAAAGCGGGCCAGTGCCCGACATTTCCAAACCTGAATACGATTTTGCGTCGAATGTTTATCGAAAGCCAACACCTCCCGCAATCCCGTCGAACCGTAGCCGGATTTGGCCTGGAATGGCTGATTCCGATCCAGTTTCTAAATTACGCAAAACCAACATAGCACCACCGCTCGAAGAACAAAACAAACCCGGAATTAGCCGTGTCAAACGATCCGAAGAGACTGGGTCAAGGAGTCCAAAGTGATCGAGGTTGAACATTTCACGAAACGATACGGCGATTTCATGGCCGTCGACGATTTAAACCTGTCGATTGGCGAGGGTGAAATTTACGGATTTATCGGTCCAAACGGAGCAGGAAAAAGCACTACAATCCGATTTCTGGCAACTCTTCTCAAGCCGACTTCCGGCGAAGGTCGAATTGCAGGCCACTCCGTAACGAACGATCCGATGGCTGTGCGACGCGTGATTGGCTTCATGCCCGACGACTTTGGCGTCTATGACGGTATGAAGGTTTGGGAATTCCTTGATTTTTTCGCCGTCGCCTATGAAATTCCACGACTGGAACGTCGGCGAATTATTGGAGAGGTTTTACAACTTCTTGACCTGACCCACAAACGCGATGATTATGTGAATGGTCTTTCAAAAGGCATGAAACAAAGGCTTTGCCTGGCTAAAACGCTGGTCCATAATCCCCCTGTCCTGATCCTCGACGAACCCAGCGCAGGACTTGATCCGCGTGCCCGCCTGGAAATGAAATACCTTCTCAACGAACTCCGCAGGATGGGCAAGACAATCCTCGTTTCGAGCCATATTTTATCGGAACTTGCAGACTTTTGTACCTCAATCGGAGTGATTGAACGCGGCAAATTGCTAGCCTCAGGATCGATTCAGGACATTCAAAAGCAATTGCGTTCGCACAGAGTTTTAAAAGTGCGAATTCTTAATGAAAATCCGTCTCAATTTGAATACATCCTGAAAAATCACTCGTCCGTGAAAGCTCCGTCAGTAAACACCATTGAGCGTACCCTTTCAGCTGAATTTGAAGGCGATGGACCCGCTCAGGCAGACCTCCTGCGACAGATGATGGAAGCTGGGGCGATTGTAGAAGCCTTTGATGAAGAGCAAATCTCTCTGGAAGATGTCTTCATGATGATCACAAAAGGGATCGTCAATTGAACCTTCCAAACCAAATACAATTCACAATTGAATCTCATCCAGATTTCAGGAACTGACACACGATGGGCATGATTCGCGACAATCCTGTGCTCTCTCGCGAGCTGCTCGTCAATTTGCGCAGCCACCGCGCCTTTATCCTCCAGTTCGTTTATGCAGGCCTGCTTGCAACCGCTGTGCTTTTGGCATGGCCCAAAGCGGGCGATGGCCGAATTGGTGCGAGCGTATCCGCAGCCCGCCAGCTTTTCGACCTGTTTTTCTACGGCCAGTTCCTACTCGTGGCGTTGGTCGCACCAACATTTGCAGCCGGCAGCATCACCGGCGAAAAAGAGCGAAAAACCTACGAACTTCTACTCGCAAGCCCGCTCAAACCGTCGTGGATCCTGGTCGGCAAGCTCTTCAGCTCATTGACTTACCTGATCCTTCTGCTTTTTTCAAGCCTTCCAATGATGATCCTGGGCTACCTTCTGGGCGGAATTCTGCTGTCAGAAGTCGCACGTGCTTATCTTGTCCTGATACTTGCAGCAGGCACCTTCGGGCTCGTCAGCGTGGCCTGCTCGAGCTTTTTCAGCCGCACCAGTTCAGCACTCGTCGTCAGCTATCTCATCATTCTTCCAATTGCAATCATGGGTATTTATCTGGCCTCAACGGATAATTTTCAACTCCGGAATTTTGTCACCCTTACCCTACTTCCCCCTTGGACATTAGCCACCTGGACCATCGTCGTCTGGCTGATTAATCTCAGACTTTTAAGGCCACCTGATGTTGGGTCCGAAGGCAAAGACGTGATGGATGAGCAAGAGGAGCAGAAATACGCCATCGGTGTAGTCATCGACCGCGACCTGTTTCCGGACAAGCTCTTCGCACCTGCCAAACGCACTGACCTCATGCCCGACGGCACAAATCCTGTCCTCGATAAAGAACTGAGAAGCGAAATCTTCAGCCAGGGCACGCTCATGCTGCGTGTTGTCATTCAGGTCAGCATGTTTTTGTCGATTCCAATCATGGCTGCATTCTTGTTCTGGCGAACCATGCCAGGCTGGTATATCTGCTATGTCCTGACCTTCAACCTGCTCGTCGGCCCCGTCTTCAGCGCCGGTTCCATCACTCAGGAACGGGAACGCCAAACCCTCAACCTATTATTGACAACCCTCCTGACACCCGGCCGAATTGTGCGTGCCAAATTGATGGCTGCATTAAGAGTCAGTACCGTTCTCACCCTACTACTCACAGAACAAGTCGTTCTGGCCTATGCACTTGTGAGAGACCTACAACTTCAGTTCCTAACCATTTTTCCATTTTTCATCATTATTCTTGCAAGCTGTCTTGTCACATCCTCACTGGGTTTGATGTGGTCAAGTCTCGTGCGCAAGACATCCGTTTCAATCATTGCAACTTATCTCTCCCTATTGTTACTCTTCGTCGCTCCATTTGGAATTTATCAATGGGCTTTGACCATTTTTCCGGAGACGCCTGATAATATCCTGCGCTGGATCATGACACCAAGCCCTTATGCTTCAGCCCTGAGCGTGCCTATCGTTGGCGATCGACTGACCAGCACAGGTTCGGATATTTCTCCAATCGAACGACCGTTGGCATTTGCGAAAGTTCAGATATGGGTCATTTCATTAGGAATATCACTCCTGATAAGCCTGATCTGCCACCTGATCACGCTCGTTGCGTTCCGCTATAAGTGGTGGAAGGCCCGTGAATCAGTCTGATTCTGCAACCCAAAAATGCTCATCAAACCCACCCCTGGACATCCCATTTCAAACTCGCGCCGAATGGCGCCAAATGTCTCTGACCTGATGCTTTTGATCGTCGCAGCAGCCGTCTCTGCTGCGTTGATTAAATTGCATACGGAAGATGCGACACTGAAATTCAGGCTTACAAATCATCCGCCGGCAAGTGTCTGGACAAGACTTTTCATTGGCCACTCGCTCACAGCCAGCGGCCTGATTTTTGGAATATCACGTCTTTATTTATTATGGAGAAAAAGACTGGCCGACAAATCGTTTGGACACTGGTTCTGGATTGTAATCAGCCTTTATCTTTTACTCTATATCTCTGCATCCCTCCTCTGGGCATTCATTAACCTTGTCAAAAACGGGGCTTTTGCCGGGCTGAACAATATCAACCAATCATTGGGGCGTGTTTTTATTCTTACCTCACAACAAGCCTGTTTCGACCAGTTTGCATGGTTCATCGCCGGAGTCTGGATCTCATTCCGGCTCTTGCATTTACCAAACGATGCAGGACAGATCCTTGAACCTCCTGGCAACAGCCAGAAAAGTGATCACTCGATCGCCATCTATTGTGGCCTGGTGATTGCGTCCACAATCTTTCAGAGGTTCATCGAAAGTGCCGGATTTTAATAAATTTCAAGAATCGTGTTATTCCGCCAGGAATTCACTTGCACTTGGTGCCGGATTTGACATACTCATGAAATCAAGGTCATTTACAAGTGCCAGTTGATCCATGAGACGGTCATGAGAATAGAATTCATCCGATTCGCGACACTCGCTGCGTTCAACATGCAAAACGCAAAACATCGCTCTTTAAGAATACCCAGAATGAAGTTGCAACCGATGAACCCAGAATCCAAGCACCGAATCATCCGAACACTGTTCACTTTGATGATCTGCATTAAGGCTGGATCGGTTGGAAATACAATCGCTCAGGGTACCAAACCTGCCTGGCAGTATAAATCAGGTGAGATTCTGATCCCGGCTGCCACAGCTGATGAGCCATTGATGGGTGAATTTAATTCCAAATCCATGCAACATGCCTTGAAGTATCTGGACGATGGTGCAGTGGCATGGACTCGCGAACGCAAATGCGTGGCATGTCACTCCACTGGCGTTTATCTGGCAGAGCGTACACAGCTCACCGCTCAATTCGGACCGCCAAAAACGGAAGTTCGTGACGGGTTTGCAAATTCCATTCCCGCTGAAGCCCCTGTTGCCACCGAAAAAGACGGTGTGAAAGTTTATCCTGATGTGATTTTTTCAATCTGGAGAACTCTCGGACTTGCCCAATGGGATCGATTTGTGACCGGCAAGTTATCAATCGACACCGAAAAATCGTTGAAAGATATGTTTGCACGCCAGTCTGAAAATGGGCTTTGGTCAACCACAACCAAGGTCGAAATCCCCTACATTACAACCGACTTTGAACTCGCCCTTGAGGCGCTTCGTGCGGCTCTCTCGGCTCCCGGATGGCTCCAATCCCTACACGATGAAAAACTTGTCAAGCAAGTCGATCTGCTTAAATCTGCATTGAAGAAATATCACCCCAGGAATGATTACGAACGCATCCAGAAATTGCAACTCCATAATCT
>Ga0208720_1000209_pt1 | contig 16177 bp, 15 predicted proteins | sample LakMenEpi20Apr10_FD_150716 | JGI IMG/M metagenome (GOLD analysis project Ga0208720, IMG submission 150716) | Freshwater microbial communities from Lake Mendota, WI - 20APR2010 deep hole epilimnion (SPAdes) | ecosystem: Environmental > Aquatic > Freshwater > Lake > Epilimnion/Euphotic zone ...
ATTTCCATATAGTATTTCCATATAGTATTTCCATATAGTATTTCCATATAGTATTTCCATATAGTATTTCCATATAGTATTTCCATATAGCACTTCCTATTAAACGGTTCCTACTACATGGTTTCTATTTCATTGCTTCCTATTTCATTGGCTTTTATTGCATTGGTTCCTATTGCAGTATATAAGAATACATTTATACCGAAGTTGATAATGATGAACATATTTATCAAAATACAATAATTGAAAATGAACTCCTTGAAGATACGGTGATTTGTTATATCCCGTAATTGTATATATGCATTGTTTTTGAACAGGATAAGTATAATTGCAATCATATATACAATCAGTAAAAATGATGTTTCTCTATACAGGAAATCCTTAGTTTGTTTTATATTAGTCAAAATAAATATACTCAAACCAGTCATAAAAGACATACTGAGAATACCTTGGTTTATGCTCTCTAATTTTTTGAGTTCAACTTCAGCTGAACCCAATTCATCATCCAACGACATATAATAACCTATATATGTCATAAATATACCAAAAAATAATAAAGCTTTAATAAAGGCTAATTTTTGGTTATCCTTGTTAAACATGTATATTACAAGTGTTAGAAAGACTGTCATAATTACAGATGCAATATATATATCTCGAATTTTATTGTCCTTAGTTTGAAAATGATTGAATTTATAGGTTTCGTTAATATTTCGTAATGTAAATCCGGCTGAAAATGTCCCTGCATTTCCATAACCATCGTCATAATTGAGTATAATCTCCTTCCTCTCTACAATTGAATTATATATTGGATCATACCAATAGAATTGAAAAACAGACAATGGTTTACCATGTAGTAGATACCAAATTTTAATTAAATCTTTTTCTGGTTGAACATGGTTTGAAGTGAATACTGTAAGTATAAAATTATAAAGATCAGTCCAAGAATGATTCAACATTTTTGTATCTGGATATGACCTCAATTTAAAATGTTGATTATCTGTGTGTTGAATTACTCTCCAAGTTTGAATGAAGTATTTAATATCCTGTTCCCTATTGACAAAAATAAAAGGTGAATCAATATTATATTGACACCAATCATTATATTCCATTTTTGTCTTGTCATTAGGGTCATCTTCACTTGTTTTAAGTAGTTTTAATCTATCTCGTAATTCGGTAGTAATCGTTTGTTCAACCTCATTTTGATTAGATAAATTAAAATTTATCCTGTCATTCAATTTCTTATTAGCATGGCTATCTGACTTTTTGCTAATATACAAATACTGAAATATTATCACAACTACGATAACAGCTATCAATTGTACATTGATAGAATTCTCATTTAAACTTATTCTGAAATCCATTTATAATAAGTTTATAAATTAATTATCTTTTTCAATTGTAATTTGTAATTGAAAGATTTTATATTCAACTGAATTAAAGGGATAAATATAGGATCAAAATGACTTCTGCAATTGATCCCGACAGACTACAAAAGGTATATATGACCATTAATGTTGAATCAGACGGACCTGATCCAGCCCTGAATAATCTCCTCGAACTTTCTTGTATTCTTCACTTTGAAAATGGTTCTACAATAGACGAACTCAATATCAAATTCATCCCATTACCAAATAGAAAACCAGACCCATTTACAATGGAAAATTTCTGGAATGTAAATACCGAAGCTTTGACTTGGGTATCAACCGATACAGTAGATGTCGATTTCGGAATGAACCAATTCATTGACTTTTATGAATCATATTCAACTCGATATTCAATTCGTTTTGTTGGTGATCCTGCATCACGAGATTTTGTATGGTTACAAGAATACTATACTAACTTTGCAATGTTTTCTACCATTAAGCTCTTCCCATATTGCAGATGTCTTACAACTATGAGGAAAAGTTATCAGAAAATGCTCAACCTAACCGATGACGAATCTTGGACTCTAAAGAACAAAATGCAACTCGGAGATGATTTAGGTGAAATCAAAAAATACAATCATATTGGTATACAGAGAGCAAGGAAACAAGCAAAAGAATTCTGTTTACTTCGACAAAAAATGTATAAATTTCAATATATAAATCAAATGAAAGAGTTAAGTGAATTTGTTCAACTCGTAAATTTTAATCTGTTCACCTTCAAAAATGAACTTGCTACAAATATACAAACTATGAAAAATGAAATTGCTTTACAATTCGAAAATACAATTAGTTTGAAAATGCAAGAATTAAAAGAAGAATTAAAACAAGATCAAATAAGATCCTCAAATCAGATTAAAATTATGATAATGAATTTTAATACTGAAAACAAGTTCACATTATCTAATACAAGTAAGTTTATAGCTTCTTCTTTAGTTTCATATTCAATACTTCCTCCTCTACCAAATGAGTAATATGATTTATAAAGATATTACTGCTTATAAATGTCAACTTTAACTCAAAATAAATCTTGGTTTTCAGATTTGATTTCAACTTTAAATATTGTAAAACCTAATATTTTTGTTGAAACGGGATCCTATGTCGGAAATGGTATAAATGAAGTAAAAGATGATTTTCAAATTGTTCATAGCATTGAATTAGATCAAAAATGGTATTTGCTTTGTAAAGAATTGTTTATTAATCAACCTGATATTCATCTTCATTTAGGAGATAGTGCAGAAATACTGGAAACATTATTTCCAGAGTTAAATGAACCTGTAATATTCTATTTAGATGCACATTACTCTGGTGGAGAAACTGCATTCGGAAATGAAGAAGAAAAAGGAACTCCGCTCTTGAGAGAACTTGAAATTTTAGGAAAAAGAAATCATAAAGATATCATAGTTATTAACGATATGAGACTAATGGGAAAGAAAAGTTATGGAGGAATTAAAGACGATATAATCTATCCTCTAATAGAATATGATTGGGTTCATATTACTATCGAAAAAATGCTAGAAAAATACAATAGAGTTTGTAAAATATACTTCCCAAACGATATTGACAGACTCATTTTATTACCAAACGACGACACAAATCAATAAACAAAATTTTAAATTGTAGTACAATTTAAAATATCAAAAATTATTCTTACTATTGATTATTAGCAAGATAATTTACAACAAGTTGGAGGACATCTTCTTTAGGCAAACCAGCATATCTACGAATACCCAACTCTCTACATAATACAATCAACTCTTGTCTCGTAATAGTCTGATCTCTCATCTTCTTATTCACCTTCACTGCCTTTTGCCTCCTGCCAACACCAACCCCTTTTATAAAACATTCGTGAAGATTACCAAATCTATCATATCCTTCTGGTAAGTCCTCTTTATTACCGCAATAAGATTTACTATCATCAATAGGTTGATAGTCATCCAAATAAGAATCCTCATAAGGCATATGTAACCCTTTTCCAACTCCTTTCTTCATACATTTAAATCTAGTTCCAATCATTCTTTCACCTCGAACTACACTTCTATTATTAGCATTATTACCGCAATACATTTAATTTATTATAATAAATTAAATATTTATTCATCATCTTCAATTACATCTTCCTCTTCAAGCAATTCCTCTTCATCGTCAATATCGTCGTCATCCTCTTCTTCTACATCAATATCGATATCTCCTACTATCTCTCCTTCAACATCAGGCTCAGCTTCAACCTCTTCTTCCAAGATTTCATCATCACCTTCTTCATCCTCATCCAACTCATCAACCTTCACATCATCATTACGAGTATTTTTATCAAGATTCATCGGTAAAACAAACGGAAACTTATACTTATTACAGATATTAATATCTTCTTTAGTCAGTTCCCTTACAGTTCCATCATCATTCTGTTTTCCAATAACTTTTTTAGAAAGATTATCAAACACTAAACCAGTATTAACATCCTCATAATTATTAAACTTATTCCGTCTGATATTAACCAGAGGAACAGTAGAAGATATCTTTCTAACAATAGAATTCACCACTGGTTTCTTTTCCTCTTCCTGCTTCTTTTCCTCCTGCTGAACATGAACAACAAACGGTGGAGGTGCCTTTGTAGATATAGACTTAATCCTACTCTGAGACTTACTTTCAACCAGATATTTTACTAGTTCATTTTTTGTTCCTGAAGAACGAACACCTGCTTTTTTACATCTTTCTTGTAATTCTTGTTTCGTCAGTTTCATCAACGATTCGGTTGTATCATCACTTGATTTGGTCTCTACTTTATCACTCTTTGTCTTACTTTCACTAACACCTTTTTTAATAGGTTGAGTAACAACCGTCGTTACAGACTTCGTAGGTGTAATATGGGTAGCTTGAGTAACAGACTTCGTAGGTGTACTAGGTGTAGGTCGATTAACAACAGGGTGAGCAACTAATTGATCTTCACCAACCCATTCTTTCACCAAATCATCATAATCCAAATTGTGCTTAGTCGAAATCATTCTAATATATTTTCGAATCGTATCATCAATATAATTATTAACATTCTTGCTAAGGGACATTTTAAATACTTTTATTAATTTCATAAATTTTTAAATTATAATTCAATTTAAATTATCAACTTCTTATATTTTAAAAAATTATAATTAAAAAAGAATATATCAGACTTTATCTAGAAGTGTAGAAAACCATAAATTCAAGCTACACACCAATCTTGTAAATATAAAATAGAAAAACAAGTTTACTACAGAAGAGAAAACAGATTAACGACAAAGTTTGAAAAAAATGATTTTACAGAATTATACCAATAAATATCATGTATAATGGAATATAATAATGAGTATAATACTATGACTATGACTATTGATGATGTTCCTGAGTGGATTCATCAGTCTGAACTTTACCGGAACTTTAAAGACGGAGAAGGTGAATTTCAGGTCAATTCGAATTATGTTGTCTCGAGTTCGAAAATCGAAAATATCGTTGACTTTAGGAAGGTGATCGAAGCTTACCTTTTCTGGTGCATTGACGAGATTCCTCGCTCTGTTTTCGAGTTCGTTACACAAAAGGGGTACAAAGAAGAAGGGTACCAAGATGTGAAAAAGATGTTCCATAACGATGAGGAACTTTGGGATAAGCTTGATATGTTTGAAAAAAATATTGAAAACGATCCAACCTGTATAGATGGTGATGCTTTATCTATATTCTCTCTCGTACAAAGTCTTGCAAATAAAGGATATAATGATTGTATCGAATTTTGTATTTCGTTTGTGCAAGGTGACGAAAAGATACAACTTTTGAGACAAGGTGATGTTTATCTACAGGTGATTGAAAGTAATCTCAAAAAGCATAAAAAAATTCAAGCTATGACTGAACTGAAAAATATCGGTTTTGAGGTGCTTCATACACGATGTGTACCTTTCGATACCGATGACGACTATACTGACTATGTTATCTGGCTTCATCAAAATGGTGGTGGATTGGATTCGGTTACTTTGTCTTGCATTTTGGAGAATGAAACTTGGGAGTTGAAACATCATTCTTTATTTTTATATTTTCTAAATTCTGGGTTAAATTTAACTTCTTCAGCAATTCGTACAGCATGTGAATTCGATAATGTGGATGCTGTTAAGTTATTGATTCAATTCAATTGTCCTTGTGATGAGGAGCTACGGGCAGTTGAGAAAGCAATTAAAAACCAGAATATCGAGATAATGAGATTGCTTTATGACTATGGTTGTCCTATGAGAATTAGACATCTGTATTTAGCTGCAACACACGGGTTGGTGAATCCATTTGAATTTCTGGTTCAAAGGGGGTGTCCTTGGAACGATACGGTTATTCAAGCACTCGAGAGAGATACTCCTAGGCATAACAGGTGTTTAGAGTATATAATTGAGCACGGTGATGGTGATGGTGAAGATGAAGATGATTGAACTACAAAATACACTTAAACTGACACTAATATTGGTATTATAATTATAATAAGTAATTACAATACATTAAAGAATTCATATTGTTCACAGTCCAAACTAAAGATAATTTTAAAAAATTGATTTTTTAACTACAATACAAATGATAATCAGGCACCATGGAATATAACAATGAGTATAAGAGTATGACTATGACTATTGATGATGTCCCTGAGTGGATTCATCAGTCTGAACTTTACAGGAACTTTGAGGAGGGAGAAGGTGAATTTCAGGTCAATTCGGATTTCGTAGTGTCGAGTTCGAAAATTGAAAATCAGGTAGATTTTAGGAATGTGATTCAAGCATGTCTTTTCTGGTCTATTGACGAGATTCCTCGTTCTGTTTTCGAGTATGTTTTCGTTGGAAACAACTATGAAGATACGAAGAATATGTTTCCAATCAACGAAGACCTTTGGGAAAAACTCAGCATATTATCTGGAGTTGAGAAATTGAACTCGTGGTTTGTATTTCCTATGATTCAAAAATTTGCATCAAGAGGTTATACTGATTGCATCGAGTTTTGTCTATCATTATTCCACGACGAAGAAGAAATAGATATATTACTGTCTCCTGATATTTATTTTGAAGTGATTCAAAGTGAACTGGATGTTTACAGAAAGATTCAAACTATGACTGAACTGAAAAATATGGGTTTTCGTATACTACACACGAGTAATGTTCCTTTCGATACAGAAGAGAATCATATGGGGTGCTTTATATGGCTTCACCAGAATGGTTCTCCTATTGATACTAATACATTATCAGCTATTATAGAGAATGTATCTTCAGAAGATTACTTATTATATACTCTGAACTCTGGAGTCAAACTATGTGCGGATATTATGACTGAAGTTTGTGAATTTAACAATTTGCAAGCAGTTAAGTTGTTAATTCAGTTCAAATGTCCTTGTAATGAAAAAGCACTTACGAAATCGATTAAAGAAGACAATATTGATATAATGAGACTACTTTGTGATTATGGGTCTCCGATGACAATTCGACATATGTATAAAGCTGGGAAGCATGGTAAAGTGAGAGCATTAAAGTTTCTTGTTCAACAGGGTTGTCCTCGGGATCAAACTGTTATGAGAGTTGTTGAAAATCAAGATACACCTGAACATATCGAGTGTTTACAGTATCTAATTGACAATCCCATCGAACAACAATAAATGAGAGTAATAAACGAGAGTAGGATGAATTAATAATAAAGTTTTATATTGGTATCCAATATAAAATTTATAAGATTTTAAAGTTTCAAGTGACAGTATATAATCGATCAAAGTGATTAAATTATAAAATACACTTAAACTTAAACTGGTATTGATACGAATATTGGTATTATAATTACAATAAGTAATTAAAATACATTAAAGAATTCATAGTTCTCGGTCAAACTTTACCTGAACTTTGAAGATCAAGAAGTGTCGAGATTCCTCTCTATGTTTTGAACTTTGAAAAACTCAATCAAATTAGCTGAAAGTAATTAATACGACCTTGTTTTATATTCTCAGGCATATCATCATTTAATACTTCTTTTATACATTTGGATAATACAGCCTTATTTAAAGGTGCACTATTCTTATCTTTTTCATCGTCATCGCTGTTATCATCACCATTATCGTCACTGTCATCGCCGTTATTGTCACCTTGTCTTTTTGGTGCATCTTCACCGTATATATCTCCATACTGACTACCTTTATCACTATCACTCATCCTTCCATCACTTCCGTCGGTATAATCAGCAGTTCCCTGCGAATCAGAATCAATATCTTTATCAACACCGCTATCAGAAGATATATCAAAATCTATATTATCAGCATTCAAATATCTTCTCTTCAAAAGTATATGAGTTGCAACCCTCACATTTGCATTCAATAATTCATCACGATTTTCAATTTCTTTCAATTTATTTGATATATTTAAAATAGCACTCTCGATTGCCTTATTCTTATCATTATTCTTTGAAAAGGCTTGACTTTGAACGACAAGTGATGCTTTTTCAATCATTTTCTTTGGATCTCTGCTATTTTGTAAAACATAATTACATATCGAGAGTATTTTTATCCATATATATTCTACCACATTCTTACTCAATTTAGAACTTTCTTCGTTAATCATCTTTGAAAAATATCGAGGCACTTCTGAAGAAGTAACATTCGGAAATTGACAAGGATATAACTTATTGATAATATCAATTGCTACATTATCTGTTAAATTTCCAAAATTCAATATTGCATTGCAGTAATCCTTTACTCGATCTTCTACCCAGATATCCTCATTCTTTACGAATAATTCTAAAGGTGATAGTTGTTTCTGACTAGGACTACTTACATTTAACATCGACCTTAAATTCATCAAATATACTCCTGTCAAATTATTTCCAGATCCTAATATTTCGTCATTCTTATCGTTATACAATAATTGAACATCTCCTGTATCAATTAAAGCTTGAAGAATCTCGGGATTTGACATTTTCTCGTCAACCGCTTTTTTTAGAAAAAAAGAATACTTCTCAAAAATAGCATCACGATATCGATGATTTATTATATCTAACGGAGCAAACTCAACATTACCGTCATTCTTATTCATTATTATCATATCATAAGATTTTTCTATATTACCTAATAAATTCCTAATTATTCGATACATCAGAAAATGAGATACAGAAGGGAACATCCTTTTGCTTTCATTACTTCCTGAACTTAGCAATATCATATCATAAGAAACCGGACATAATTCAAAGTAGATATTTGTCATATTAGGATCGATAACAATTATCTTTTTATTAGGTTCTTCCGTGTATTTTTTTAGTAGATCTTCAGGTATTTCTTTTCCTTCAATTGCAGCATCTAATATCGCTCTTATATCTTGATTCTTTATACTACTAGGACTTTTTGGTTGTTGTTGTAAAGGTTTCGGAGCAATTTGAGGACCTTGAGGACGACGAATTGGTCTTATATATTTTTTAGGTTCTTCTCCTTGCTGTTGCCCTTGCTGATCTCCTTGTTGTTGCCCTTGTTGATCTCCTTGTTGTTGCCCTTGTTGATCTCTTTTCTTTGGAGGATTTAATAAAGAATCCAAAAATCGATCTATATTGGTACCATCTCTTTTAAGACCTACAGGCTGAGATTGAACTGGAGGCTTAGGAATCACTTTAGGTTCTTGTTTTATTAGAAAAACAAAAGATTCAGCTTCCATAACCTCTTTATCAGTTGGAATTTTCATATTTTTTAATATATCATAAATAGAAAGCTGTAGATTCTTAGGAAGAAGTTGACTATTATAAGCTTTTTCCAAGTAGTTTTCAAATCTTTCTTTGTTATGAAATACCTCACTATAAGATTCAAAAGCAGTTTTAACTTTATCATTATTCAATCCTTTTTTCGAGAGGAAATTTTCTAAGTATTTGTTATAAATGATACTCTTTCTTCGTTCTTTCAACAAGATTTGCATATTTCGTACCTTGTTTTTCAAGACGAATTGAAAGACTCTTTCTGGATTCGATTTAAGTTCTGGTTCTACAAAACCCAATACAACATCTCTTGATAACTTGTCAAGAGATCTCTTATAATTCTGAAAGCTATTATAAATTTCAGAAGGTACAGATTTATCATAATCTCCAGCAACAAGATCATATATATCATCGACACTCATGTTAGAAAATATGCTTACATCAATACCCTTGTACATATAATCTTCAAGCAGATACTTAACCAAATATGAACGATATATCATCTCTTTAGTATTACTATCAACTTGGATTCGATAGTCCAAGTTCGTCTTTTCCTTTAGGGTTTTACGAAATCTCATCAATAATTTACCGTATATATTTTTACCGTTACCTTTCTCGTCAACTCCGAGTTTAGTATTTGAACTCCTGTATACGATTTGGGAATCACCGGTTGCAATCAGCTTTCTTGCTATTTCAACATTAGAAAACTTTACAGGTAAAGCAATCAATAATGATTCGACTATCAGGTCTTCTTCCTCTTTATCAGCCAACTCATGAAAATTTTTTGATATCTCTCTCAGATTGTTCTTCAATATCCTTTTATGGTTTTCGTAATTCAGTAGATTCGAGTAAACATAATGAGACACATTTTTCCATTTTTTACCATCTATTTCCATCTCCAAATTATAGTTATTGCTCAACTCATTTTTAGAACTAAGTATATTCATCTTTGTTTAATAACAAGTTTTTATTATTTTTTAACTTATTATAAATTACAAATAAGATTTAATAGAACACAAAATTTTAAACTGAATATCAATCTCTAAAAACTAAAAACAAAAAACAAAACATTTCCTAGTGATATGAGTTTATATTCAACTAAAGTATTGATCAATAACTCTTACAGTATATTCTGATAAATAAATATATATTATATATTATAAATGCAACTGAAGCAAATATAAAAAATATTAGCGATACGAATACGATGAATGCAGGTCAAGCTTGTGTTTCTGAGATTTGTACAAAAAAATCAATGAAACCTTTAGTTATCTACAGTGCTATACTCTTCTTCGTTATAGCTTCTCCCTTTTTGTTTACACTTGTAAATAATATAACAACACCTCGTGGTTTAACAATATTAAACGAGAACGGATCTCCGAATATTACTGGATTATTACTTCATACTATCGTATTTATTTTGATTTTATCATTATCCGTAAGATTTTTTAATTAAGATGAAAGCAGTCTATTTAATCTACTAATTTAATTCGATCAATACGACTCTGATTTCCATTCAAAAATATAACAAATCAATACGACTCTGATTTCCATTCAAAAATATAACAAATCAATATGACTCTGATTTCCATTCAAAAAATATAACAAATCAATAAGACTCTGATTTCCATTCAAAAATATAACAAATTAATACGACTGTGATTTTCATCACTATTCAAAAAGAACAAAATCAAACGGAGAAGATCGTATATATAACGAAACCATACCAATTTAATTTCCTATTTAAATATTATTAATTTGGAATAAATAAATGAGCGGATTACTATTTTTAACTTCTGATGACTTTAAAATATCCAAGGGAACCAAAGGCAATATTCTAACTACATCTATTCCTGGTTTCTCCCTTATCCTATTCTATTCAACACAATGCGAGCATTGTAAAAACCTGATTCCTATATTCAAAAAGCTACCTGGAACTATTGGAGGATGTCAATTTGGAATGATCAATGTAAGCAACAACAAACAATGCATTCTAATGTCAAGAGAAACAATAGCACCAATATCATTTGTCCCATATATTGTACTATATGTCAATGGCAGACCTTATATGAGATATCAAGGACCCCATGCTGCTTCTGAAATAGGAAGATTCGTTTTCGAAGTATCCCAAAAAATACAGAGCAAACAACCTTTTACCAAAGAGGAAGTAAAGGAAGATCCTAGAGGAGGCATCCCTGCATACACTATTGGAAAACCACTTTGCGGTGATGATGATGTATGTTATTTAGAATTTAAATCAGCATATAATAGAGGTGACGGACCATCACTTGTAGTTAAACAACAAAGAAAATAATTAAACTTATAATAAAATAAATGAATAAAGAATTTATTTTATTAACAATCATACTATGCTTGATCATGTATATAATTTATCCTTATTTTTGCTTAAAATCTTATTTTACAAAAGACATCATTATAGTCCAAAACATACCCGAAAACTACAATAAGAATATACCTCTACAGGTCTTCCAAACTTGGAATACAAAAGTTCTACCTCCAAAAATGAAAGAAACTGTAGAATACAATAAGAAAAATAACCCAGAAATAAATTTCTACCTATACGACGATAAAGATTGTAGAGAATTTATCAAATCAAACTTTGATCATACTGTTATTGATGCTTTCGATACTCTAAAACCAGGTGCATACAAGGCTGATTTATGGAGATATTGTATACTTTATCAATATGGTGGAGCCTATATTGATATCAAGTTCAAATGTTATCAAGGTTTTAAACTCAAAAATATTATGAAAGGAAACTTTATCGTTATGGATAGACCTGCTTACTTCAGAAGAAATTTTGGAATATATAATGCTTTTATGATATTCGACAAAAGAAATCCTTTCCTATTAAAAGCAATCCAAAAAACAGTTCAAAATGTTCAGAAAAGAAAATACTCATATAACAACCTTTATGTAACAGGACCAGGAATGCTTGGAGAGATATACCTCAAATATAAGAACATATCACCTATGGTCATCATGAAGAACAAGACTATGAACAACACCGAAAAAATGGAAATTATATACGATAAAAAACCAATACTGGTTGAGTATAACGAATATAGAAGCGAAATCAACCCTTCCGTTCATTATGCAATTTTGTGGCATAATAAAGATATTTACAATAAAATAAAAGATCAAGATGAGCTTTAAAAAAATTGAACTGGTATTAATATTCTGCATAGCACTATCGATTATCCTATTATGTATCATCATAAATAAACCAATTAAAAAAGTAGACCACTTTTTTGCTTCATCCGATATAATACAAAACAACAACATGTATAACGGACTCTATATTAATCTCAAACATCGAAATGACAGGAAAAAACAAATTGAAGATGAATTCAAAAAAGAAGAATTTCATAATTTCCAAAGGTTTAATGCTTTTGAGAATAAAAAAGGATATTTAGGTTGCTCTAGATCTCATCTAGAATGTTTGAAAATAGCAAAAAAAAATAACTATAAAAATGTTATCATATTTGAAGATGACTTTGAATTCTTAATCGATAAAACAGAATTTCATAATCTACTCAAACAACTACTTACCGTAGACTACGATGTGTTCATACTATCATATAACACATACCCTTATAACATTACAAAAACAGAACACCCATTATTACACAGAATCAAAAATACTCAAACTGCTTCAGGCTATATTGTTAACAGAAAATATTATGATAAACTTATCCAAAATTTCGAAGATGGGTTGAATCTTCTAGAAAAAACTGACGAATATTCAAAATATGCTATAGATCAATATTGGAAACCACTTCAAGAAACTGATGTATGGTTATGTTATGAAAAAAGAGTCGGAAAGCAAAGAGAAAGCTACAGCGATATCGAAAAAACAAATGTAAATTATCAAGTCTAATTTTAAACTGAAATACAGAGAAATTATATTTCATTAAAATCAATTAATTCTATAATTTAAATTGATTTATACTTAGAAATTTTAAGATAATTAAGACTTAATAACAACTCAATATGAACTCGTTTCCACTTTACAATAGAATTGTAAATAATGTACCTAATTCAGACTTAACTCAAACTGAAAAAGAATTCTTTTCAGAGAACATAAAAAATATGGATGAACTTGGAAGAGAGTTACTTTTTGTTCTCATCTTTCAATTCTCAACAGAGAATAAAAAGAAGGGAAAAAATAAGATCCCTTATAAGGGGAAAAAAGATACAGTAAATGATGATATTTCAAACTTTTCTTGGAATCTACAAGATCTACCAATTACTCTCAGACAAATGCTTCTTAAATTTATGAAGATGCATCTCATTGCAATGGAAGAAGAAACTTCCAGAAATCAACTTGTCAATAAATAAATATCAAATACCAATTCAAATTTTAATTACAATGTAATTAAAATATAATCACTCTTTCACCTCTCTTTCTCGTTCAATTTATTAATAACTTATGCTTAAGTCTCCACCATTTAATACAGTAGTAAATATTTTTGTAAAATAAATTGAACCACTACTTGATAATACACATAAAGTTCCTTTATCTATTGCAATATCTAAAATACCTGAGATAGAAGGAAGTTTAACCCAAGTAGGATTTATTAATAAATTAGGGTTATACAGATCGGTATAATAAATATTATTATTTAAATCAACAATTACAATTATAACTTGATCAATGCAAATTTTTTTTATAACAGGACCAACTGGTCCTACTAGTCTTTTCCAACTTGGAACTGTCACATCTTTCATATAAAAGATATTACCTCTATTGTCGAGACAACAAACTTTATTTTTACATGCGGATATATAATATATAATTGGAACTAAATTATTATTCAATTGAATCCAATTAGGATTTTTAGTAATACCATTGCCTGTACTAGTTATATTTGTTTTTGAAAAATCAGTTGTATAATAAGCTGAACTGGTTCGTTTTTCTATTACATATAAGTTATTATTTTCACGGTCAATTGATATGCTTTCATTATCCGTAAGAGTCATATTAGTTATAACCCATGATGCAACATCAATCTTATTATCTATACTTAATCTAACAAAAGTTTGTGAATTAAATTCATAATCAATTGAGATACTTCTATTGTATTCTTTTGAATAGATATCGACAAATGCTGTTCTGGATGAATAACCAGAACTTGGAATAATACCTAATAAAAATGAGATTCCTGTCGGTGGAGATACATTAGAATCGCGATGAATCTGTAAATCTACACCCGGACCCAGTGAAACAGATGAATCAAAAGACATATTACCACCTTTTAAGAATTCATAACTTAGATTTTGATTTTGAGAAATCACATTACCAGTATATACATCAAAATCTACACTATGAACAAAACGATTATCATTCAAAATAATACTTGAAACTTCATTTCCATTCGTGTCTATACTTTTACAACGAATTCCATTAATATTATCATCAGTTACTGGTATATCTCTACGATAATGATGATTTATAATTACTATTTTTCTTATTTTTGAAGGTGGCACCAATATGACTTTTATATATTGTTTATTAGGATTAGAAGAAATCTTTTTTACAGCATATCCTGTAGGTCCAGCATCAATTGAATTATAATTATCCCATTTAGATGGATCAAATATTTCAAAAGCAAATTTATCTTTATCGATTGTAGTATACCTAGCTTCCGAATTATCTTCTAATACCATTTTTAATGAAGTATCGAATTTTTTTATAAATGCAAACTTATTTACAAGAGTAACATACGAAACATAATCTGGTTTATACGAATTATCAATAGATCCAATAGAATCCCCATACATAACATAATTTTCTTCATTTGGCAATGATATGCTGGCTGTGCTACCATCTGTTTTTAGACTTCTATCAGTAAGATTCCCTTTAACATTAGGACTCGTTTGACTGGGATATGATATGAATTTGTTTCCAGCATTTGTACTTATAATATTCATCTGATCATCATAAATAATTATTTCGGCTAAATTAATTTCTTTACTACTCATAATATCTCTCTCAAAAGATATAACACTAATCAATGGTGGTGGTGGTGGTGGTGGTGGTGTAAATAGAGTATCAGTTGATTGAGTACCATCCGGTGATTGAGTACCATCCGGTGATTGAGTACCATTTGGTTGAGTACCATCCGGTGATTGAGTACCATTTGGTTGAGTACCATTTGGTTGAGTACCAGATTGTGATATCTTTTTATTTTTATTAATTACAGTTACAATTACGGTTGTTATAATCGCAATGACTATACTAATAATTAAAAATATGAGTTTTTTTTTCATTTATTATAATAAGTTTATAATTATATTTATACATTTAATCAAACTGGTTAATAATATAAGAAAGTTAAAGAAAGTTAAAGAAATCAACTTATCAATAATTAAAGATTAATATCAATTCAAATTTTAATTACATTGTAATTAAAATATAAACATTCGTTACTTCTCCTCCTCATCCAACAACATCACACCCATAGCAGAATAGTTATGCAAATCAATTAAAGTATCCCTCAATTTCTCATCATCTACCAAATTAACTCCGTTCCTTGAAATAGATATACATCTCTGGATCTTATCTTCCATTCTGATCAATACACCAATCACTCCATACTTAGCAAAAGCATCACCATAATCGGTATTCTTCCTCTCAAATAATATCAAAGCCTCCTCTTGAACTCGTACCATCTGACCTAGCCGAGTAGGCATATTTTGTGAATTAGACATTTTATATTCAACATAACAATTTAAATTAACATTTAGATTGTAAATAACTCGAATATTTGACCTTATTTACAATCTAAATTTTACATAAAGTTAAGTTAATAATGATATTAACATTCGTATGATTATCATCTTTCTAGTGACATATCCTAATAGGAATATAATTTAAATGAAATTTAATTTTAATAAATAATATATACGAATAGAATAAATGCAAAATAGTCATAAATCAATAATGACAAGTTCTGACAGATTGAGGGAAGAAAAAGCAAGAATAGGAAGAATGAGTCGAGAAATGACGATGAGTTCAGCAAAAAAGAGAT
>Ga0208720_1000210_pt1 | contig 16176 bp, 11 predicted proteins | sample LakMenEpi20Apr10_FD_150716 | JGI IMG/M metagenome (GOLD analysis project Ga0208720, IMG submission 150716) | Freshwater microbial communities from Lake Mendota, WI - 20APR2010 deep hole epilimnion (SPAdes) | ecosystem: Environmental > Aquatic > Freshwater > Lake > Epilimnion/Euphotic zone ...
GTTTCATACACAATAAAACACATGATTTTCAACTTACGAATGACCGGATAAATCGACGTCATCCGTTCGCGCCACGATATGGTGGGCTTCACCCCACCCTACAGGAACAAAGCCGCCCATGTAGGGTGGGATGCCTGGTGCCGCCCGCCTACCCAACAATCTTGACTTGACGGATCACTAGGTTCTTCACGTCCAAATTTTTGGGTTAAGCGAACCGGGGGCTAGCGCCCTGCGGCTAGTTTTTTCATTTGGATCGCCGTTTGGATTCGCCCACGATTTCAGACTGATACGGGTGTAAACACCAAAGAGACATGAGCGGTTAAGCCCATGTCCCTTCGATTGTATTTGACCAGCAGTTTGGATCAGACGCCGACAGCGAGTGGCATCAAGGCCTGATGGTTGAACGTCATGGCTGCCGAAACGCTGACCGAGCGAATCAGGGCCACTTCGTTGCAGTTCGGGAAGAGTGGGCATCGCACGCACTCGTTCCAGATCTTGTGAGGCAGTTCGCTCTTCTCAATTTGAGCATAGCCACAGCGTTCGAAGAAATCGGGAACATAAGTCAGTGTGAATACGGACTTAATGTCCAGTACCCTGGCTGAGTCCCAACACGCGTCTACCAGTTTACGACCCACACCACGGCCCTGAGCTTGCTCAGAAACCGCCAGGCATTTCAACTCGGCCAAGTCTTCCCAGAAGACGTGGAGGGCAGAACACCCGATGATCTGGCCGTCGTCGTCGACAGCCACATAAAATTCGCGGATCGCCTCATAAAGCTCACCCAGCGTGCGCCGGATCATCAGCTTTTTGTCCGCAAACGATTTAATCAAGTCGCAAATGGCAGGAACATCACTAACACGTGCAGGGCGTATGTTCAACCGAGGAGCCTCCAAACCCCGGAGTCTCACCGGGACAATCCAATGTATTGTGTATCCGAAACGACCACCATTCGATCATCTTCCCGTAGGGCTCCGGCGGTTGGTTTCCGCTAGTCGGCTTGCCACTTTGGGGCATGTGTCGGAATATTCCATCGTATTCCAAACGCGCCAGTATTCAATACCAATTCGTAAAAAGTTTTCAAAAGGTTCGCCAAATCTTTAGAAAAAACCATAAACACCTAATCTGCAAACAGATAAAAAATTGCCTCACAAGCCCAAAACGCACCGTCTCCCATGCCCTTCCTCCACCATTCTTCTCACGAATTCACGACAAGGTCGGTATACTGGATATTAGTCCCGGATTTGAACCGATTGCCCCACTCAAAAAAAACATGCTGGAAAGTCGAGTCGCGGACGTGCCTGAACTTTGGTCCAACGCCCTAAAGGCTTACCCACACACCAGTGGCAAGGTACGAGAGATTTACCAGATCTCGGAATCCTCGCTCTTACTCGTCGCCACGGATCGTATCTCTGCATACGACTGGATCCTCCCAAGCCTGATCCCCGACAAGGGCCGAGTCCTCACCGCTCTCTCCGACTTCTGGTTCGACCGCCTCGGAACAGCCCATCACCGTATCTCAAGCGATATCGCCGAGATCGCCCGTGCCGTGCCTGAACTGGCAACCGACAATGCCGCCAGAGAGTCTCTCAGCGGCCGATCCATGCTCGTGAAGCGGCTTCAGATTGTTCCATTCGAATGCGTCGTCAGAAGTTATCTCTCAGGCAGTGGCTGGCGAGAGTACAAGCGTGACGGCAAAGTCTGCTCAATTCCGTTGCCCGATGGCCTTCAAGAGAGCAGTCGTCTGCCCGAACCCATCTTCACGCCTGCCACCAAGGCCACCAGCGGGCACGACGAAAACGTGAGTTTCGATCGAATGGTGAACGATATCGGTACGGATCTCTCAGAAAAGCTCCGCTCCGCCAGTATCGGCGTCTACACCCGTGCCGCAGATTGGGCCCTGCAACAAGGCTTGATTCTGGCTGACACGAAATTCGAGTGGGGCCTTGACCCAACCACGGGCGAAATCGTTCTGGCCGATGAAGTTCTCACGCCTGACAGTTCACGATACTGGGATGCGTCGCTTTATCAACCCGGCGGTGCTCAACCCTCGTTTGACAAACAGTTTGTGCGCGACTGGCTCGACCAGAGCGGCTGGGATCATTCCAGTACTCCACCTGTTTTGCCAGCGGATATCGTCGCCAAAACGCGTTCAAAATACGTCGAAGCCTTTGAACGTGTCACCCGCAAACCATTCCCCTGGCAAGCCTGACCGACTGATTTTTTGTGATATGATGACAAGGTGACCTGATCAAAGGCACCGGGAACGACAGCAATACAAGGTCAACTGAGCAATGAGTTTGCGATATCTGACGGCGGGTGAAAGCCACGGCGCGGCCCTGACAGCCATTCTCGATGGCTTCCCTTCCGGCATGAAGGTCGACTTTGAGGCCATCAACTATGAGCTCAAGCGACGTCAGGGTGGCTATGGCCGTGGCAAGCGCCAGCAGCTTGAAACCGACCTGATCTCGATCGAATCAGGCATCTACCACGGCGAAACCACCGGCGCACCGCTCACCCTTCGCCTGATCAATAAAGACGCCAAACTCGAAAAGCTGGCGGAACCAGACGCCCCCCGTGGCGGCCACATCGACCTGGCTGGATCGCTTTCGCATGAGACTGGAATTCGTCAGGTTCTGGAACGTGCCAGCGCCCGCGAGACGGCCATCCGTGTCGCTGTTGGGGCCATGGCCAAGCAGCTGCTCAGACATTTGCAAATCGAAGTGATCGGCTATGTCTCAGAACTGGGTGGAGTGGCTGCAACACCTGTCACTATAGACGCTTCCGTACGTGATGCCAGCCCTGTTTACACCATGAATCCGGAAGCCGACCTGGCAATTATCGCCGCCATCGATGCCGCCAAAGCGGCTGGCGACACCTTGGGCGGAGTCCTCGAAACCATCGTCACAGGCTGCCCGATGGGCCTTGGTTCGCACACCCAATATGACCGCAAACTGGACGCCCGTCTGGCCGCTGCCGTCATCAGTATTCAAGCCTTCAAAGCGGTCGAATTCGGGCTTGGTTGCGAAGTGGCCCGCAGGCCTGGCTCTGCGGTCATGGATCCGATCCGCTACGACTCTGATCACGACTCCAGCGACCGCCGTTTCGGTTTTCGCCGGCCCTCAAACAACGCCGGCGGAATTGAAGGCGGCACATCCAACGGCGAACCGATCCTGATTCGGGCCTACAAAAAGCCGATCAGCACCCTTGCCGCACGCGGGCCGAGTATTAAGATGGCGACAAAGACAGAGTCGCCTGCAAGTTATGAACGGTCAGACGTTTGCGCCGTTCCAGCCGCCAGTGTGATCATGGAAAATGTGGTTGCTTTTGAGATCGCAGCCGCTGTGATTGAAAAATTTGGGAGCGGCAGCTTGGGCTCGCTTATCGAGTCCATTCAAACGATGCACGATCGCACCAGCCGCCATCTGGAAACCTGGCCACCCTCGGCCAATTCTGTCAACACGACAAAGGCTGAGGGTGTGGCCGTACGATCATCCGTGCTGGAGCAGGCCCGCAGGGGATCATCAGGCCAGAACGACTAAAGCCTTTTAAGGCCATAGATTAGCGATCATTCCGCCAGTTTCCCCAAGGAATCTGATCACAAACATTCGATTGAAATGGCCGTGCCTGAAATTGTAATCACGGCAGGGCCAATCCTCCGATAACAAGAATTGAAAAGACTCAAAAAGACTGGTCACATGGATGTGGCCTGAGCGTCCCTTTTGGTCCCATTTAACCCACGGATCGGGTCCCAAGCCATGATCAGCATCAGCCGCCCACATCGACAGATGGCGGCCACGGCGTTCGTTGTCGTGGCAATGATTCTTCCAACAATCGGAACGCTCTGGTGGGCTTGGACCGTCAACCGCCCAGGCCATATTCGAGACGTCGAAGTCCGACTCTCCCGCTCACTTGGCCTGCAGGTCGGGCTTGAGGCTGTCCGGTATCCACGCCCGGGCGAAATCGTTCTGATTGGAGCAGTTTTTCGTCAGGAAGAACCCCGTGGACGTGTGTTTCGTGAAGTGGCCCGCGCCAAGCATTTAACACTAAAGCCTCAAGACAACGGCTATCTGCTTGAGGGATCTGATCTTGAACTGGTCGGCGACAGCGCTGAAACGGCTGTTGCCCAGATTGGTCAATTACTCCAGAAGTCCTCGATTGCTCCCGATTCGATCAAACGGCTCACATTTGCGATCGACCGTTGCTTCGTACAGATGGATCATGGGGCCAACAGCAAGCCTGTTAAAGTGGAGTGGCGAGGCGTGGCCGGGACGGTGGAATCCAGAAACGAACAAGCCTTGATCCAAGCCAGCGCCTGGATGCATGATGCCGATCGCCGAACTCGCTGCGAGCTGAAGATGACCCGCAAACGTCAGGGTCAGGAAGCATCGACCCACATCATGATGGCCACGATGGAAGGCCCTGCCCTGCCCTCTTCCACGCTTGAACCACTCATGGACATGACCGCCTGGCTGGGCGAGAAGTCGCGTGTGCAAGGTCAGATCCTCTTGAGCCAGGTCGAGAATCGCCCTTGGGAAGCTCGGTTCACAGGGAGCCTGGATCAGGTGGATCTCTCGAAAATGATCAATGGCCGATTCGGCTCGCATCGTTTGACAGGCATGGGCCAGATCCAGGTCAAACAAGCCTCATGGGGTGACCGGCCCGGGCAAGGCGCAGGCTGGCGGGAAATTGAGGGCGACCTGACCTCAGGCCCAGGCAAGGCCAGTCAGGGTCTCCTTCTGGCGATGGGTCAGCAGATGCGTTTCCGACTCGCACAAAATCTTCATGCCCCAAAAAAGTCAGGCGATGAGATTGAGTTTGGCAGCTTCGGGCTTCAGTTCCACCTGACAGAAGATGGCCAGATCCAATTCGGAGGAGCCTGTGGACCCGACTTTGGGCCTGACGTCGTAGCCGTCTCCGCTCAAGCCAAGCCGACACCGATCATGGCCGCACCGACCAACATGGTGAACGTTCGGGGCCTTCTCAAAACGCTCTTTCCTGTGAATATCGCACAAGCGGAATTGCTGGTTCCCACCACTCGGGAATCCCAGTCACTTCAGCGATATCTGCCCATGCCATCCTCTAAGCTCAACGGTGTTCAGGTTTTGCCAGTTTCACACGATTGAATCTTGGCTGTAATCTGTTTCAAGATCATCACTTCATGAGGCTCTGGAAAATCGAATGCAATTCTCTACTAAAATCCTTCTCGAAGTGGCTGTGGAAACGCTCGACGATGCCTTGGCTGCCACTCGCGGAGGGGCGGATCGGCTCGAACTTTGTGCGGCTCTTGAAGTCGGCGGACTGACCCAGGGCGCGGGCGTTCTTCAAGCCATTCGGGCGGAATCGCCGTTGCCGATCATGGCCATGGTCAGACCCAGATCTGGTGGATGCCATTACAACGACCGCGATTTTTCGGTCATGCTCAAAGATCGAGATTTCTTGATCAAGCATGGTGCCAGCGGACTCGTTTTCGGTTTTCTCGATCGCGATGGCCACATCGAAACCGATCGACTCAAAGCCTTTCTCAGCGGTATCCCCACTGGGGTTGAAACCGTGTTCCATCGCGCCTTCGATTTTGTCGAAAATGCGGCAGAATCGCTTGAAGTTCTTATCGGCCATAAAGTTACCAGGATACTAACCAGCGGACTAAAACCGTCGATCACTGAAGGTGTTGCGACGATCCGCGAACTGATCCAGCTTTCAAACAGCCGCATTGAGATCCTCGGAGGAGGCGGAATTCGTCTGGAAAATGTACGGGAAGTGGTGGAGCAGACAGGGCTTTCGCAAATCCATGCCTCGTGCCGGGCCACGGCTCAGGACAGATCTCCAAGGTTACGCCCGGAAATCCGCTTCGGCCTGCCTGAAATGCCTCCCGAAACAGTCCATCGACGCACCGACGCCAGCCTGGTGGCCTGCATGCGGGCCGCTTTGATCTAATCTCATAAACGCAAAAAAGCCCGCGACACCATCTCGCGGGCTTTTCGATTTTTCATTTCCAAACCACCAGAATCACTTCTGGCCGGAAGCCTGAGCTGAAGGAGCTGGGGCAGCTTGGGCTGCTGGAGCTACAGCGGCAACGGCAGGAACCATCACGCATGTGGTCACTGGAACCTGGTGCTGCACTTGTTTGGCAACACATTCCATGACAGTCACCTGAACCTGCTCAGGCACTTGACGGGTCACACAGCGGGTGACGGTTTCCTGAACCTGACGAGGACGCTTTTCGCAAACCTGAACAGGCACTTCGCGATAAGCCACCCGTGTCACGTTCCGCATGACTTGCTGAGGAACCATCTTGCGAACCACTTGCTGGCAAGCAACTGTTTCTTGAACAGGAACCATTTTGGTGCGACAAACCGTCTTGTATTCGGTCGTGGCGACAGTCTTGCAGACTGGCTTTTCGACATAAACCTGTTCGCACTGATAGCCGGTCACCACAGGCTTGACCTTGACCTTGGCCTTGCCGCAGCCACAGCCGCCGTGATGGCCGCACTGGACCACGTTTTGTACGACTGGAACCTGACGGTTCACATAGCTGCCTTGAGTTTCTACAACTTTCTGATAGCGTGTGACCGGAACTTGTTCGGTCACTTGTTGAGGCACATAACGTGTCACAACCTTATTGACCATCTGGGTTTCGCAAACGGGTTTGTAGATCGTGGCTGGAACTTGTTCGCAAACGGTGTATGGCTGCTTGACCATTTTCGTGGTCATCACAGAATCAAACACGGTGCGAGTGACAGGCACTTGTTCCTGAGTGGTTTCCATGCGATAACGGGTCTGAGTCACAGTACGAGGCTGTTGCTCATAAACAGTTTGCGTGACTGTCTGGTAAGAAGTCACCTGCTGGGCCACCATGGCGACAGGCTGAGGATTGGCACAAGGGGTTTTGCCACAATGACAGGCTTCAGCCACCCCACTAGCCAAACCCATCATGGCCACGGCAGCTGAAAAAAGCTTGTTGGCTTGACGGAAGTTGCGAATCATGATTCCGAGTCTCCAGGTTGTAAATCTCGAATGGCCCCCTACACCAAAACAGCTCTGTTCGTCTGGTGCCTGAACCATCCATATCACTATTCTGCAAAAGCCCAACCCATTCAGTCAACGCATTTCACCCATTCAATGAGCTTTTCTCATGCTTCTCAGAACACTCAAGCCACGCTTTCGTTACATGCAAAACAAACAGTTTATCTGCGCCAGAACCACCGTTTTTTTTGGGCTCTTGATTGGACTTCTTCAAATCGTCGGTTGCACAGGCCAGCCAGAATCTGTAACCAAGCCATCGGGTAGTTCACAGCGTGTCAAGCCTGAGGGGCTTCTGCTGATCACTCGCGAGCTGGATCTGGGAACTTTGCCAGTGGGCGGATCCATCGAAGCCGTTTTGGCTCTTAAAAACCCGGATGAGAAAAATGCGATTGAGGTGGAGCGTTACGAGATCAACCGGCCCGGTCTTCAGATCGACCCAAAACGCATGACCATTCCGGCTCAAAGTTCAAACCCGATCCACTTTCTGGTGAAACCTGAAGGAACTAAAACCGCCGGGGATCAAACTTGGGAAGTGACCGGCTGGGATGCTCAGGAAAGAGTTGCATTTCGAACGACGTTGAAATTGAAGGTTGTAGAAAAGGTTGCTGAGAAATCTTTAAACTGATCAGTCGCTTAGGATCAGGCCGAAAAAACTTCCGGTTTTCAAAACCAACCGAAAGACGGCTTGACAAGGAAGGGCGTGAGATTGGGGCTGTTGATGTCCTTCGGACATACCTATTAGTAGATGTCTCCGCTGGAGCCCCATCACTCAAAAACCGGAAGGTATTTTTCGCCTGTTCCTTATAAAGTGACTCGGCCCGGAATAAAGCGACCTCTCAAGTGAAAATTTGCGTTTATATGAAACGATGACTGGTTGAATCACGCTGGCTGAGTTAAAGTCAAAGTTGACAGGATTGAATCTTGGGCAAATCAGGGTGAGTTCTGATACAAGAGCATCACCGGTTCATAAATCTTCGTTTTGGAGCAAGACTATGCCATTGATCAATGCGTGGGTCGCTAAATCTGCCAAACAAAAAATGATCCTCCAAGATATCGATCTGGGACCACTAGGTGCTGAAGAAGTACATGTGCGGGTCGAACATTGCGGTTTATGCCATTCAGACCTTTCCGTATGGAACAACGATTGGGGCGTTTCCCAATTCCCGGCAATTTTGGGTCACGAAGTTGTTGGGACTGTCGTAGAAGTGGGATCGTCAACCAAGGGAATCAAGGTAGGTCAGCGGGTCGGTGTCGGCTGGAATGCGAATAGCTGCATGCACTGCCGATGTTGCAAATCTGGTGACCAGCACCTCTGCAAGCAGGCTCAGCCTACAATTGTTGGACACAGCGGCGGGTTTGCAAGCCATGTCCGAGCACACTGGGCCTGGGCCATTCCTTTGCCTGATCAAATTGACTTTACCAATTCCGGACCTTTGCTCTGCGGAGGAATAACAGTCTTTAACCCACTGGCCATGTTTGCAAATCCGACAAGCCGTGTTGGCATTGTCGGGATCGGCGGGCTTGGACATTTAGGCGTCAAATTCGCTGCGGCCTTCGGATGTGAAGTCACGGCTTTCACTTCCAATGAGTCCAAATTTGACGAAGCTCGCAAATTCGGAGCTCACCAAGTGGTCTCAAGCCTCGATTCTGATACCATCAAAAAAATGAGCGGTCGTTTTGACCTCTTGATCATCACCGTGAACGTGCCGCTTGATTGGGACTCACTTATCGCTTCACTCGCCCCTAAAGGTCGCATACACTTTGTCGGGGCTGTGCTGGAGCCAATTCCCCTGACAGTTATGCCATTCATTCTTGGCCAGAGCAGTCTCTCTGGATCGCCGACTGGTTCGCCAGTTGCAATGGAAACCATGCTTGAATTTGCCTCCAGACACAGAATTACCCCACAGACAGAACATTTTCCCATGAGTCAAATCAACGAAGCCTTCGAACGGCTCGAATCTGGCAAGGCCAGATATCGAATCATTCTCGACGCAGACTTCTGATTTCGATTAAATCCATTTGCAATTCGAATCGTGAATATTGAAAACTCATAATTCTTGAAATCCAAATGAAAAGGCGGGCAGGACGAACAATTTGTCGTCATGCCCACCTTGTTTTCACCTATGATTTCAACCCTTCGGCGTGAATGTAAACTGGCTCGTTTCCAAGTCCCAGTCGATCACAATCGTCGCCCCTTGCGGGAACTTGCCGCTCAGAATCGCCGAGGCCATCGGGTTCGCCACGCGCTGCTGCAGAACTCGCTTCAGCGGACGCGCCCCATAAGCTGGGTCATAACCCTCCTCGGCCAACTGCTCCTTGGCCTTGTCGGTCATTTCCAAAACCAGACCGGCTTCCGTCATCTGGGCCACCATGCGCTTGAGCTGAATGTCCACAATCTTGCGCAGTTCGTAGTAGCCCAACGGGTGGAAGATGATCTTTTCGTCGATCCTGTTCAGGAATTCCGGCAGGAAGTTCTTCCGTAGAATCTCCTCCATCGCCTTCTGCATAGCCACATCGTCGCCCTGCTCGGCCAATTCGCTGATCATCTGACTGCCAATATTGGACGTCATGATGATGACCGAATTCTTGAAGTCTACGGTGCGGCCCTGGCCGTCTGTCAGACGTCCGTCGTCGAGCACTTGTAAAAGCACGTTGTAAACATCGCGGTGGGCCTTCTCCATTTCATCCAGAAGGATGACCGAATAAGGCTTGCGCCGAACGGCTTCCGTGAGTCGCCCGCCTTCTTCGTAACCGACATAGCCGGGAGGGGCGCCGATCAGGCGGCTGACGTTGTGCCGCTCTCCATATTCAGACATGTCGATTCGAACCATGGCATTTTCATCGTCGAACAGGAACTCGGCCAAAGCCTTGGCCAGCTCGGTCTTGCCTACACCGGTAGGTCCAAGGAAGAGAAACGAGCCGATCGGCTTGTTCGGATCCTGCAACCCGGCCCGACTGCGGCGAACAGCATCGGCCACGGCCCTCACAGCGTCATTCTGATTGACCATGCGCAGGTGAATCTGATTTTCCAAATGGAGCAGTTTTTCGCGTTCCGTCGTTAGCATTTTATTGACTGGAATGCCTGTCCACTGGCTGACCACTTCGGCGATCTCTTCAGCATCCACTTCTTTTTTCAGAAGCACACGCCCCTCTTTCCCCTTGGCCTCAGGCGCACCACCAGCATGAGCCACCGCTTCGGCAGCCGTGATCTGATCCTCCAGGGCTTTCTTGCGAGACTCAATCTCCGCCAGCTTGCGAAACACGTTCTCGTCGGGCCGTTCGCCACGTTGCATTAAGAGGTTGATTTCCTCATATTGACGGGCATATTCAATTTTCACCTTGTCATATTGCTCGCGCATCTTCTGCACGTCGCCAAGGTCGGATTTTTCGAATTCCCACTGAGTACGCAAGTCCTGAAGCTCTTTTTCCAGCTTCGCAATTTCCGAATCAATTTCTGCCAGACGATCCTGAGCATGTTCCTCAGTCTCATTCTGAAGCATACGCTGGGCGAGTTGCAATTGCAGCAGACGTCGCTGAATCACGTCGATCTCAGTCGGCACCGATTGCAATTCCATGCTCAGTCGGCTAGCCGCTTCATCCACCAGATCAATCGCCTTGTCAGGCAGTTGACGGTCAGTGATATAACGGCTGGAGAGCTTCGCAGCAGCCACCAGAGCCGAATCGCGAATGGTCACCTTATGGTGAACTTCGTATTTCTCCTTGATCCCACGCAGAATGGCTATCGTGTCCTCAATGGTCGGTTCGTTGACCATCACCGGCTGGAATCGACGCTCCAGAGCAGGATCTTTTTCAATATATTCACGATATTCATCGAGGGTCGTTGCACCCACGCAACGAAGTTCCCCACGTGCCAAGGCAGGCTTCAAGAGATTGGCGGCATCCATTGCCCCATCGCTTTTACCGGCCCCGACCACAAGATGCAATTCGTCAATAAAGAGAATGATCCGGCCACCAGAGTCAGTCACTTCTTTCAGGACAGCCTTGAGCCGCTCTTCAAATTCGCCCCGATATTTCGCCCCGGCCACCAGAGCGCCCATATCCAGAGCCATCAGCTTACGGTCCTTAAGCGATTCAGGAACGTCCCCTGAAACAATTCGCTGGGCCAATCCTTCTGCGATGGCGGTTTTGCCAACACCCGGTTCGCCGATCAGAACAGGGTTATTCTTGGTTCGGCGCGACAGGACCTGCACCACCCGGCGAATTTCACTATCGCGGCCAATCACAGGATCAATCTTGCCCTTGCGTGCCAGTTCCACAAGGTCGCGTGCGTATTTTTCAAGAGCCTGATATTTCCCTTCAGGGCTCTGATCCGTCACGCGCTGGCTGCCACGCACATCTTTCAATGCGTTCAAAATCGCCTGTTCGTTTACACCCAAGGCAGTCAGCAAGCCTTGCGCTTTCCCTGGGACTTTTACCAGACCCAGCAAAAGGTGCTCGATGGAGACAAAATCGTCGCCCATCTTCTTGGCCTCATCCGAGGCCATATCCAGCACCTTGGATAGCTCAGGCCCCAATGTCTGTTCAGCGCCCGATACCTTCGGCAGTGCCTTGATCCCTTCCTCGGCTGCCTTCTGGATCTGATTTGCATTCACACCCAGCTTTTCCAGGATGGATCGGGTGATTGAAGGCGTATGATCCAGCAGGGCCGCCAGCAGGTGCATCGGCTCCAGACGCTGATTGCCTGACTCTTTGGCCAGTTCTTGCGTGCGCTGAACGGCCTCTTGCGATTTGTGTGTGAGCTGTTCGAATCGAAATCCCATAATTCATCTCCCCCTTTTCTTATTGAATTCTACGTTTTTGAATTGCATTTAGTTCATGGTGAAATCGAAAAAATGCAATGATGCTCCACTCCTGCCCCATCAATCGGTTGTCAATCGATCGATATCAAGAATCCGCCACTCATAATTCAGGCAGATTGTCAAAGCCTCAGCCCATGATTCCTGTGGATCATCTGGCAAACGTTCACCGCCAGGATTCAGGTCATACCAGCCACTTCCAGGCCTACCACTGTCTTTGCGAACGACCAATGCTGCCAAATCAGGCAGTCCCGCCTTGCGACACCTGAGTGACATCTCCCTCAACAATTGTCGATGAATATGTCTATGATGCAATGGCCTGCCAGCCCGACCCGCCAATTCCGTATAGCTGACAGTTCTTCCATGCCCAATCGCTTCCCAGAGAACAGGCCAAGCCTGACGCATGTATTGGTTGAATTTTGAAGTTGACGATGGCTTTTGCATGTCGCACTTTTTTATTAATTTTTGGGTGAATTCAAAAGGGGGGAAGCGAGGAATCGCCTCCCCCCTTTTTTTTCAATCTTCACCAGCCCTGAATTAAAGTTCAGGTGTCGTGATTACTTCTGCTCAAACTCGACATCAATCACGTCGTCAGACTTTGAGCCACCCTCAGCACCAGCTGCGGCATCGGCAGGGCCGGCTTCAGCGCCTGGGGCACCTTCAGGAGCGGCAGCATAAAGCTTCTCAGACATGGCCTGAACAGCCTTGGTCAGTTCGTCTGTCGCTGTTTGAATCGCGGCCAGATCCGAACCTTCCTTCGCCTTGTTGACCTTTTCGATCATCGACTTGATCGCAGTCGTGTCCGCTTCTGTCAGCTTGTCCTTATTATCCTCAAGCGTTTTTTCCACTTGATAGACTCGCTGATCCGCCGTGTTCTTGGCCTCAGCCAGGTCACGCTTGCGCTTGTCTTCAGCGGCGTGCGACTCAGCGTCGCGCTGCATCTTGTCGATTTCGTCCTTCGACAATCCGCCTGAAGCCTCGATCCGAATGGTTTGCTCTTTACCCGAAGCCTTATCACGGGCCTTCACCGACAGAATCCCGTTGGCGTCAAGATTAAAGGCCACTTCCACCTGCGGCACACCCATGCGGGCCGGTGGGATACCTTCCAGGTTGAACTCGCCCAGCATCCGGTTGTCGCCGGCCATCGGACGCTCGCCCTGAAACACCTTGATCGTCACAGCTGTCTGGTTATCCTCAGCCGTGGTAAAGGTTTCCTTCTTCTCGGTCGGGATCGTGGTATTGCGAGGCACCAGAACGGTCATCACACCGCCCTTGGTTTCAAGGCCCAGTGAAAGCGGAGTCACGTCCAACAGAAGCAGATCCTTGACTTCGCCTGTCAAAACAGCACCTTGGATCGCAGCACCCACAGCCACCACTTCGTCAGGATTTACACCCTTGTGAGGTTCGCGGCCGAAGATTTCTTTGACCATGTCCTGAATCCGTGGCATACGGGTGGAACCACCCACCAGCACCACTTCATCAATCTGGCCAGGCTTCAGCTTGGAATCTTCCAGGGCCTTCAGAACCGGCAGTTTGCAGCGCTCAACCAGTTTATCGGTCATACGCTCGAACTGGCTGCGACTGATGCTCATCATCAAGTGCTTTGGCCCGCTGGCATCGGCTGTGATGAACGGCAGGTTGACTTCAGCCTGAGCTTGGAATGAGAGCTCTTTCTTGGCCTTTTCAGCGGCTTCTTTCAAGCGCTGGAGAGCCATCTGATCCTTGCGGAGGTCGATGTTTTCATTCTTCTTGAATTCGTCGGCGATGTGGTTGATCAGGGCTTCATCCCAGTCGTCGCCGCCAAGGTGCGTATCACCATTGGTAGAAAGAACTTCGAAGACACCGTCAGCCACGTCCAGAATCGAAATGTCGAACGTGCCACCACCAAGGTCAAACACGGCGATCTTTTCGTTCTTCTTCTTGTCCAGACCATAAGCCAGGGCAGCTGCCGTTGGCTCGTTGATGATCCGGGCCACTTCCAGACCAGCAATCTGGCCAGCATCTTTCGTGGCCTGACGCTGGGCGTCATTGAAGTATGCAGGAACGGTGATCACAGCCTTCTTGACCTTATGGCCAAGATAGCTTTCAGCTGCTTCCTTAAGCTTTCGCAGAATCATAGCTGAAATTTCAGGAGCGCTGTACTGCTTGCCGTTGATGTCCACTTTGACCGTATCAGATGGCCCCCCCACAATCTGGTAAGGAATCATCCGCTGCTCGTCGCCCACTTCATCCACTCGGCGACCCATGAATCGCTTGATCGAATAAATCGTTCCGCGTGGATTGGTTACGGCCTGACGCTTGGCGGGCTCGCCCACCAGATTGTCGCCCTTGGCAGTGAATGCAACCACGGAGGGGGTCAAATATGCGCCCTCCTGATTCGCGATCACCTTGGGCTCGCCACCTTCCATCACGGAAACAACAGAATTTGTTGTTCCAAGGTCGATACCGATAATCTTTTCGCCTTCTGCCATGTTACCGCCCCTTTTTGCGTTTACGTTTCTCGTAGAACCACCCATTCAAACCAACTCGTCCTGGAATCCGCCAGCACATGCCACCAGCCCAGAACTGAACTTGCACGTTGAATGGCATTAGGATGCAAGCCCCGTGCCAAACCTTTTTTATAATCCATATACTCTTATTATATAAGATATTACATCTTTTAAAAACACAGAATCGAAGGCGAAAGCACCCACTAGCTGCCAATTTGGCACGCCCGACCGCCAGCTCCGTTTTCGCTGACTGCCAAAATTGCGCAGCAGGGGTGATCCGGAAGCTCGATCACGGTCGTCGTGTCCGAAAAGGATTCTTTTGAGATCAGAAACATGACTTGGTCTCTTGACTTTTAGGTTAAAATTCGTTGCGCTAGTAACATAGCTGTCTTTCTTGCCACCTAACCAAATACCGCCAAGAACCCGACCACCATCATGACCGACGACGCCAATCGCAGTGAACCCCTTCCAGCCGAACAACTTGGCGAACTACGCAAGCGGATTGACGCTTTGGATGAAGGGCTGGTCAACGACCTGAACAAAGTCGTCAGCATGCTCAACGAGCGAGCCGGTGTGGCGGTGCGGATCGGACAAGTCAAAGCTGCCAACAGCTTGGAGGTCTGGTCACCAGCTCGCGAAGAGGAAGTCCTGGCCAGAGTTGCAGCCCTCAGTAAAGGTCCTCTGCCAGACGAAAGCCTCAGGCTGATTTTTCGCGAACTGATGAGCGGCTCACGCGCCACACAGCAAGCCATTCGAGTGGCAAGCCTTGGCCCCAAGCACAGTTACAGCCACATGGCTGCCATTGCCAAGTTTGGCAATTCTGTGGAACATGTCTCCGTTGGTTCGATCGCAGCCGTGTTTGAAGAGGTCCATTTCGGTCGCTGCCACTTCGGAATCGTTCCTCTGGAAAATTCTACCGACGGACGCATCGCTGATACGCTTGACATGTTTGTACGTCTGCCCAATGTACGGATCCGAGCCGAAGTCAGGCTCAGGGTCAGGCACTGCCTACTGGGCCGTTGCGAACGTGGGCAGGTCCGGCGCATCTATTCACGCGTCCAGGCCTTATCGCAATGCCGGCACTGGTTGGCCAAAAACTTGCCTCATGCAGAACTGATTGAAACCACATCCACAGCCGCCGCTGCGGAACGTGCCCAGGCCGAGCCAGGCGCTGCCGCAATCGCTGGGAGGCCAGCTGCCGACGCTTATCGGCTGGACATACTGGCGTCAGATATTGAGGACCATCCACACAACGTCACACGGTTTGCGGTTCTGGCAAACTCTTGTGACAAAGCCACTGGCAACGACAAAACCACACTCATGGTGCGTCTGTCAAACCGAAGTGGAGCACTTCACGATGCCGTGACCGCTCCTCTGCTGACCGCTGGTCGCAACATGACATGGATTGAGTCGTTCCCAGTCGCCGAGCGACCATCACCGGAATCGTCGAACCCTTCGTACTTATTCTTCCTGGATATCGAAGGCCACATCGCCGAGCCTGACGTTGCAGAAGCCATCGCTGCGATGAAGTTGAAGTCCGAACGACTGGATGTGCTGGGCTCGTACCCCAAAAGTGCGGCTTTGGATCATTAATTGACCATAAAGTACCAACCCCGACAGCGACATTCAGGCTGCAGAAATTCGAGGTGGCGTTAGCCTTGGCCTAAATGTTAAGGATCAGGCCGGAAATAACTTCCCGTTTTCAAACCAATTAACCGGGGCTATCGCCAAGACCGGTTGATAGCCTCCGGTTTACTGGTTTGAATCTAGCCGCCGGGCGATAGCCCCCGGTTCGCGGAAGAGAATTAACCGGGGCTAGCGCCAAGACCGGCTAGATAAGAGGCGCT
>Ga0208720_1000214_pt1 | contig 15785 bp, 13 predicted proteins | sample LakMenEpi20Apr10_FD_150716 | JGI IMG/M metagenome (GOLD analysis project Ga0208720, IMG submission 150716) | Freshwater microbial communities from Lake Mendota, WI - 20APR2010 deep hole epilimnion (SPAdes) | ecosystem: Environmental > Aquatic > Freshwater > Lake > Epilimnion/Euphotic zone ...
TCTTGAAATTGCCCAGACAGGATTGAGAACACAAGTAGTGTTCCCCCGCGAATCAGTCCCGTCAGAGCGAAAACAACCATCAGTAACGCGGGCCGACTGGGCCTTGGTTTATTGGGCAGAAAAATCCGAGCGATCAACAAGGGAATGATGGTGGCGATGTAACCAATGGTTGCGCTGATGAGTCGATACTCAAAAGTTGCGTCAGACCTTGTTTGGTCAAAGATTATTCCAACACCGAAAGCGGGGATTAGGAAAAGTAAAAGTACCGGGTTAGAGAGTGCGTATCTAGAACCAACCTGTTGAAAAAGCCTCTTAGCCGTTGGGCGATGAGGTTTGTACTCTTCGGTCACTGATCAGTCGCTACCGCACCAACAGCGCTGAGGTAGGTCTTGGAAGCGGCAATGCGAGCATTGCCAGATCCATGGGCGTCAATATCAAGTGCTTGAAAAATTCTTGAAATCATTCCCTCAACTGCTCTCACCGTAGTGCCACGATGTTCTGCAATCTGACTGTTGGACATTCCCTCGGACATCAGTTGCAGCACAGCCAATTGGCGTTTAGATAAATCGGCCAGTGGTCTTCCTTCATCTTGGTCATGACGAAACTTGGAAACGCCTTCTTCTTTCAAAACTGCATTGACAGCATCCACAAGTTCCTTGGAGTCAACCAGTTGTGACTTTCTCAGATACGCTTGCGATTGCTTTACAGCCTTCGCGTCTTTCTTGGCAAATCTTGGATCTGGGAGGTTAGTTAAAAAGACAACACCAATATCGGGTGCCTCCCGGGCTAGATACTCGGCGAAATCAAAACCATCAGGGCCAGAACCTAATTCGATATCCACGATGCAGGCATCTGGATCAACCGCCTTACAAGCACGCTTGGCATCTGAAGCGTTGGCAGCTGTTGTTACATGGAAGCCAACGGCTTCCAAAGATCTAGCAATTAGATCTCGAAGTAGGGACTCGTTTTCGACCACGACAAGGGTTCTTGATGTTGGCACTGGAACCTCTATTTCTTGATTTGTGGACTGAATCCAATTATGACCGCCCAAAGTTTTTCAAGCAAAAAAACATTGTGATGCCCGAAGATTGACTTCCTAGCAGTCACATAATCTGCAGTCTCAAGGGACTGAGAATCGCAGTGGCTCTCAAGGGTCCGCTAGCCACAAAACTAGCTAGTCAGGGCTATAGGCTCGCCTCCTAGAGGTGTGTGTTGCTAAACCTCTGGAAAGTTAGTCCAAACTCACGATTAACCCCGTACCGCTTACCTTTAGCGGAATCGGGTCACATATCTCACCCACGAACTTTCCATTAACCTCGTTGATAAATCCAAGCATGAACCACTTGCCTTCATGTTTCACCGCTCTAGCTGCGTAAATACTCGGGTGAGGAAACCGTGTTGCTTTGGTCATGTCAAATGGCCCAAGTAGGCTCTCACCAGTTACTGAGAACATTCCACCTTCGCCAAATTTTTGCTTAGATGCTGCGGAGAGCTCGTCGGTTCCACAACACCAAAGGAGCACCGCTTTGCCGTCAATCTCTTCTACCTGGAAAACCTCTAACTGGCCGAATCCAGAAGCCCCTGAAATCAGCGGGGGTTGAACTTTCCAAGATATGAGGTCTGTGCTCACAGCATGTCCAAGTGTTCCCCGATCGCGGGTATCGAGCGAGTCATTGTTTACTCGAGCAGTAATAAACATGTGCCACTTACCATCCTCGTGCTTAAACACCCATGGGTCTCGCCAGGCTTGATCGTGCCATTTTGAGTAGTCCAGCATTTCGTAGTGCTTGGGGTCTGCTTCGACTAATGCTTCTGAGGAAACCTTTACCCAAGAGATTAGATCCTTAGATTTTGCAGCTCCAACTTTCTGAACATCTCCGCCATCCTCACGAGAAGTCCCTGTGTAAAACATCCACCACAGGCCATCATCGCCTTTGATAACACTGCCGGTCCAAGTAGTCCAAGAGTCAAAAGCCGGCGGGTCGGAGATAGCAATAGCGTCTTGGAGCAGAGTCCAGTTCTTTAGGTCCTTAGAAATTGCATGGCCGATGTAAGGCTGGCGGTGCCGTCGATGTGGATCGCCAAGTGCCCGAGATGCTCTTAGGAAAAAGGCGTGATGATTCTCTCCGTCAAATACGTACCAACTATCCCAAACCCATGAATCATTTAGCTTTAGCAACTTTTAACCTTTCACTCCAGAAGAAGCCACCGAGGCAACGAAAGCCCGCTGGAACATGACAAAGACAATAATAATTGGGACGGTAATAAGAGTTGAGTACGCCATAATTTCTCCCCACTGAGTTCCTTCTTCACTCGTAGAAGCCCAGAAATAATCTAAACCGACTTGAACAGTACGAAGAGATTCGGTTTGCACTACCATCACCGGCCAAAGGTATGCATTCCAAATTGCAAGGAAACTCAATATGGCACTAGTTGCAAATGCAGGGCCAGCCAATGGCACAATAATCCTCCAGTAAATCGAGAAGAATCCTGCACCGTCAATTAGTGCGGCCTCATCTAACTCTTTAGGTATGGTCTTGAAATATTGAACGAACAAGAATATTGAGAATCCCCATGCGATAAAAGGCGCAATCTGAACCAGATAAGTGTTTAGCCAACCCGTTGTCAGCTCGACGGTTCCATTTTCAAAACTAATTCTTGGAAGTTCGTTAACAAGCACCAAAAGCGGCATTGCGATGGTTTCGAATGGAATAACCAGCGTTGCAATGAGTGCCACTAGTATCACGTTTTGCCCCTTGAATTTCAAACGGGCAATCGCATAACCGGCCAAACTATTAACGAATAGCCCAAGCAAAACCACGACGCCTGAAATAAAAATTGAGTTGAATAGAAATTGTCCAAGGGGGAGTCTGTCGAAGACTCCAAGATACTGATCAAAGTTGACATCGCCAACCGGGAAGAATGCTCTCCAAGACTTAACGTCTCCAAAGATTGCCTGTGGATCCTTAAAGCTGGAGGAGATCATGAAAAGTAGTGGAAGGCTAAATAGCAACATAAAGAAAATTGCCAAAGCGTATTGAACGGCTAAACCCAGGGAAAATTTAGTCTTCATGGCTAATCCTTATCCCTGGTTAGGCGTTTCTGAATAATCGAAATAGTCACAACGATAATGAAGAAGATAATCGCCAAAGCGGAGGAGTAACCGATATCATTTTTCCGGAAACCTTCTCGGAAGATGTGGAAAACAACCGTTGTAGTTGAATCCAGCGGACCACCCTGCGTCATGACGTTAATTTGGGTGAAAATTCCCATCGCCTGAATTGAAATAATTATCAAGACAAATACAAACGTGGTCTTTAGGCCCGGCCAGGTTACAGCCTTAAACTGCTGCCACTTATTCGCACCATCAACCGTGGCGGCTTCATAGAGTTCGGCGGGTATTGTTTGCAAACCAGCAAGCCAAATAATCATATGGAAACCTACCGCCTGCCAAGCAGACATAAAGATAATTGCTGGCAACGCAAGATCGGTATTGGCCAGGAACGCTACAGGTTCGAAGCCGGGTATCAGAGCGTCCAAGATAACGTTTGCTAGGCCGTCCTTTTGGTAAAAGAAAATGAACAATATCGAAACAACAACCATTGATGTCACAACAGGTATGAAGTAAACCGTTCGGAAAAAGACTTTGCCTTTGATTTTGGAGTTGATCAAAAGTGCAAGTCCCAGTGCAAGGCCTCCTTGTAAGGGAGCAATAACGCCGGCAAAAATTAGGGTGTTTACTAAAGACTTCCAGAACAAGGCATCACCAGCAATGGTGAAGTCCACTTCAGTGCCATCAGCGTTGTAGCTTTCGGTAAGCACTTGCATGCCTGCGTATGGAGTGTTGTTTCCTGGTTTGGTGAAATTGCGAAGGTTATCAAAGGCTACGTTCTCGTCAGTTGGGTCAGCTGGAACAGTTACCTGGCCCAGCGAGAGCATCTCTACGAAGTTATCTACTCCTGTGAACTCGGGCTCATTTGGGCTAGCAAACTTGGCGTTTGTGAAACCTAGCGAGAATGCCAGAATTACGGGCGCAACCAGAAACAGCAGCATCATCGATACAGCTGGGAAAACAAATAAAAAGCCAGCTCTCGCAGATCTGGCCTCGAGGCTGTTGCTAAAGAGCTTTCCTTTGGAAAGATTCAGGGTTGCCATCAACTTTTCCTTTGGTAAGGGTCTTGGGGGTGTGGTGAACCACACCCCCAAGACTTAACTTAGACGACTTACTTGTAGAAGTCGTTGTCCGCTAGATCAGCGTCAATCTCATCGGCTGCAGCGTCCAAGGCTTGCTTGGCGTTTGCTCCGTTGATGATATCAGCAACTGCTTTTTCATAGATCGTGGAGATCTTTAGGTAAGCAGGTGTTGGTGGGCGTAGTACACCGAATTCGTTTGATAGCTCAACGAAGATAGCGAATGGTCCACCTGGTGCATAGTTTGGAACCTCAGCTGCTGCGGTAGCAGTAGCAGGGATCAAACCAATGCGGTTTGCGAATGCAACGATGTACTTGTCCTGAAGGATGAACTCAATGAACTGAGTCGCACCCTCGGCCTGGTCACATGTTGCGGAAACACCGAACTGCCATGAAGCAGCACCGATCTTTGGTCCGTTACCGAAGTCTGGTGGCGGAAGGATCAGTAGGTCATCTCCAAGGGCCTCGGCGGCATCCTTTACAGCCCAGTTACCGTTGTACTGGATTGCAATGGTGCCAGCGATGAACTCAGTCCGGTCACCGGTCTGTGCTGGGTTTGCATAGCCATCTGCGAAGGTTGATCCAAACCAGTCACCAAAGGCAACAGCCTCTGCTGAGTTGATTACGCCATCAGCGCTTTCGAAGGTGTCTCGGTCGACTAGGTCTCCACCGAAGCTCTGCATAAGTGGGCTGTAAGCGTAAGGGAACCACTCACCAGTCCAGCCGTTACCCCAGTCCATTGCGTAGTCGTAGTCGCCGGTAGCGTCCACGTCTGCTAGAAGAGCATCAAACTCTTCCAATGTCCAAGGTTCTGAAACTGTTGGCACTCTCGCACCAACTGCCTCAAGAGTCGACTTGCGAACTAGCATTCCAAGAGCAGCGTCCCAGGCTCCAGCGGAGTAAAGCTCTCCGTTGTAGTAACCCTTGGCTCCAGCAAGCAGTGAATCCTCAAGAGCCGAGTCGATTGCTAGTGGCTGCATGTAACCCGCCCACGCCCAGTTAGGCATGATTGGACCATCGACGTCGATGATGCAAGGTAGAGAGTCCGACGCTGCAGCTGCAGCGATGGAGTCGTTGTAGGACTCCTGTGGGAACTCCTCTAGAACTACCTCATAGGCAGTTTGACTGGCGTTAAAGTCAGTAATAGCTTCCTTTACGGTCGCAATTTCCTGATCATTACCGGCCGCGTGTGACCACATCGAAACCTTGACTGGTTCGCCACTAGCTCCATCTGTTGCCGCACAACCAGTTAGTACAAGCGTGCCAGCCAATGAAGCAGCTAGCAGAACTCTAGTTGTTTTTATCATTTTTCCTCTTCTTGATTGGATTGAGCTGAAGCCCTGAATGATGAGTGGCTGGTTGCTGGGTTTCTTGGAACCGAAACAGAGTCACGCACCACTAGTTCCCCTTGGATTTCAACTACTTTTTTTGGGTTCTCATCTCTGTCTTCGCAGATATCGATGAGTCTTTCCACTGCCTCTCGCCCCATTTGGTAATGGGGTAAGCGGACTGTGGTTAATCCGGGGCGTAAACCTCCGGAAATCAATTCCAAGTCGTCGAAACCGACAACGGAAACTTGCTCAGGGATACTGATTTTCAGCTCTAGCAAGGCTTGGTATGCGCCCATAGCAATGGGATCGTTGTAACAAGCGATTGCCGTGATCTCTGGATCGCGCAACATCATTTCCAGAGTTGCGTGATAGCCATTTACAGATGTTGCGTCAGATACTTTATAGATTCGCTCGTTGGGTTTAACCCACCCAAAGTTTTGAGCTGCATCAAAGAAGGCTCTGGTTCTACCCTTAACAGCCGGCCACTCAAATTCATCAATAATCAATCCAACGTTCTTGTGTCCAGCGATGCCCAGCACCTTTAGCGATTGCATATAGGAGGAATACTCTGCTGGGACATAAGTTGGATAAGCACCTTTGTTAGGAAGGCAGTTTGCAAAAACTAAATTTCTAGGTAACACTGTCGGCAGCTTTATTGGTGAGTGAAAATATGCAGCAATTATGGTTCCAACTACTTGATGCTCTCCCAACAAACCAAAAGCTTCCTCGATTGACTTAGGATTATTTTCGACTTCAACAAACAAAAGCTCATAGTCGTGAGACCTGGCCGTCTTCTGAGCGGCTGATAGAAGCTGGCCCGCGTATGGAGTAGTGGCAACTTCGATGCTCAACATTCCAAGGGTCTTGGTCTGCTGTTCCTTAAGGGATCTAGCTAAACGGTTAGTGCGATAGCCAATATCCTTGGCTACCTTCCTAATCTTTGCCTCTGTGGCAGCTGAGCAGCGCTTTGCAGACTTACCGGAAAGCACTAGAGAAACAAGCGAAACGGACACCCCTGTTGCTTTTGCAACATCTGCGAGCGTTGCTTGGATCAATTACGCCTCCAATTTAGTCAAACGATTGACTAATTTCTCATGAAAGTAGCACAAATCAGTCCATGGCAAGTCGCGTTTTGGGCAGATGTTACTAAGTCGTGATAATCCCTTATAGAACAGCCGTTTCAAGGCGTTTTTGGTGGCCGTCAACCGGCTAGCCCACAGCATGGGGTGACTTGGATTGGTTTTAGCCTCCACACGATCGACCTCATAATTGAGAGATGAAAACGGACGTCGTGGTAGTGGGTGGGGGACATAACGGCCTAACCGCAGCCTGCTATCTGGCAAAAGCAGGGCTAAAAGTCACTGTGCTGGAAAGGCTCTCCACCTTCGGTGGAGCAGCGGTGTCTGAGCAAACCTTTGCTGGGGTAGAGGCCAAGCTTTCAAGATACTCATACCTCGTTTCACTTCTTCCAAAAAAGATCATTGAAGACCTAAAGCTAGATATCCAATTAGCCCCCAGGCGCTACTCCTCTTATACACCGCAACCTGGAACCAATGAAGGCCTCCTAGTGGATAACCAAGACAAGGTAGCTACCGCTTCTTCATTTGAATCAATCGGGACAACCAAAGACGCAGAAGCTTGGCATGAGTTCTATAGAAAGACCACCTTGCTAGCTAAAGCACTATTTCCAACAGTGCTTGACCCACTTCCAACCAGATCTGAAGCCAAGGCAAAGCTAAGAGAGCTTTCAGGTAGTGACCAGATCTGGGAAGAGTTCATAGAGCAACCGGTAGGCCAAGTTATTGAAGAGAGCTTTGAATCGGATCTAGTTAGAGGAGTAGTTCTAACAGATGGATTGATTGGAACCTTTGGTTCCAATCTTGATGCCAATCTAGATGTGAACAAGTGCTTTTTGTATCACGTGATCGGTAATGAAACCGGAGACTGGAACATACCTATCGGCGGCATGGGTCAGGTGACAGACTCGCTCTACAAAGTAGCCAAGCAGCTTGGAGTTACCTTGCTGGCTGATTGCGATGTTAGCTCCATAGGTAAAAACAACACAGTTGTCTACACCCAGCAAGGAAACCAGCAATCGATTCAAGGCAAGTATCTCCTGGCTAATGTTTCCCCGACGGAGTTAGAGAAACTAACCGGAGTAGAAAACATAGTTCCAGCGGCCACCAAGATGGATGGCGCACAGGTGAAAGTAAACCTGTTATTGGAGCGCTTACCAAAACTCAAGGACCAGTCCTTGGATCCGGTAGCCGCCTTTGGGGGAACTTTTCACATCAACGAAAACTACAGCCAGTTACAAAGTGCCTTTGAGCAAGCATCCAACGGTGAGATACCTAATCCTCTGCCCTGCGAGATCTACTGCCACTCACTGACTGACCCAAGCATTTTGTCCAGGCAGCTGCAGGAGCAAGGCGTTCAAACGCTCACAGTTTTTGCCCTGCACACCCCACACGCTCTGCTTGATGGCAAAGACCAAGACGACATGCGAGAAAAACTCAAGCAGGCAGTGCTTGCTTCTTTGAATTCAGTTCTTGCAGAAAACATCGAAGATCTACTGATGACTGACGCAAATGGTGAGCTCTGTATAGAGGTAAAGACAACACAGGATCTTGAAGATGTTCTCAGGCTCCCAGGAGGCAACATCTTCCACGGAGCACTTGCCTGGCCCTTTCTTGAAGACCACGAATCAAAAGCTACCGCTGCCCAAAAATGGGGAGTGGAAACCAAAAGAGAGAACCTCTTGGTTTGTGGTGCAGGCGCAAGACGAGGTGGCGCAGTTAGCGGAATTGCAGGTCACAACGCAGCGATGGCAGTTTTAGAAACTAATGGCTGATTAGCCCTTTTGGTTTGCTTTGTACCACTGATAGGTCGAAGAAATCCCGTCTTCCAAAGAAATCTTTGCCTTCCAGCCCAAAGCGGTAAGCCTAGAGACATCGAGAAGCTTTCTTGGAGTTCCATCTGGCTTCGATGAGTCCCATTCGATGGATCCTTCGAAGCCGATGATTCGTTTAATGGTTTCTGCTAGTTCCTTGATTGAAACGTCTTCGCCAACGCCAACGTTGATGGCGATGTCGTTGTCGTAGTTTTCCAAAAGGAAAATACAAGCGCTGCCTAAATCATCGGCGTGTAAGAACTCTCTTTTAGGGGAACCCGAGCCCCAAAGAGTAACCGAGCTGGCTCCACTGGTTTTAGCGTCGTCGAACTTTCTAATCAGCGCTGGCAGAACGTGCGAGTTCTCCAGATCAAAATTGTCACCTGGGCCATACATGTTGGTGGGCATCGCAGATATCCAACGGTGGCCGTATTGAGTTCTATAGGCCTGAACAAGCTTTAGCCCTGAGATCTTGGCAAGGGCATAGGCCTCGTTGGTCTTCTCAAGCTCTCCAGTTAGTAGGTACTCTTCCCGAATCGGCTGCTGGGCAAACTTTGGATAGACGCATGATGAGCCAAGGAAAAGAACTCTCTCTATTCCTGCAGCATGAGCCCCATCAAGAAGGTTAGTTTCAATCTGCAGGTTTTGAGACAAAAACTCCACAGGATAAGTGTTGTTGGCCTGAATGCCGCCGACTTTGGCAGCAGCAATGATGACCGCGTCTGGCTTTTCTTTGGCTAGGTAAGCAAATACTGCAGCTCTGTCCAACAAGTCGAGCTCAGCTCTGGTTTGACCTATAAAGACGTGCTTGGAGTCTTTTTCAATTTCCCGAACAGTTGCGGAGCCAACTAGGCCGCGGTGACCTGCCACGTAGATTTTCATGTTTTCTTCCGAGGCTTAGCTTTTTTGGCAACAAGCACCTTTTTAGGGGTAGTGGTCTTTCGCTTCTTAGGTGCTGTTGCTGAAGAGGCAACGGATGCGGTTTCTTTAGTCCATTCGTTATATCCCGGAAGACCGAGCTCTGCCCTGAGTTTCCAAAGGGAAACCAAAAACACTGCAAAGGCTACCGACCCAGTAATCCAGACCAAGTTCGGTGAGAACCAGAACAATTCATTACTGGCTGGTCTATCAACCCACCACCACGCAAAGCCATAGTCGAGATTTTCTGCAACTTCACTCATTCCAGTCAGGTAGCGCCCAAGGTTGGTTCTAAGAGCAATGAAGTGAGCAAACATTAACGCGAAACCAATTATCCAAACTTGGGCGCGAGACATTACTAGTCCAGCGCTCACTGAGCTCCTAAACATCGCAGCAGCAACCAACATTCCCAGTAACCCGGTCAAGTAACGAGGCTGGACGAATTGTCCAACAATCAAACCACTGGCAGTAAGAGCCAGCATTGGGACAAGCACCAAGGCTGCAAAAATCAAAGAGACCGAGAGTGCCTGTTGAAGGTTGAAATACATAATTGCGGCAAAAACCAAGCTGAGGAATACTCCCCAACCGACCACCCAGACAATTGGAGACATCGGGGTATCAAGCCAACCAAGACCCCAAACTCCAAAGCCACCAACCCATAGAGTGGGCAGGTTGGTTACGTTTGCGTAAAGCTGTCCACCTGTGAATGTAGTTAGCCCACCTCCAGGAGCACCGGTAAGCGTTGCCGACGTGTTTGCTGAACCAAAAAAGAAAATTGCGCCCAATAACATAAGTGCGGCCACGATCGAAATGTTTATGGGATTTATCATCTTACGCGTGAAGGTAATGACAATTACCGCTGCTACGGCTACCAAAATATAGAGAGCCGAATCGGGTCGACTTCCAGCTGCCATCAGAAGGGTCATCAATGCAATTGGTCCCAAAATCCATCGGGATCTTCGATTCTTAGTTAAGACAAAACCCAGAAAAGCTGAGAAGAAAAGAAAAACAGCGTAAACACCCCAAGCAGAAGGGTTGGTACTTGGAATGATAAACAACCCAAGCGGTACAGCCACGGAAACCGCACTCACCACCGGTACGCGCCGCAAATGTCTAGGGAGGGCAAAAATTACAGCGGCAAAGCCAAGGACGATAAGTATTGAATTGAAGAAACGGATTGAAATGATCGACGCCGTCAAATCATTGCTCGCAAACCAACTCATTACCCAATAGAAAACTCTCGGGTTTTCCCCACCGTTACTTCTTGTTGTTGGTGCAAACGCTTCTGTTTCTTTACACTCGCCGGTTTCATCAGGTTTACCTGCATAGCAGAACGAGTAAGTCATTAAAGTCTCACGGACTACAACTTCACGTGGTTCAGAACCTTCCTCGCAGATGCCGTCCCGGAATCCCTGCCCACACCAAATGCTCACCAGGTGGTAGTCATCATCTGGGGTGGAACCAATTGGAGACGCAAAAGCCCAAGCACCCAAAGTCATGATGGCTGAAACAATCGAGATGCTTGCCCAGCGGACAACTCTCTTTGATAATCCCTTTTTGGAGTCTGCAGCTATAACCGGGGAGCTCTTTGAGCTATCTGTCTCAGCCATTACTGATAACCGCCCCTACTGAATGTCTCGACATAATTCTTCAAATATAGTCTGATTTGACGAAAGTCTAGATCTCCCAGAACGTTGATCCAATCCTGTAGTCATCAACCAAGCTGTCGCTCAGAGTGGACGAGGAGATAACTAGAGCCTGAGAACCTGGCTCTAGCGAAAGAATTCCATTTGCGTAACCCCCGGGAACAAAGAAAGCATCAAGTGAATCTGAGTTAAGCTCTGCGACCTCAGGTACTTCCGATTTGTCTGGCGCGGACCAATCCTTGACTCTTACAGCGCCGAATCTAATTCGGCCTGAAAGAGTAATGAATATCTTCGACTCAAGCTCGTGGCCGTGCCAACCGCGAAAAGGTTGGCTATCTGAATTATTGATTATGTACATTCGTCTGAAGTTCGAAATATTCAACTCATTGTTGAAAAGTAAGGATCCTCTTTCATCCACATGCCTTGCACCAACGATTAGTTTGGGCACTTGATCCATGTTTTGTCCTTCTAGTTCTTCAAGCACTTGCAGTAAGACTCTGGTAGTACCCGGCCGCGATTAAGGATAGTTTGTCTGGGTTATACCTTGAATCAATAACAGCATAGTTCTCAGCCCTTGCGGCTTCAGAATCAAACGTGCCTTCGATTATGTCCAGAACTGCAGAGCGAAGAGCATCTAAATCGTTGGGGGTGAAGATAAAGCCTGTTTTCTTGTCAACTACCCACTCCTGGGCACAAGAAGTGTTTGTTTGGACCGGGATTGCCCCCATGGCCATTGCCTCGACCATAGAAGTTGAAATCCCATCGGAAAGCGAATGCCCCACGTAAATCAAAGAGGATTTGAAAAGATCCATGACCTGGTTGTGAGAAAGAGCGCCCTTTTTATAGGTAGTAATTTTCATTCCAGTGGACTTTGAGAGTTGCTTTGCAGCTCGAAGCACAGGTGCGTTGCAACTGTATAAAACTATCTCAAAGTTCCCTAGCCTGGATCCCAAACCTGAAACAGCCTCTAGGGCAACAATTGCCTTACCCCAATGGTTTTCATACCCCTTGATTGTTATCTTGTTTCGAACACCTTCTGGTCCAGTGAATTTGGCGAGCCCTCCAGCAACTGGCATCAATGGGAGTGCTTGGTAGCCAGATGAAATCTTTGCTGCGAGGTTGTAATCGCGGGTGCACTCTGCGCTGAACCCATCGGCTATGTCAAGTAAAGCCTTTATCTTTGCTCTATGTTTTGGAAATTTCGAGAACCAGACAATTTCGCTTCCATAGTTTGTAACTATAAGTCTTGGTTTTTTCTTTTTCAGAAGCTGAAAAGCTCTTCGGGTTGCGTATCCCGCATTTTGCAGCTCATGGATATGAACAATCTCTGGATTAAACCGCCTAATCCTCCATGCGATGTAGGCGCCACGAACCCAGTCGGATAGAAACCTGTCCATTATCCACATCGGTAGTGAGAAAACTCTAGAAAACCAAGTAATGGATACTCGGTTTGATTTCCGTGCGCGCTCAGATATCCCCTTTTGAACTCGCCTATGGGGCGACGCAGAGACAACCTCAAAAATCAAATCACTTGAATCAAATTGAGATATCCAGCGTGAAAGATGAATACTGTCTGCCATTCCAACAAGAAGTATTCTCATAAATTCTTTCTCAGTACTATCCGGCTCATGAGCTAATGCGCCTTTTGAACCCTATTGCTGAATTATTACGTTTAGTCTAATTTGAAACCGAGTTGAGATTCAGATGTATTGAGTTTTTCAGACTGATTGGTGTGCAATTTCTCTAGCTTTTTTCCTTGGTTCGATTTCGAAGCCAAGATTGGACCGCGCTTCGAAGAGTTAGGTGTCCAAATCTGCTAACTTTATCTGCATGAAGAAAAAAGCGCTTATCACTGGTATCACAGGTCAAGATGGTTCTTACTTAGCCGAGTTTCTACTGGCCAAGGGCTACGAGGTCCACGGTTTAGTGCGAAGGGCATCCAACCTCAACACCCAACGGATCGACCACCTTTTTGAGGATGTGCATGAAGAGAATCGCTCTTTGTTTCTTCACTTTGCCGACCTCTCAGATGCTTCCAGGCTTACAACCCTTCTTTTTTCGATTAGACCCGACGAGGTTTACCACCTAGCTGCTCAGTCACACGTTCGTGTTTCATTTGATCAACCAGAATTTACTGGGGACGTCACTGGATTGGCCACCACTCGACTACTCGAGGGTATAAGGCTCGCTTGCCCAGAAACCAAGTTTTATCAGGCTTCAAGCTCAGAAATGTTTGGAGCGACGCCACCCCCTCAGAGCGAAACTACAGAGTTCTACCCAAGGAGCCCATACGGTGCGGCCAAGCTCTACGCATATTGGATGACCCGAAACTACAGAGAGGCTTATGGATTGTTCGCAGTTAACGGGATTCTCTTTAACCACGAGTCTCCTCGAAGAGGTGAGACCTTCGTAACAAGAAAAATCTCCCGTGCGGTTGCCAAAATCAAGCTTGGTATCCAAAAGGATCTTTACCTTGGAAACCTGGACGCAGTGAGGGACTGGGGCTATGCACCCGAGTACGTAAGAGCAATGTGGCTCATGCTCCAATCTGATACCCCTGAGGATTTTGTTATTGCTACAGGAGAATCAGCAACAGTTAGAGATTTTCTGGATTTCGCCTTCCAGGAGGCAGGTTTGGATTGGCAAAACTACGTCAAGTTTGACGATCGCTATGTTCGCCCGACAGAAGTTGACTCACTAATCGGTGATGCCTCGAAGGCTCAAAAGAAACTTGATTGGAAGCACACTCTAGACGTTGCCGGCTTAGCTAGCCTGATGGTAAAACACGACATCGAAAGTGTGACAAAGAACTCACACGTTGTAGACTTGCCTAAGTTCGTGTAATAGGCTAATCCCCTTCACCGATTCTCATAAGAGCGACTACCTTTTCAACAGAAGGATTGCGGGCAATCAATTCCTTTAAGGTCCCCGAATCACTGACTTTTCCGTCCTCAAGCAAAATGACTTTGTCTGCGTGCTGAATGGTATTGAGCCTGTGAGCGATTACAACCACTGTGACCCGTCCGCGCATTTCTTCAAGAGTTTTTTGAATTTCAGATTCTGACTCTGCGTCCAACGCAGAAGTAGCTTCATCCATGACGAGCAGGTTCGGCTTCGAGAAGATGGCACGAGCAAGTCCTAGTCGCTGCATTTGGCCCCCAGATAAGCTGTCTTTCAATTTACCAAGCGAGGTATCAATTCCTTCAGGCAACTCCTTGATTAAAGTTCCCAGATGAGCTGCTTGCAGTGCGGAAATTACCTCTTCACGGTCAACACTTTCTGCCTCAATTCCTAGCGCCACATTTTCCAAAATCGTTCCTGAGATCATCCCAGGTTTTTGAGGAACATAACTCACGCGTCCGCCAATCGAAAGTTTGAGTTCGGATGAATTGGTGATTTGGAAGACACGACCTGATGTAGGACTCAGGAGCAAGCAGAGCATGTCTGCAATTGTGGACTTACCAGCACCAGACGGACCCATAAGTGCGGTCTGCGATCCTGGTTCAATAGTGAAATTCAGATTCACTAACGCAGGTGAAGTTGAATCCGGGTATGAGAATGTCACATCCTCAAATACAGCTCCGATGGGCTGCTCAATTTGAGCAATTTGTTCACCGGCGTTTGGACTTTTGGTTTCTCGTTCGAATGGTTCCGGCAACTCCTTCAGGATGTCATGAGCGATTTTCGCACTCGGAAGAGCTGATTTGATCGTAAGAAATGACGCTTGAAGAGGTAACAGAGCGGTCGTAAGCCTGAAGGCTCCTGCAAGAAATACACCGATCTTCCCAGCCGAACTGGCAATGTCTCCTGATGACACTTGGGCGAGAAAGAATAGGGCTATACCAATTATTAGTGCCACTTCAATAATGTGTCTAGGTAGCGTTAACAAGAAACCGCTCTTTGCGCCACTGTTTGTTGCCATGATTTTGGCTGAATGGATTTCATCGAGGTACTTACCCTTCTTGCCAGACACGGTTACTTCACGAAACACTGCAAGTAGGTTGCTTATTGAGGTGGTCAGCTTGATTGAGCTATGGTAATTTTCGACTTGAGCTTTGAGAGTAACTGGCCCAATAACAAATTGAATGGTAATGGCAACTATTCCAAAGTACAAAAGTCCCACTAGTGTCGCACTTGCGTCCACAAATAAGAAACCCATTACGATTAGCGACAAAAACAATACACCTTCAGAAAAAACAGAATTTACGCCATTCAGTAAGGAATTAAAAGCGCTAGAAGTTCCCTGTGTAGCGGCGTACATCATCTCCTCTAATGAATATTTTCTCGCATCTGCAAGATTGCCGTTGAACCTAATCTCTGATATCCGCTTTGCGGCATTTGATTCGATTTTGGCAACGAAGAAAACTGCCCAACCTGTAAGGGCAATGTTGAGTATGGATTTAAAGATAAATAAGCCAATAATTATGGCTGCTAATACTGGGACCGTTTGGTTTGTAACGCTAGGTAGTGTTATGCCTGCAAATTCTATACTTGGGCTTACGCCTCCTGACGCAATTGCCCCTAAGGATGTTGCCAAGTATCCAATGGCAGCAATTGCTGCTATGTCGAGAAATGCGAGCATCGATCTGACTACCACTAGTGCAAACCAAACTAGCTTCTCAAGTGAAGTTAAAAAAGAAAGACTTAATTTTATTGATTTGAGCACAAACAAAGTCTAATTGCGACTCGGGTATTTGATTACTGATTGACAGCGGAGACGAGAGGATTTGAACCTCCGAGGGGCTTTAACACCCCTACCTCATTAGCAGTGAGGCGCACTCGACCGGGCTATGCGACGTCTCCGAGAAC
>Ga0208720_1000215_pt1 | contig 15763 bp, 14 predicted proteins | sample LakMenEpi20Apr10_FD_150716 | JGI IMG/M metagenome (GOLD analysis project Ga0208720, IMG submission 150716) | Freshwater microbial communities from Lake Mendota, WI - 20APR2010 deep hole epilimnion (SPAdes) | ecosystem: Environmental > Aquatic > Freshwater > Lake > Epilimnion/Euphotic zone ...
TATGGATTGAGAGTCAGTCAAATCGATTACGAAATGATCTGTTGGTCGAAAAAGATCCGTGAAGTATGTTTTATAAGAGCATTAAGATTCTGTTCGACAACCTCACTAGCAAAACTTGGTAAGATTCCAGTAAAAGATAGTTCGCGAAGTGACTCTCCTTGTGTTCGTTTATTCATTTTCAATGTAAACAAGTCGTGAATGCAAAACGTACCGTTTTTCAGTTCATGGTCGATTTCGGAAATTCGGCTGACCTTTCGATTTCCGTTTCCATCGCGGTGGATTTGTATCACAATGTCAATTGCTGCTGCTACTTGCATTTTAGCGACTTCTGATGGCAGGGCCAAGTCGCTTTGCATACTGAGCATTTCAAGGCGTGTCAAGGCTGATTTTGGGTCTGAAGCATGTACTGTTGTCAATGCACCTGCATGTCCTGCAATCATCGCCTGAAGCATGTCGAGGGCTTCTCCGCGACGCACCTCGCCCACTACGATACGGTCTGGCCTCATCCTCAAGGAGTTTGCAAACAGTTCTCGAATTGTAACTGCTTCCCTTCCTCCCGTTCTGGCAGGCTGGGCTTCCAGATATAATGTATGGGGCTGGTTTAGTTTTAATTCTGTACTATCCTCGATTACAATGATACGTTCGTCTTTAGGAATGCAACCTGATAATGCATTTAACATGGATGTTTTTCCTGTACCGGTACCACCAGATATTGCAATGTTCTTTTTGAGCTTTACTGCAATATTCAGTAACTCAGCAGCTTCTGCGGTCAAGCTTTGCTTTTCAATCAGTCCGTCAAGTGTGAAGCGAACATCTGAGAACTTTCGAATTGAAATACAAATACCCTGACGGGAGAGAGGAGGATTCAGAATGTGGACACGTGAACCATCCGGTAGTCGTGCATCCACAGCAGGGTGATCTTCATCTAGTGGACGGTCTACATATTCCGCTATGTTTACTGCAGCAGCGGCAAGAAAAAGCTCGTCTCCATATCCTGAAGAATGACGATGAAGACGCCCTTCCCTTTCATAAAAGACATGATCAGGGCCATTGATCAAGACCTCCGTTACGGATGGATCTCGCAATAGTTCCAGAATTGGCTGGAGAAAATAGTCGGTTGACTGCTGAAAAATCTCAGTTCTTCCCATGGTAGTTTGCCTCACGAATACGTATCTGATTTATTCTTATTTACCCGCAATCTGATTCCTTGTAGATTTTGAATCGTTGTTCTGATCGGAGTCAGACTCATTAAAGTGCTCTGAGTACGCTGCAGTATTTAGACGTCCAGAGGACTCGGAATCTACGCTTGGCCTCATCCGTACCACTCGAAATCCTACGTGAGGATCGCGTCCATTTTCGTTAACTCGCATTCGGAACGAGAGTGAATGATCCTTCATTGAAATGCCATAATGGCATCCTCTTGCAATCCCAGTGTTGGAGTATGTGAAATTGACTGGATCAAGTTGATTATAGAATTTCTTGTGAAAGTCTTTCGAGTAGTAGTCTTCCACGAGTTCAGCGACATTTCCTTGGATCTCATGAAGGCCGAAGGCATCGACAGGCATTTTAGTTGCTGATCCTGGTCTTTTCCTGTTGGTTTCGGCTAGGGTCGCATGATCAATTCCGGCATTTCCATGTTTTGCGATGTAGTCGAATTCAACATCGGTTAACAGCCTGTAAGTGCCCATGGGAAGTCCCTCAAGTTGCTCTGCCCGACGCATAAATGAGTAGGCTTCTTTACGTGATACGCTTGTAACCGGTTGGTCGTCAGGTACTATGTCTTTCATGAAGGATGGTCGACTACCCATGACCTTTTGCCATTCGCGGAGTGTCACTTCGTTTTCTGCTACATAAAATCCCATGCTGACCCTTACTTTGGTAGGTGGAATGTAAAATACAGGCTTAATCGGGTATGAATTACGACCTCCATCCACCACTAGAGCAGGAGGAGTCAGAGCGTTTCGCTCCATGAATCTGAATTGTGAGTTAAATCCACTGAAATGAACGGAATCTGGGTGATTGTTCTTACGGAAATCCAATCTTTTTTCGACATGACCAAATTCGAATGGCTTTTCAGGGGGCGGAATGTAAACAAACTGCATTCCGAAATTATTTGTTAGCCTTTGTGAAATAGACAACTCAAATCGCACCTGATTTACACCTTCTGCAACTTTGACCTGCTTTGACTGTGAATTGCCCTTGCAGGTTGCAACAATCTTCCAGTTGCTACCAACCGGTACCTCTCCGTTATCTCCAGGAATAAGTCCTGGAACTTCTTGGCCTTCGTGATTTAATGCAGTATAGCTCACTTGAGCGTCAGGTGGCTCTGTCGATACTTCGATAAATCCGCGAGCGGCTTTAGCCTTCATCGAACGCTGACCAAGATTTAAAGGCTCATCGCCGGGGTCGACAAGCACTTCTCCTAGAGGCAAATCTTGATGATCTGCGTGAATCAATTTCAATTCGTGTTTCCCAATGTTTAGTGCGAATGGTTTTCCAGCCACACCGATTCGGTTGTTACCAGACCAGACTTCGGCATCTTCAGGTGTTGATCTCACCACCACTTCCCGTTTTCTGGGTAGCTTTCTGAAGCTCTTGTATTCCCATTTCTTGCTGGTATTCGGCCGAACAGTCCAGGTTTTTTCCTCGTTTTCATAACCTGGTGCAGACCATGATATAATCAGATCGGTACCGACATCAAATGTCCCTCGATTTCCAGGATAGTTCTTTCCGTTGATAAGTACCTTGGCGTTTTCGATGAGCGGATTGACAGTCAGTTCATATTTGTCGATTTTTAGTTCCAGTGGAATTATCATGGGGTCCGATGATTTTATAACGCGAACAACGTGGTTCAGTAATGGGGTGTGATTCTCTGCTGTAGCCTGAATGGTTAAATCCTTACCGACCGGGTATTCGGTTGGCTTGTTGAGGTCGACACGTTCACCATTGACGTTTAGGACGAGACCATGAGTTTCGGAAGTGAAAGTGACTTTCGAATTTGGATCTGAACCAGTAAACAGGCTGATCATGAAAAGCATGAGCAGTGCAATCGCAAATGCCTTTGACCATTTCTGCATTTTCGGCTCTTGCCATTTCTCTTGCCACCATTCTGTAGTATAACGCTCAGGAGGAATATCTATAAAGGGTACATCAGTCTTGAGGACTGAATTCTTTCCGCGGTTGATTCTCATTGAGGGGAGGGAATCATTTGATGATTTAAAACTTGCAACGGATTCAGCGGGTTTATTACCAGTTTCCTGGATCATTCTCGAACCGCCTCTGTTCTCGGCAGGACTATGCAACTCCATAGGATCGATGGTAATACCCGAAGTGACTTGATGATAAGTTCGCTCCCTTTCGAGGGATCCGATTGCAACTGCAACATTGCTGAAACGTTTGTCTACTTCTTTGCGGGTCATCCGGTGCAGTACTTCTTTTAGACTTGGGCTCAGCTGAGGAAGCACGTCGTACGGCGAAGGCATTCGCTCTGAGGAGCCATGCCATCTCAACCACCCCAGTTCGACATCCATCGCCTCATGTCCCACTCCAAGGAACATGCTATTGAATTCAGATTTCCCCAAGAGCAGTTCAAATACGGTGAACCCGAGCATAAACTGATCAATCCACATACCAATAGGGCCAAATCCCTTATTAATCATCTCTGGGCTGAGGTATTTAGCCAAGGGATAATCAAGCTTATCTGTATTCATGACCGTTGCATTTGACAATGCGTAACCATCTGGAACTGGAAGCAGTTGTGTATCTTCAATCAAACGATTCTCGTTCATGGAGACATAAAGACTGTCACCAAGACGTATCTTACCTGATTGATCGACAAACAGGTTGTTAGGCTTCAGATTCCCATGAATGGCATTGTGTCGTTCATGAATGTGATAAAGGCACTTCAATGATCGAATTAAGATAGATTCTGCCATCTCTGGTGCAAGAGTTTCTGATTGAATATGGGTGGTGATATTGGCATTCATCAGATCCATAATTACAAACCGGTGGCGAGGTGCGATCGCCTGGATCTGAACAGACTTGGATGTCTGCCTACCTTTGGTATGCGATTTGAGATTCAGAAAGAAATGACGAGAAAGTGATTCGTCTGCAAACTCTCGAGAGTGCCCGGCCCAGATTTTTAAGGCCATGTCCGTTCCACTCTCTAAATGATGGCATCGAAAGACCTCCGCTTTAGGTCCCCTACCAATAGACTCCAAGCACTCAAATCCGTGGTTTGTCAGATAAGATTCAAGATCTGTCGAAAAGCGATCACTCATAGCATTCCTCATTTCTAGTTCTTTCACTTGAACATCTTCAAGATAGAATATTCAACGCTCAGAACTGGTCTGACTTGCAAAGCTTTTAGTCGAGTTCGCGAGTTTGGATCGATTGACGAATGGCCCTCGTATTGTTACGTGACATCTGTTGAAGCGTATAGTCCATCGGTGCAGTCGTTTAGAGTAATGAATGGAAAGTTCGTAGAGTTTTGCAAGTCTGGTCTGTTGTTAACGTCCTGACTGGTGAATAGCTGACGGTAATCAACTCCAGGTTGGAAGTGAACGTCCGCTTGATAGTGAATGCTCAGAATCAATGGAGATACTCGAATGAAGACTCTTTCGATTGCACGTGACCGGTTCAACAAAGTCCTCGGCCGTTTTGTGAAGGATGAAAGCGGGAATGCAACAATAGATACAATCCTGCTGGTAGCTTTAACCGCAGTGCTTCTCACACTAGGATTTAAGTTTCTCTGGGGGCAAAATGACGACGGGATAATTGCCAAGCTTATTAAAGGTGTAATTGAAACGTTTCAGACTGGAATTACAAGTCTATTAAAGTTCTAATGATCGGAGCTGAGACTGTTTCAGAATGAGAAATAAATGATCGCATGAAGCCTGAATTGCAAAGATTCAGGCTTTATGTGTTATTGCAACTTAAACATTCAGGAGTATCAGGATGAAATCCGCTGGACTAATCGAATTGGGAAGAAACATGGCTTGGAATGTTGGACTGATGGAAAATCGAACCATACTTCTATCTTTCATTTTTATTCCAGCTCTGATTATTGCGACAATCACTGACCTCCGAGCCGGAAGAATCTACGATCGTTTGAATTATCCGCTTATGATCGTATCGTTATGGATCAGTCTGGCTGAAGAGTTACTGATGGACCCAGAATATAGAACAGGTGGACTCAGCGCCTGCGTAGCAGGGGGCTTTGTTTGTTTTAGTCTGATGTTCTTAAACTATATCATAGTTGGTGGTGGAGGCGGCGACGTGAAACTGGCGACAGCATTGGGTATGGGATATGGCTTGATGGATGGCTTAAATATCTTGGTACTGACGTATCTTCTAGGCGCTATCTATATCGCTTGCTGCTTAACGATTGATGCTCTAAGATATGCTAGATGGCATGTGCGACAGCATCATGGCTCAGTTTCTTTTGTTGCAAGAATCTCAGCTCAATCCAAACTCAGGATGGGACCTTTTTTCTTGGTATCAACAATAATGGTGATTGCAGAAGGAATTGTATGAGACATGGTTTGCAAGTCTCAGGTATTTCAATCGTATCAAAAGTGTTGCAAAAAGTGTATCACTGACAATAGATTCAGGGCGAGCAAAATGATCGTGATTCATGATATATACAAATCGAAACAGCGTCGTGGGATGATCGCAATTGACTATCTTTTCGCCACGGTTGTTTTTCTGATCATGGCGGGGATGGCAATGAAGATGTGTTTTGATCTGATGGCACTACTGCATCATGTGGTTTCAACTCTGGTCGGGTGGCCGATTCTTTGAATTGAAAGAAGGTGTGTCATGGTCCTCGAATCGGATCCACTTGAATCCATCTGGTTGATTGTACTGATATGGTCATTCAGCCTGATAATGATGTCAATCTTGCTTGTGATATGGTCTAGAAGAATTCCTGAAGGACTGAAACGAGTAAGATATTGGAATGGGCAAGAAGGCTTCGCTTACTCATTGTCATTCATCATGACAATCCCTTTGATGATTCTTGTCTTTATTGCATTTATTGAGACTACACTTGTAATGATTGCACAAGGAGGGGTTGTCTACGCTGCTTTTGTTGCTGCAAGGTCTGCAGTAGTCTGGGATACAGCACAACCAGATGGGATTGGTGCCGAGAAGGTTCACTTGGCGGCGGCACATGCGTTGGCGCCGTTTGCTTCAGGTAATCCGAAGCATCTCAACAGTAAGTATCAGGAACTCGCCAGGCAAGACATTTCATATGCATATACGCAAGCTTACTTCAAATATGTTGGAAAGGAAGCGAAGGTTTCCAACAATTATCTTGTCCGAAAGCTGTATTATGCAAGACAGTCGATGAGATTGTATCATACAAAATCACCTTCTTGGGATTCGATCCAGAAAGTGACAGTTTCGTATGAACATCCATTTTATTTTCCGTTGATAGGGCGACTGCTTGGCAGTCCTTCTAATGTAGCTCCTGGTGTAAGAGTTTTCCAACTTAAGTACACTTCTCAGCTTCAAAATGAAGGGGCAATGAGAGCTGACCAGAAACTGGGGATCAGATATGATTCAGATTATTGAAACACAATGTGGTCGCAAAGAATTACAGTTTCCGACATTATGTTCTGACAAATCATCGAACAGGCGTGGTGCTATGGCTTATGTCATGCTGCTTTCACTGTTCTGCTTTGTCGTTCTCGGAATGTTTTTGATGGATCTTGGCAGAACGTCTGCAAGAAAAGTGGAAATGCAACAAGTAGCTGATTCATCAGCATTCTCGGCAAGTCTGATGATAACGCGGGGCATGAATGCCATTACCGCTTCGAACCATCATATTGGAGAGGTTATGAGCTTTATTGTCTTGCACAAGGCAATTGCCGGTGATAATGTAGATGGCAGAGACAAGACGACTCGGCAGGTGATTCAGGACGAAACCTTGACGATCTCATTATCGTTACTTGGGCCTGCTGCAAAATCTGTTGGTGGCCGAACTGTGACTTATCCAGAATGCGCTCGTAAAATTCGTGCTGCCGAGACGGTGTGCGATTCCAAATTACAACTCAAACTGTTGATTGAATCGATTTATGCTGGGCAACTGGTGGCTGCATACTATGGTCAGTTTGAAGTCATCAATGAATTAAGTGAACTTGAGGAATTTCTAATCAAGCCTGAATGGGATGCTCTGAATCGAATGGAACAAACTGCCAGACAAGACTTGCATTATCGTAAAAGTCTCGAAAATGCGTTTCTTGCTCGAATTCTGCGTTATCAGGAACAAGTACTTCATGATATTCCTGCGCTGTCATCTGAAACTGCTAAATCACTCGCGGAGGTTAATCATGGTCAAGGAACCATATTTCCTTCAAAACCTGAATTACCTGTAGAGTATGAAGAATATGCGGCGACTCATTCAAATCATAGAAAGACGATGGCCAAAACACAGATTGTGAGAGCGACTTACCCATGGGTGGTATTCGACCGCAGTCCCATTCTCATGAATACAGCCTGGATGAAGGCATCAGGAACAAGTATTTACTATCATAAATGGACAGATCACGACACCACTGAACGCTGTCTGAATTACTATGTAGACCATGACAAGCCGATGCTGGTGATTAAGCATAACAACTTGCCAGAGAAGGGCAATGAGTTATGGACGAAAGATCCGCGTGATACTGATTCCCTGTTCTCTATCATAGCTTTTGCCTATGAGCCTAGTCCACGTCCATTTGGTATGCCAGCTTTGAAGCACCAGAATGAGGCTGGACTTGTGACATATGCACAGGCTTTGACCTATAACGCTAATTCGCAGAAGCCAGGTCAGGCGGATTCAAGATACCAGCCTGAAATTGGTTGGGATACTCTGAATTGGGAGGCGCCTGTAAAAATTGCGATGGCATACGAATATCCAGCAAAAGTCTTATTGTCAACGCATTCTCCCCGGGTGCGATTGAACTGGCAATCGAAACTGGTTCCAGTGACGGCTTATCTCGATCAATCGCCAGGAGAGATTCCGGGGCGTGTATCTGGGGTATTGAACAGGATATTACCAGTTCCTAAAGCAATTCGAACACATTGACCCCGAAAGGAAAGAGTTCATGATTTGTACTAAGAAACAGAACTGGAATAACAAACGATTTCGTTCTGGATCGGCGCCCTTGGAATTTGTCATGAGTTTGCCATTACTGCTTTTGGCCCTGCTGTTTATCGTTGTGGGAGCCAAGTTGTTTCTGATGCGCATTCATTTGGCTCAATTACCGAGACAGAAGACATTTCCGGCACGTCATGGAGTACCATCCGGTAACTTGTTATCACTTTCTGTGGATTCAAATATCGGTCGATTGTTTGGGACGGCAGCGAATGCAGGGCTGATCTCGGATGAACGTTCATTTGGAATGACACTTCCACGCCGGCTTGGTGGATATGGTGTTACTCTTAAGGAGAGCAACTCTGTAATGGGAGGTGCATGGGATAATCAATTGATGCATTATGGGCCTCGAAAACCTTTGCAAGTCAATCCGACATTTAGCGTTTATGGGGGTAATGGGTCACAGGATATGCGAACCATTCGAAACGGTCTAGCCCGACTCGGGAAATAAAACCAAAAAGGACTCGTAGGCCATGAATCGACTTCTCGTACCAGCCATAATTGGTATTCTGGCGGCTTTCACACATTACACCTATTTGTCGAGCAAGGTTCGGCTGAGTGAATATATTGTTGTAAAGAAGCCGGTCCGGATTGGTGAGGAAATCAGGCCAGATGCAATCGAAACGATTCAACTTCCAGGCGATCAGACTAGACTGAGCAAGGCATTTGTACCTTATTCGGAGAAGCATAATGTGATTATGGCGATTGCCCAGAGGGATCTTTACCCTGAGGACGTTTTATTCTGGCAAGATACATGGCGTGACAGGGACGACTCACGTGGTTTGCGCGCAGGCGAAATGCTTGTACCGATAGAACTCAACGGAATTGTTGTGGAAACCAAGATGCTGATGCCAGGCAAGCAGATCTGGTTTCAGATCTCAAGCGAGCCCAAAGACGAACAAAGCCGAAAGATTCAGGGGAAGCTGAGCATGATGGGACCTTACCGAATTGTTGCAGTGGGAGCCCAGAAGGAAAAACAGGTCCATGGTGAGGATGAAAAAGAGGCGGATTCGCGATTAAGGGGCTCGGAACGAACTATTACAATTCCTCTGAAGTTTCAGACTGATGGGAATCCGGACGAAAAATCAAGCCAAATTATGATTGCCGACAAAGAAAAACGTATTGTCCGGATTGTATTTGAACCATCCAACCCATCCGTAAGACCTGTGGATAAAGGGGATGTTGTAGAGGATGATACAGGTGTTGAAACAGCCGATTGAATATAGAATGGATTCATATCATAAAGACTGTGCAATCATCATTTCAGAAATAGATTGGATAGAATCCCATGTCGCTTTACGTGTTCTTCTACAACAAGATACTGAGTCATTCCAGAGAGTCGAAGCGGGTGCAATTGTTTGAGGATTCAGCAGATCGCTCGGCGCGTGTCATTGGGAGCCATCCCAATGCGGAAGTCTGTCTGGAAAGTCATTACATTCCAAAGATTGCGGCACTGATTCGAAAGGGCCCTGAGCACTGGACCTTGGAGGTTCAGGAAGGCCGACATGCATGTCTTATCAACGGTGACCTGATATCGCCCGGTAAGGTTCTGGCTATTCAGAACTCGATGGTGATTGAGATTTTCCCTTATCTTCTCGAGTTCCGCCTCGAGCAATTAGAAAAGGCAGATGACCATGATCAGAATCTTGTGGATCTGCTTCAGGAACGAACCACGGAAGTCGTTCGGTTCATTCACCGGGAATTGGTCCCCGAAATACGTCTGGAACTGGAAGACATGAAATCGTCTGCCGAACTGACGGATTTCCTAAACTCTCTTGAGAAGCGGATTGAGCACATTGCCCGCCAGACGGATCGGCTTGACGCTCAGCTTACAGACCACTTGACTGGTTCATGCCTACGCAGTGAATTACTTAACAGTTTGTTGGCAATCGACTCGCAGGCGAGCGAAAATGAGGGACAGGATTTATGGCATTCCGATAACCGCTGGCGCAAATTGGCTTCAAGTGTCATGACTCTCGAGAAGGAGCTCAAGCATTTGCGAGAGTTGATTGCATCTGATCTCAGGCTTGATCAGCGTGAGGCAATCAAATGCAAAGAGGATTTCAGTCGCAATATCCGAAAGATTGAGGAAGGTTTCTGGCCTACATGGAAATCGTACCCGAACCGGCTTCATCCGGAATTCAAAACTTATCTCGCACTCAGACAACTTAAAAAAGAGATTAAAGACATTGTATATGGATACGGCCCGTTGGAGGACCTGATCGCTACGCCCAGCATTACGGAAATCATGGTTGTCAACCGCGACAAGATTTATATCGAACGCGATGGTGTGATTGAGAATTCAGGACGCCGATTTGTTTCAGACCTGGTGACAGAGTCAATTATTCAGCGTATGGTCAACAATGTTGGCGGTCATATCGACCGATCCAAGCCGATGGCGGATGCCAGGCTGAGGGACGGCAGCCGGATCAACGCTGTGATTGCACCTACAGCCGTAAGTGGCCCGGCTTTGACCATCCGCAAGTTTACCACTCAGAAGTATGGCATTGAGGAGCTGATCCGGATGAAATCGATTAGCGCCGAGGCGGCTGAGTTTCTAAAGGCATCTGTCAGTGATCGGCGGAACATCATTGTTTCGGGCGGTACGGGGTCGGGCAAAACAACCTTTCTGAACATCCTCAGTGCCTTTATTCCGAAACGAGAGAGGGTGGTGACAGTCGAGGATACAGCAGAACTTTCGCTGAAGATGGAGCACGTGGTTCGGCTTGAGTCCAAGACGGAGAATGTTGAGGGCAAGGGTATGATCACGATTCGCGATTTGGTCAAAAACGCTCTTCGCATGAGGCCCGATCGTATCATCGTTGGAGAATGCCGCTCTGGTGAAGCTCTGGACATGCTTCAAGCCATGAACACAGGACATGATGGATCTATGACAACCATTCATGCCAACTCGGCTGAGGGGGTGATCTCACGACTGGAAGTGCTTGTTCAACTGGCTTCGGAAACGGATCTGCCAGTGGAGTCGATTCACCAGCAGATCGTATCTGCTCTCGACATCATTGTTCAACTCAAGCGTGAAAACAACGGCCAACGCCATGTGATTCAGATCTCTGAATGCGTTGGGATTGATCCAATGACGCAAAAAATTCGTCTAAAGGATATTTTTGTCGCAAGTCCCGGCTCTGAAATGCGTCCCACTGGTAGACTGCCGAGCTTTCTTGATGCTCTGCTGCAAAACGGACTAATCGGCCTGGAACAGTTCTTGCCGGTTCGGGAAACAGTCATCAGGTGAATCATGATTGAAACTGAAATGACGTTCTACCTATCGACCATTGGAGTGGGATTATCTGCAGGGATGCTAGCAGAAGTTTTTCTGGATCGGTGGGACGATCTCCTGCATAAACGAATCGCCCATCTTGAAGAAACGATGCAAGCCCTCGGGTTAGACACGCGTCATATCGTTCACTACCTCCGGCTTTGGAGCGTTTCGATGGTGATCGTTCCACTCCTGGTATTGATCGGTATGGATCTGGGTGTGGTTGTATTTCCAGTGGCATTTATTCTCTGGAAATTGCCATTATGGATTATGAATTATCTGATTGATAAACGCAAGAAACTCTTTCGGGATCAAATGATACCGCTTTGTGTATCGCTTGCAAACTCCGCCCGATCTGGCCTTTCGCTGCCAAAAGGGCTTGAAGATGTGCTTCCGGAACTCCAATTCCCGCTCAAAAATGAGGTCTCGCGCATTGTCAACGATTACCGCCACGGCCGATCCATTATAGAAGCCATCCGCGATGCTCAGAAACGGTTGCAGCTGGATCATTTCAACGTCTTTACCAGCGTGATCCTGACCTGCTTTGAAACCGGATCCAACTACTGCGTGGCACTCGATAAAATGAGCCATGCATTAATGGAAAACCAGCGTTTGGAACGAAAAATGGACAGTGAAACTGCGGCCGGAAGGTCGGTGATTCAGATTCTATCGGCATTTCCATCGGTTTTCGTAGTCCTGTTCTATTACCTCGCCCCTGACATGGTGAAACTCCTTTTGTGGGAGCCTAAAGGGCAGATTGCAATCGTAGTTGCTGCTTTCCTGAATTATTGCAGTGTCAAAATGGCATTGAAATACATGAGTGTACGGATCTGAAAAAGAAATGGAAACGGTGGATTCATGGATAATCAATCGCCCCAGCTCATATTTGCAATCTCGATCACCGCCACGTTTATCACTTTTTTCTGGATCACTACCCTATACCAAAAGTGGGTTGATGAGAGCAACGAGGAAGTCGAACTGGCCCGACTTAACGATCAGCAAAGGCATGCAAAAGTGCTGAAAGTCTGCTCCATTTCTCGTACGTTCCCTCGCTTGATTTTTGCTCTCGAACTTGCAAACCGGGATAAGTTTTTGTCGATTCAAAAGAAAATACAGAAGTGGCTGATCATGGCTGGCCTGGATTTCTGGACCCCTTCCGAATTCCTCGCCGCAGCCGAGTTGAAAAGTCTGATTGCCGGCTTCGCGCTCGGCGTTTTTTTTCTTAGCACAGGGTTGATGAATCTGCCAGTTCTCATTTTGATCACCATCACCATCACATGCGGCACTTTTATCCTGGAAATGAAAAAACTTCAATCCAATGCCGAGTATCGCACGGAAACGATTGGATTTCGAATACCTTATGCCATCGACCAGATTTCTTTGATCCTTGATGCTGGAGGTCACTTTCACGAAGCGATTGGTCTGGTACTCAAGGAAATGGAAAATCATCCTCTGGCCGACGAGTTGAATCTCGTATATCGCTCTATGAAACTTGGAGTTCACCGTCATGAATCACTCAAAGAAATGTCATCCCGACTCAATATGCCGATGGTGACAGAACTTGTCACAACGATCATTCAGGGCGAAAACTGCGGTACCCCCCTTGCCGAAATCATCCGCGTTCAAGCCGAGCAGATGAGGCTGAAACGAAGTCAGATGATTGAGCAGTTTGCAGCAAAGATCGGTGTGAAGATGTCGTTTCCGGGAATGCTCTGCATGATCTCATGTCTTGTCATTGTGGTCACAATGTTCGTTTTGTGGATGGTCAAAACGGTTGGCGGCGAGGGCGGGATTTTCAACGTATAAAACAACCCCATTCAATTTCAAGAGGAGTCTCACATGTTTCTGGTCAAAACCAAACCTTCGCCAGTGATCGTAATCGACGACGGTTCGTCCGGCCGATCGTTTTATAGAATCAACCAGCGACTGACCCGTTTGGGAAGTGCCCCAAGATCCGACCTGCGATTCCCTGAATCGACCATGGCAAGCCACTTCGCGACAATCGAGTGGAAAGATGGTCTGATTCTTATTCATAATCGATCTGGTTATCATTTGAGCCTGGGTGAAGTTGCGGTCGAACCCAACTCAATTGCTATCTGGCCGGATGGTGTTACACTTTTAATGAATGACAATCTAAGGCTGACTCTGGCCCAGGACCCAAGAAGTCGTGCCGCTCAATCAAACCCATTGGGGGGCGTCGATGAAACGCAAATTGCGAGCGATCAAGAATCTTCCGAACTATTTTCCACAAAAACGATAGTTCTTGGTGCCATACTCATCATTTGTTGCGCCTTACTTCTTTTTGATTCGAGTGTGAAGGCAGAAAATGCCGATCATAAAACTTTTGAAAAACTTGCCTTGCAAGCATATGAGCCGGGCACGGAAGGTCCGCTTAAGCAAGAGATCATCTCGCAGTTGCAGATGGCCGATCGCGCAAGATTCCGTTTCGGTGACAAAGATCTCAAGGTCTATACCAACCTGCGTGATTATATTCGAGCTCTGGAAAACAAGAACGGTCGATTGCCAGATCGATGGTTTGAGGAAATGCACGATTATCTGCTCAAACGGATCGAGCGTGCCACAAAGTGATAAGACACTGTTGAACACCGAAGTATGACGCCGATCATATCTCAGATTGACGGACTGAATCCAAACACTTTGCGAGTAAAACGACATGCATTCTTGTCAGATCCCACTTTTTTTTAGAAAAATCAAAAAGACTTTGCAAGTTTAGCCTGAGTGGATCGTCATTATGGCAGGTGGTGAAGACAACGGTTACTTCTACCCTCGCTTCCGGCTCCTAGAAAAGCCGGCACATTGCACCTCAAAAATGCAGTGTGAGCACCCGTTGTCGCATTTTCCCCTGAATGAACTCAGTGCATCAGTCGGTGTTGAAGGCTTCGGTTACTTCAACCATTTAATGCTAGGGTTGCAGGTTCGAGTCCTGCCGGCAGATCTCAATCCCTGGATTGACTCTGACGTAGCTCAACTGGATAGAGCATAGCACGAACAACGCCGACGCCAATCTGTTACCCGGCTGATGTACTGAGCTTCTTTTTCAACTAGAAATGAGTGGTGAGTGATGAGGTACGACAGGCTACAAGGCAAGCAGGAGGTGGTCCGTCACCTCCTGGACTGGATCTCTGGACGGAAGTCGAAGAGTGGTTCCCATTCATCAAAAGCCGCTGCAAACACAGGTGGCTCAGGCGCGTCGTTTTCATTCGACACGACCCAGGTAGCCAGCGGTCCATCATTTCAAACAAGTGGTTTGAGGCCCGGTCCGGAATTCAGAAGTTCTGGAAACAAAGCCGAACAGGTCGCTCCAGTGACCTTTGAAGGTGCTCCAGGATTCGTTGGGCTGAAGCCAATCGATCTGCTTAGGCGGTCGGTACTTTCATGCCTCTTGTGGGAAGATGAGTTTTACGAAAGCGGTGAATCAATCGCTGACAGGATCCGGAAATATGCCGGGCTGGTCTCAACAGAAGAGCTTGCAGCGTTGGCAGTTGAAGCAAGAAGCGTTCATCATTTGAGACGAGTTCCACTGCTTCTGCTTGTCGAACTGGCCAAGCGTGGAGGACCGATTGTAGGCGAGACCATTACCAAAACTCTCCAGCGGGCAGATGAGCCGGCCGAATTTCTTGCACTTTACTGGAAGGACGGCAAGCGGCCTCTTTCCAAACAGGTCAAGATCGGGTTGGCCGGAGCCTTGCGGAAGTTCAACGCCTATCAACTGGCGAAGTATAACCGCGATGGCAAGGTGAAGCTGCGGGATGTTCTCTTCTTGACCCATGCCAAGCCGGCTGATGAAGCTCAGGCCCTGCTATGGAAGCAGCTTGCCCAGAACGAGTTGCCATCTCCGGACACCTGGGAAGTGGAGCTCTCGGCTGGTAAAGGCAAACAAGAGACATTTACCCGATTGCTACAGGAGAAAAAGCTTGGCTATCTGGCCCTGCTGCGTAACTTGCGCAATATGACGCAAGCCGGTGTGGATGAATGCCTGATGCGTGAAGCGTTGCTGGCAAGAGAAGGAGCCCAACGGGTACTGCCGTTCCGTTACATTGCTGCGGCACGCGCTTGTCCAATGCTTGAACCGGCCATTGACGGAGCACTTATGGCCAGCCTATCAGAAGCCAGGGCACTGCCGGGCCGAACGATTGTGCTGGTAGACGTCTCGGGCTCGATGGGATCTCAACTCTCGGGCAAGTCTGACCTGACCAGAATGGATGCCGCTGCTGCTCTTGCCGTACTGATTCAGGGCGACCTAACCCGTATATTTCATGAGTACTTGATTCGCAAACACATCAACAATCTCTTATATAATCAATCCGTTTTCCTGCTGGAAA
>Ga0208720_1000221_pt1 | contig 15548 bp, 10 predicted proteins | sample LakMenEpi20Apr10_FD_150716 | JGI IMG/M metagenome (GOLD analysis project Ga0208720, IMG submission 150716) | Freshwater microbial communities from Lake Mendota, WI - 20APR2010 deep hole epilimnion (SPAdes) | ecosystem: Environmental > Aquatic > Freshwater > Lake > Epilimnion/Euphotic zone ...
ATACGGTCTGATCCCACGGCAATTCCAGCCACTTGAAGCGGTTCGCAAGTACCAGTCCCGCAGCGGAAACTACAGTCACAAAGCCTACAACACCGAGTCGAGCTCCGCTCAGGCCAATCTCAGTTCCCATACCCATATTGTTGTGCCATACAGGAGGCAACCAGTGGCGCGATGTCCACGTCATTCCCAATCCAATCATCGAGAACAGAATCATCGCTGCCAAATCAAACACCATCAGCGACTTTTGGTTGATCACTTCATGCCAGTCCAACGCCGAGACCTCAAGATGTGGCTTGACCAGCATCCCTGATGTCACTCTTAATGGTGCATAAGTGAATGACCTACGATTTTTTGTTCCCATTGTACGACTTCCTGATTTGAGTAATTTTCGCCACCATGTTTCGCTAAGCCTCTCTTTGGAGAAGACTTCATTTACTCATACATACGAAGGATTTCTTCGTAACGGACGAAATATTTTTCAAATTCTTCAAAAAACACAGCCAGAAAAACCACAACATTAATCTGTAAAACAAGTTGCGACGAAGGAAATAATCGTATTCCCCGAGTCGCAACGCATGGTACGGCTTTTGAAGACCACACATCCCTCAATAATGCAGGCCACTCTTGCGGAGATGCACGGTAGGCTCAAACGATTCGTTCAAAATACCGCCGTGAATGACCCTGGCCACAATCAGATCATGATCTCCAGTGGTCGTGAAATAATGCTCTAAGTGGCATTCCATAAACGACATGGCGGAATTGAGGACGATCGACTGATGGGTCTCGGTTTCGCGAATGTCCTGCCCCTGAAAAGCATCGGCATCAGGCTGAAAACCTGCTCCGAAATGCTTGAGCAGATCCTTTTGACCCTGCCCCAATTGATTCAGGCAGAAGTACGGATTTGTCACCAGCCAGTTCGCAACAAACCGCCCCTTCTTCACCGCCACGCTCACTAAAGGTGGGTCAAAACTCACTTGCTGCACCCAACTTGCAAGCATTCCGGTGGATTGGTCTTCGAACCTGGCTGTCAAAATAAACAACCCGCTTGGGATCCGGCCAAGAGCTCGCGCCCAATCATCACCCAGAGGTTTTTCGATAGATTTATCTGACATATTGATACGGCCTTGTCGATGTTTTTTTGAGGTGGACGGCATGTTCCATCTATCTCTACAAACTCTTTATACGTTATGTTTTCACAAACTGTCGAGACCAGAAACCGAAATTCGGCTTAAATATCGGTGCTACACTCATAAATAAATATCGAATCGCCTCCTTTTCGGATATGATTGAGAACATTCAGTTGCAGACTCATCCCAAAAAAAGAGGACGATCACAAATCCCATGAGCCAGCCTAAAAATGTCCTTGGTGGCCCCCTGCTGAGCTGTTCCACGAATCCCATGACCGGATTTTTTCGCGACGGCTGCTGCGATACAGGGCCTGATGATGTCGGTCAGCACACGGTTTGTGCCCTGATGACACGTGAATTCCTCGAATTCAGCGTCGTCCGAGGCAACGATCTGGTCACGCCTCACCCGGAATGGAACTTTCCTGGCCTGAAGCCTGGCGATTTCTGGTGCCTGTGCGTGCTCCGATGGCGTGAAGGCTTTCTGGCTGGCTGTGCCCCCAAAGTACGGCTCGAAGCCACCCATGAAGACGCTCTTAAATATGTCCGTCTGGAAGACTTGCAAGCACATGCCGTAGGATCGCCAGAACCGCTCGATCTGGGCAAATCAGCGCCGACTCCGACTCCAAATCCTGAGTGGAATTGATCAAAAGTCTATTGGAGTTGGTGATTTCGAAAGAAACATATCCTGAACGAATCTTTCGATCACACAATGGCTTGCAAATCGGCAATCGCCCGCTTATGATGGTGTTCAGACCCAGTCGAGTGAAGCTCTGAGTGGTCATCCATGTGTCGTTTTCTATTCGGCCAACATCGTATTCGTAAAAAACCGAAGATCATGAGCAAAGACGTCGCCCCCCCGAAACTATCTGGCTTGGACAGTATTGTCGTGAATCCGCTCGGCAACGGTGCGGGCAGTCAGGTCTTGCTGATAAGCGACCGTGCAACAGGTTTAAGGTACGCCTTAAAAATTGCCAAACGCGATGATGAAGACGACAACCCAACCAAATACATCGACCAGACCCGTCGCGAATTTGAAGCTGCACAGAAATTAAATCACCCTGTGATTGTCAAAATTTATGACTACGCTGAGAAAAAAGGCCTTTTAGGTATATTCAAGCCTGTGGAAGGCCGGCTTTTGATGGAGTACATCAAAGGCAAGACGGTGGACGAAGTGGAAATGCCAAAGATGGATCAGCTCGTTCTGATCTTCATCCAGGTCGCTTCCGCCATGGCCCACATGCACCGTCGGGGCGTCTATCACGGCGACCTGAAACCATCAAATATCATGCTCAGCGATACCGGCAAAGTGAAGATCATTGATCTTGGAACCTGCTGGATCAAGGGCGAAAAGAAAAATCGAATTCAGGGCACGCCTCAATATATGGCCCCTGAGCAGATGTCTGAAAAAATTGTCAACGAGCGAACCGATGTTTACAACCTCGGTGCCACAATGTACCGGATGTTTACCGGGATCGTTCCGGGAGCCGCCAAGAAGCTCAAGCAGCCTCTCGAAATCAACTCCAAGATTCCCGGCACTTTGAATGAGATGATCATGAAGTGCCTGACAACGAACCCGGACCATCGCCCGGCCGGCATGTTTGAGATCCAGAATCAGCTCACAGCCGTGGCCAAGTACCTGGGCGTTTCAGAAGCGGATCTCAAAGGTGCTTCAAGCGAGTCTGAGTGAGTGATTCGACCCCGGTCGACCATTCGCTCCATTGGTGTGATGGATCCGTTTTCCAAATCCGTAAAAATCATAAGCCTCTCAAAATGAAATGGATTGAATTTCATTTGAGAGGCATTATCATTTTTTGAAAACATTCAGGACGAGCCGAGTGACGACCGCTTATAACCCGTTGAATCCGTTGATCGTTCAAGGTGATCGGACGATCTTCCTTGAAGTCAATTCAGGCCTTTTTGAACAGGCCCGGGATGCGATCGCTCCATTTGCGGAACTTGAAAAAAGCCCGGAGCATATCCACACTTATCGCATCACTCCGCTTTCGTTATGGAATGCTGCCGCTTCCGGAATGCCATCGTCTGCCATGTCAGACGCCCTCGAACAATACACCAAGTTCCCAATCCCTCCGAATATCCATACCGATATCCGCGAGATGGTCAGCCGATACGGCAAAGTCAGGCTCGAACGAGACCCTGAAACAGGGCAGTTGCAACTCAGGTGCGATGACCCGATTTTAATGAACGAATTATCGCGTCTGAAAGGCGTACGAGAATATCTCGGTCAGCGCATTTCTGACCAGGCATTTCAAGTTGCCGATGTCATGCGCGGTATCCTTAAGCAAAATCTCATCGCAGCCGCATATCCTGCTGAAGATCTGGCAGGCTATACAGAAGGCGAAGATTTATCGATTGTATTAAGAGAGGATTGCCTCTCAGGCCGACCATTTGTTTTACGCGAATATCAGAGGCAGGCTGTTGAAGCCTTCCATGCAGGCGGAAGCCTCAGAGGCGGTTCCGGAGTGATTGTATTACCGTGCGGAGCCGGTAAAACCATCGTCGGAATGGCCGCCATGGCAAAACTCAATAAAAAAACACTGGTATTAACCACCAGCACGACATCCGTGGAACAATGGCGTCGTGAAATTCTCGATAAAACCGAACTGAGGCCCGAGGATGTTGCAATCTACACAGGCTACGAAAAAAATATCGCCCCAGTCACGCTTGCAACGTACCAGATCTTAACCTGGAGACCGGATAAGACTGCGGAATTCCCGCACTTTGGGCTCTTTGAAAAAAACAATTGGGGGCTCGTCATTTATGATGAAGTCCACTTGTTACCAGCTCCTGTTTTCCGGGTCACAGCCGAACTTCAAGCCCGGCGAAGGCTCGGACTCACGGCAACCCTGGTGCGGGAAGATCACCGCGAAGGCGACGTCTTCAGCCTAATCGGACCCAAAAAATTCGACGTTCCCTGGCGCGTCCTTGAAAAGAGCGGCTGGATTGCACAAGCGATCTGCCATGAAATCCGAATCGCCATGCCTGAAATTCATCGCGTGGAATATGCAGTGGCCGAACTCAAAGATAAATATCGAATCGCAGCCGAGAATCCCCGCAAAGAGCACGTCGTCGGCCAACTGCTCGCCCGCCATGATGGGCCCAACGATCGGGTGATCGTTATCGGCCAATATCTCAAACAACTGGCTTCAATTGCAGAGCTTTATAAAGTCCCGATCATCACCGGTTCGACACCAAATTCCGAGCGGGAAGCTTTGTATAATGCGTTTCGAAGTGGAGTGATCCGTCGCTTGGTGCTCTCCAAAGTCGGTAACTTTGCAGTCGATTTACCAGACGCAAATTGCATGATCCAGATTTCTGGTAGTTTTGGGAGTCGTCAGGAGGAAGCCCAGCGACTTGGACGCATCCTCAGGCCCAAAGCGTTAGGTGAAACAGCCAACTTCTACAGTCTCGTGAGCCGCGATACCCGTGAAATGGATTTTGCCCAGCATCGGCAGCTTTTCCTGACGGAACAGGGCTATGGCTACGAGATTCTTGACGAATCGTCTGTCACAGAGACGCCTATTGTTGCTCCTGAACTTCCCGAAGATGCTCTCCCATTTCCCTTCAGCACATCGTTTGCGATGATCAAGCCGAAGCGGACTCGAAAAAAGTTGAAAGAAGTGGATGAGGACGATGAATATGATGGATAATACAATCCCACAAAAGCGGATCCCCGTAAAGATCCATCGAAACGTCTGCCTGATCCGCTGCGCTGATGCTTCAACCGCTCTTGAAATAACGTCCAGAAAAACGCTTTCAGAGCACTTGCTTGGTCAACTTGACGACCGGACGATTCTGGTCCGTCACGACCGTCTTCAAGTGGTTTTGGAAGAGCTTCAGAAATCCGAACTTCATCCAAGACTTGTCTGACTGCTACGCGCTTCCCTGCAACTTAGGAACGTGCAGAAAATAACTTCCGCTTTTTAGGCCAATCGTAGCCAAGCACAACTTGGCTGTTATCTAGCCGGTCTTGGCGCTAGCCCCGGTTAATTATCTGCCGCGAACCAGAGGCTAGATTCATACATCCCGGTTATTTATCTTCCGCGAACCGGGGGCTAGATTCATACATCCCGGTTATTTATCTTCCGCGAACCGGGGGCTAGCGCCCGGCGGCTAGGTTCAAACCAAGAAACCGAAAAGGCTATCGCCTCTTATCTAGCCGGTCTTGGCGCTAGCCCCGGTTAATTGGTTTTAAAAATGGGAAGTTATTTTCGGCATGATCCTTACTCTTTGATCAGCGTATATTTTCCAGGCACCAAGCCTTGAATGACCGGTATCGTTTTTGTTGGTTGACCATTTCGCGATGGCCATTCGACTTCCACTGTGACCAATTCCTGATCATCTCCAAGTCCAAAAACCAGCCGATTATCCTGACTTGCCAGATAACTTGTCCCAGCCACAATCCATTTCACCTGCATTTTCGTTCCTGATTTCACAGTCACTTTCGCCCCCACTGGCGGGTTTCCTGTTTTATCTCGAAGTTCAAGACCAACCCAGCGATAATTGCTGATCGACCGATTCATGAGAATCGAAACAGGCCTATCGCGTTCGACAATGACCAAATCGACGTAACCATCATTATTTAAATCCCCCATCGCCATTCCTCGTCCCACCGTCGGCGTTGACAAATACGGGACGGCGGTTTCAGGAATCATCTGAAATTTCCCTTTCCCAAGCCCTTGATAAAACAGTGGAGCCTGAGCCATGGGTGTTTGAATCCAGGGTTGGTCGTCGAGGTGCCCGTTTGTGACAAACAAATCGACGTGCCCATCGTGATCTGCGTCAAACGAGCAGGCTCCAAAGCCTGTTTTTGATAGGCTTGATGCGCTCAGATTTGCCGAAAGGGTGGCATCCATGAATAACCCTCCTCCCAGATTTTTCCGAAATGTATTCGGCTCATTAATGAAATTGGTATGAAAGATGTCGATCAAGCCATCCTCATTTAAATCATCCGCAACCACACCCATCGAAGCAGTCGCTTTGCCGGATCCATCGACAGCTAAACCTGCTTCTGCAGCCATTTCCCGAAACTTCAGGTGACCTTCGTTATGAAAATAGAAATTCGGAGAGGCGTCATTCGCAACAAAAAGGTCGAGTTTGCCATCTTGATCAAGGTCGGCAACTGCCAAGCCTAATCCACGACCATTTTCGGCGTTTTCAATGCCTGATATCTGGGAAATATCACGAAATTTACCACCTCCAATATTTTCCCAGATTTTGTCAGGCTGGGCTGGAAACTTGCCGGGCGAGCAATGGATGGGATGGTTCAACTGATCGACACAGCCCTCGGTTTTATCAGGAGGCGCATCGACATACGTAATCGCAACCAGGTCCAGATCGCCATCAGCATCAAGGTCAGCAAATGCAGAAGCCGTTGTCCAGAGGTTGCAATCCACACCTGCCTGATTGGTCATATCCTGAAACGTTCCATTCCCCTTGTTTTTATAAAGGATTGCATTTCCATACCCAGTCACAAACAAATCAGGCCATCCATCCTGATCATAGTCAGCCACAGATGCCCCCATGGCATATCCTTTTCCGGCAACACCAGCGGCATTTGTGACATCCTCAAATCTTTCACCTTGAATATTTCGAAAAAGACGATTATTTCCAAGTACTTTCAGGGATTGATCTGCCAATGGATCGAGACTGCGACCGTTTGGGAAATACAAATCCAGCCATCCATCCTGATCAAAGTCGATCATGGCCACCCCTCCGCCCATCACATCGGCAATCCTCAATTTCTGGCCTTCGTGACTCTCATATTGATATTCCAGGCCTGGAACCGAAACTCGTTCAAATTGAATCGGAAATGAATCCTGTTTGGACTTTAATTCATCGTTCGTTTCGATCACAAGTGGTTTTGCAAATTTATTGACAAGCCTTGGACGAGCCAAAAAAACCAGTTCCACCGGCTTCTTCGAGCCCTTTTCGAATTGCAACATCTTATCCGAACCCTGTTGACCATTTCCAGCATTATCATTTTCTGAGAGGTCACGCCAGGCGATGGCCGCTGATTGATAAATCGAAAAGAATTCGCGACATTCCACGAGTGATTTCAAATCGTTGTCCCTCGAATCATCCAGCACAGGTAATGCAAACAACTCGCAGACCTTTGCCAGTTCGAGATATTTTTCGCGATTCCAGGCCGTTTCAGGCGTAAAGTGAGCCGCTTTGCGAATGGATTCAAATTGTAATTTCAAGCCATCTGCATATTTACGGCACGATTCTGCAACATCTTTTTGACCGTTCGATAATTGCAACTGACCATACCTGACCACCGCCTCCCACTCCGCAGGATTGGATTTGATAGACTTCTTGTATTGCTCCACCGCTTTCAATAAATCCGATTGAGATTCATAAAGTCGCCCTAGATTTAAATAATAACGCGCAGATTGAGTATCAGGACAGCCTGAAAGCTCTGGAGGCTGTCCCATGATTTGCAAGGGGTCGATTTTTTGCCCCATCGACATCAAGCTTTCCGCCAACGCAAATCGCCCTTGTGGATCATTTTCAAACATCTGAACCACGGCACCAAGATTTTCGACTGCCTCCTGATATCGGCCTGATGACCAAAGCAACAGGCCCCAGGCCCGGCGAACCCATGGAAATTCAGGATCGTTTTGAAAAGCAGATTTCAAGTCAGACTCAAGCCCCCTCGTATCCATCTCATGGATTAAAGGCTTTGCAAGCCAGTCGGCCAAAGCTCGTGGATTTTTCGTGTCGAGAAATAATTTCCAGAGTTCATCGAAACTCTCGCCAGTTCGAAACTCTGAAGAATAAAGTTTTAATCGCTGCTCCGTGAGGTTTGAAGTATTGCCTTTGGAATTACGTTCCATCGCTTCAAAACCATCAAGAGCGACTTCCTGGAGTTGCCATCGGTGATCCACCTCAGTGGATTTCAATAAATTGGCCCAGACTTTTTTTTGGCCGTTCAAGGCTGATCGCTGATCGACCTTTATCTGGATTTGAGCCGATTTCAGATCGCCTTTCAAAATACTTGTGAAAACATTTTTCAAGCGACTCCATTCTGATGATGGATAATTTTGGTTTAAGTTGTGGGCTACTCTTAAAAATGCGGCTGGATCATTGGCTGTCATCGCCTCTTTCAGGCTCGGAACTGGCCTGAAATAGGTTATGGTGTGAAACGCGGCAAAAATCATGAAAATGGAAACTGCAAGCGTCAGGACGATGAATCGTGGCCGAATTTTTCTTGCTGAAGTCGGTGTAACCACTCCAGAGGGATCCGTTTTAGAATTCGAGGCGGCTTTTTTCATCGGATTTTCAGCCCAAAGCGGTTGATTTGTTCACCTCTCAATGAACGCATTCCAATTTCAATCGGGTTGAATTTTAAATTCAGGACTGACTTTCAGGCCACAGAGGCCAAGTTGCTCCATAAACATGGCCAGATGTTCTTCAAGAACCTGCACAGAATTCGGGCCAAGCCGCCGGCCCAACAAGTTCGCGGTTGCGTTCAGCTTCATTAAGCCTTCGATGATCATTTGATCGTCGCAAGTCATTACAAGGATCCGTTCCAACTCAATTTCAGGCTGTTTGAGTCGAGTGGTGTCACTTGCAGATTTGGCTGAAAGCTCGGTGCACTTCCAGAGTAATGAAACTGAGGCAGGTGTCGGCTCGCCTGATCGTTTTTTGAAGAACGACTCAATCCATTCGGTGGTGACACCTTGTTCTAAAGCTTTTGAGAGCGATTCCATATCGATGGTATAAAACCGCAGTGTACTGGGAATCGAATCATCCTGACTGTGCCGACCAGTCATCACGGATGGCTTTGTGAACCGGTTGAGTTGCGGCTCCAAGGCAAGATCAGACTTGGTGGAGTCCACTTCAAGGGATGTCCCATCGCCCACTGGTCGGACACATTGAAGAGGGTCGCGGGCCTGATCCTGCTGGGCGACGATTCTCAGCCCCTTGAACGGAATATGCTCTTCATCTGCCACGATAAGCCATGACTCACCAACAGGTTCGGTCGGATCGTCCTCGCCAAATCGGGCGATCAGATCAGGCCGGTCCTGAGAATCGACCGTCTCAAGCAATATCGCCGACCGATAAACCCTGATTCTATCAGACTTTCCAGCCCATGTACGAACCGTCTCAATCACAGAACTGGCAATTGGAACGGCGGAGAGTTCTGAAAGTTCTTGCAGGAGTCGGTCTAACTTGTAGCTGGAGGCGAACATGCGTCTCATCCAGACTTCGTCCAGGCGCCCTTGAATCACAGGCCCGATGGCGGTGAATTTCAGAAGCCTCACAATCTTCGCAAGATTACCTGCTGCAAGGCCTTGGCGATAGAAGATTCCTTCAAGGTTGGGCTGAATGAAGAGCGACTTTTCGATCGCTGACGAGTTTCGTGGGGGTTCGCCATGGCCCATCATGAATCGGCCAAGATCGGTGATTTGTATGCAAACCGCTTCACTTTCAAGAGACTGGGCGATCTGCACAAGTCCGCCAAGCCAGGCGGGGCCTGATATCCAGGCCTCGATCACGGTCGCGTATTCGGCAATCGTGGTTTGAGGCAATTTTGCTCGAGATTTTGAAGTTCGAGTGCTGGTCGGGTCGGATTCTCCCTGTGATATGAGGTTCAGATTGGCCTGAATCAGAGTTTTCAGGTCGACCCACGAACCCGGTTCCAGGGCGGCCAATTCTGCAAGGATGACCACATTCATCCAGGCCATCACATCGGAGGGCTTCTTGACTGATGTCGTTCCTGAGTCAAGAGTTGTGGAATCGAATACGATTGCCATGGTGGATCTGGCCAGAAGTTGCGGGAGGTGCAGAGCATGCTCCTCCCACCAGGTTCCGTGAACCGATCCGAACTGTTCCTTTTCAGCGACCAGAAGACCGACGCGCCAGGACCAGTCGACAAGTACGTCGATTGCAAAATCAGGCCAATTGGGAGAACCGACTGGAAAGGCGGCTGGTGGAGTCGAAATAATCGATTCGCGGAGCAGTCGATCACGGTCTTTTTTATGAATCAGACCATTTTGGGTCCGTCGGATCGGGTCGAGGGTGGTTTGTTGCCAGAGTGCCACAAGGCGGGCCACCAACTCAGCCGGATCTGCTGAGAGGACATTCTTAACATCTTTGGTTGTTAAGAGTTCGAGCAATGCAGCAGGCGGGGCGGATGGAGGATCGATTCGTTCGACAAGCTCTGGCCAGATGGCCACTTTGATATGACCGCCCTCGCCATTTTCCACAAGATGTCGGCGTTGGCCCAGCGAGAGATTGGTGGAGGAATCCGGATGGGCTGGAACAATCGCTCCGAACGCAATCAGAGGGCTGAGGGCTTCTGCAGGCGAATGGCCCCAGAGCTGGAGGAGGCGGGAGAGGTCGGATAATGGGATCGACCGATTCCAGCGTCCCCAGGCGAGCATACCAAGGGCATCGCGAGCGGCAGGCGGAAAGCCCTTGGCCAGATGGAGAGCGGAATAGGGATCGGCCCAGACTTGCGAAATGCGGGAAACCCAATCCTCATGGGATGTTCCACCATCAGGAATATACGAACCAAGAGTTCCAGCCAAATCCTTCAAAGCCGCTGTAGAATGGCGGCTCAGGGCATCTTTCAAGTCATTTATCACGAAGTCGGCCATTACCCATTGGAAAAATATGTGAGGAGCTGGAAGGACAGAGAATGAACCGATTTCGTAAGCAGGAAATGCTCGAAAGGCTGGATTCGAATCTCTGACAGACATGGATTGAACAACTATCGTAGCAGAAATTCAGGAGTTTCACCAGCTTACGAACAGGCTAAAAATAACTTAACGGTTTTCAAACCCAATCGAGCTAGAGGAGACCCGGCTTGATAAAGTTGATTCACCCTGGAAGCAGGTAGGATTCATCCCACCCTCCTTTGCGCCGATTGGTTTGGATATCCAAAACCGGGGCTAGCCCCCAAGACTGCTAGATGAAGCGATTCTTAGTCTTTTCTAAAGGGTGGTTTTTTGACCTCACTCCACAAAAACCAAATGAATCCCGTGGACTGGTGAATCCCGGACTAATTATGATAAACCGTATGATAGTCGCGAACTTGTTAACCGGCCTCTGATAACTTGCTCAGCAGAGAATGGTTCGCACTGTTTGAGTCGATAGAAAAAACATCCAGCCAGATCCTTCACATTCCAACAAACTTTACATGAGATTGAGGCCGATGAAGACTTCATACAGACTTCGTGCAGCACTGATTTTAGGCCTCATCGGTGCAGCGACTCAGCCTGCCCGGGCGATCATCGTTTTTCAGGATCCAGGCCGATTGACGACGATGCCTACAGTTGGATCAGTCAAACCTGGCTGGCAGTATCTCGGCAATTATGGCGCTTTCACCGGAATCCCAATCGGGCCAAGGGCTTGGGTCACGGCGGAGCATGTGACAGGACGCTCGATTGGTTCAGCCGGTGTCCTGAATTATGACAACGCCGGAACATCATCTGCATCAAACTATGCATCCACTCTGGCGGTGATCAGTGGCGACCTGGCTGTGATGACGCTTGATAGCAATCAGCCGAGCTTTACCAGCTGGGCACCCGTCTGGTCAAACCCAAACACCTTAAATGTAGGCACTTCTGTCTATATGTATGGCAAGGGAACAGAGCGTGGGGCCGCGACAACCGGTGGCTGGACATGGGGCAACGCAGCCAGCACTCTGAGCTTTGGCACGAATCAAGTCGACACCTTTGCAGCCGATGTAAGCAACAATGTTTACATCCAAATGGACTTCAATCAGCCCAACGGCTCAAATAATCTGCCATCCACCGAAGGCATTTTTTCGACCGGTGATTCGGGAGGCGGTATTTTCGCGTTCAATTCAGCCAACGCACGTTACGAACTCGTCGGGGTGAATTATGGCGTAGACGTTGTCACCCAAACTCCCAATGGTCCGAATTACCTTGCCGCACTTTATAACGCTAACGGATATTACTACAACGGCCAGCTAATATCCAGCCCAAACCCTACACCACTAAGTTCTTACAGCACGGCAATCCCGTACAAGTACAACATCATTGCTCCGTTTACGGTTCCTGAACCCGGCACTTGGGTCATGATGATCATCGCAACTGCCGGGCTGGTACTGGCCAGAAAAAGGTCGGTTTAACGCTTGATCAAGAACTGGACCGTCAGGCGTTTTGGCTGACCGTCCAGTTGCTTGGCAACCGTTACGATGGTTTGAGGGGCCGTGACTCGCTCCAAGTCCTCAGGACTTCGAATCGGCCTGTCATTGATCGCTGTCACGGCATCTCCCTGAATCAGTTCGAGGGTATCGCCAGCACTGCCTGGTTGAGGCTTATTTGTAAGTATCGCGAAATAGTTCCCATCTGGTTGCTGCATCAGACGATAAGGGATCCCAAGCGACTCCGAATAGCCCTCCTGTGAATCGTCCGTTTCGAGCGGCTTTGCCCCGGCCGAGACAGGTACAAACAAGGCCCGTTCCGACACCACCATGGTGTTCACTGTCGCAACCACTTTCTGACTGAATTCCATACGCAGACGCTGGTTAAGCTTCTCAAGATCATCAAATGCGGCCTGACGCTTCTGATCACGATCCGCCAAAAGTCGCTTGGTATCCGGGGCCACGATGAACTCGTTCATCTTAGTCTCGATCGCCTCACCTTTCCTGCCTTCTCGAAGCCGGACCAGCAGATCGGAAAAACGCCCCACCTGGCCATTGTCTACCAGCTTGACACTTCGCCTCAAAACGTCCTCAAGCTCATCCTCGACACGACTGTTCCTGGATTTCAGATTCTGAAGAGCTGTTGTAAGTTCGTTCAGGCGAGGATTTTTTGAGAAGTCGTAGAAGTCACCTGCGGCAGGCTTTACAAGATTTTTTCCGTCTACATTGAGCACCCATTGCGAACGCCCGTTGGTAAGCTTCTGGAGCTCAGCCCGATCAAGAATGACTGGATTTTCGAGATTCGTTTTGGTCCCCGACCAATAATAACCGTTCTCATCCAGGTATGGCTCAGCCGCCTTCGTCTGGCCCAGTCCTAAACTGAGTCCTACTAAGACGTAAAGACACTTACGATTCTGGACCAGACATTTGATCAAACCCATTGGGTTCAGAGAAGTGATACTCATGGCTCGTGCGAATCTCGAATTCAAGGTGTCGTTCAGATGATTCAAAAAGGCTCGTCGCAAACAGAGCCTGTCAGGCCCAATGCAAACTTCTCTCATATCATTGCCTGAATGGTGTTCGTAAAGAACTCCCAGAATTTAGAAAATCGACACAATCTCAGAGGTTCAGGCTCTACGACTGGCTTACTTGGTACAATCGTAACAGGACCTGAAATTTGAGGCAGATTCATAACCCGCGCCCGCTTGACGCCATTTTTATCAAGTAGACGCTTCGCAAATTCCACACACAACCTCAGGTTTCTTACTCCGAACAATGAATATAAAGCCCACAAAAACCACCTTAAACCATTTTTAACAAGGCTTTACATCGCATTCACAATTTCCCGGCTCAAATGTTTACTGACGCCTCGCCTCCAATTTCGCTATACTTTTTCTGAACGTTCACCAGACAATCATCAAGTCAGATCTGACTGAATCCACTCCCTGAGCCAGGTCTCTCAAAAAAAATCGCCATGACCACAGCCACATCCCACTCCTCTGAACTCGCAAGCCCCATCACGGACAGTCTGGCCCACTTGCCGCACCCTGACCATGAAGTCGTGGCTCGTTTGATCAAAGACCTCCAGCATGCGATCGGCAACGAGAATCTGATCACCCATCATGACGAACTTATCGTCTATGAATGCGATGGGTATGTCATTGAAAAGAACGTTCCGGATGTCGTGGTTTTTCCTACATGCCGCGATCATGTCGTCGATATCGTTAAGATTTGTAACAAGCACGGAGTTCCATTTGTACCCAGAGGGGCTGGAACATCGCTCGCCGGTGGGACTTTGGCGGTCGGTGGTGGTGTCATGATCAGCCTCACCCGGATGAAGAAAATTCTTGAGATCAACATTCGCGACCGGTTTGCCGTTGTTGAGCCTGGTGTTGTGAATGTCTGGCTGACACGAGCTTTAAGTGGAACTGGTTTTCACTATGCCCCTGATCCGTCGAGCCAGACAGCCTGCACTATTGGAGGCAATGTTGCAACCAATTCCGGTGGCCCTCACACTCTGAAATATGGGGTGACCGTCAACCACATCATGGGCGTGGAAATGGTCATGCCCGATGGGTCGATCATGGACATTGGCGGGACTTGCGAAGAGATGCCGGGCCTTGACCTGATTGGCCTTGTTGTGGGCCACGAGGGCACCTTCGGAATTGTCACAAAAGTGATCGTCAGGCTGACCCGCGACCCCGAAGCTGGCCGCACATTTCTGGGCGTCTTTGATTCCATCGAAAGCTGCACACAAACCGTCTCGGATATCATTGCCAGCGGGATCGTTCCAGCGGCCCTTGAAATGCTCGACAACCTCATGATCAAGGCTGTGGAAGAAGCATTTCACTTCGGATTCCCGACTGAAGCCGGAGCGGTTTTGATCATTGAAACCGACGGACTCGAAGCCGGCCTTGACGATCAAGCTGATGCGATTGCCGAAATTGTCCTTAAAAATCAGGGGACAGTGCAGAAGCGGATTCCATGGAGAACTCGTAAAGAGCCTGAGTATATGGCAGTCTGGAAGAGCCGCAAGTCGGCCTTCGGAGCCATCGGGCGCATCTCGCCCACCTTCTGTACTCAGGACGGTGTAGTTCCCCGAACCAAATTGCCGCACATCCTGCACTTCATCCAGTCGATCAGTGAAAAATACAACCTCCGTATTGGTAACGTGTTCCATGCTGGCGACGGTAATATTCACCCGATTTTGCTATTCGACGAACGCGATGCAGAACAGGTGAAGCGGGTTCTTCTAGCAAGCCACGAAATTTTGTCAGAGTGCATCGCCGTGGGCGGATCAGCCACCGGCGAGCATGGGATTGGCGTCGAAAAGATCGAATTTATGAAGATGCTTTTCTCCGACGATAGCCTGAACGCCATGACCGCCGTCCGCCAGGTTTTCAATCCTAATAACTGTTGCAGCCCACTCAAAATGATCCCATCAGGCGGTGGATGCCTTGAAAGAGCCCATCCAGGCCACCACGCCGGGGCTTGAATCGTCGGCTATATTCATTCTGAATGCTCTCTGTCATTGTCGAGTCATGGGCTTGCTGAAGTCGTAATCAGAAACAGCCTTAACTCATCTATCAAAAAGGTTTTAAAACGATGTCAAACCGTCAGCTCATCACCTCTGGATCACCTTGGGAACCTAAAATGGGTTATTCCAGGGCAGTCAAAATTGGGAACATCGTGCATGTGAGCGGCACAACAAGCTCCACATCTGCTGGAATCCAAGGCGTGAACGACCCTTACGTCCAAACCAAAGTGATTCTCGAAACCAT
>Ga0208720_1000222_pt1 | contig 15510 bp, 7 predicted proteins | sample LakMenEpi20Apr10_FD_150716 | JGI IMG/M metagenome (GOLD analysis project Ga0208720, IMG submission 150716) | Freshwater microbial communities from Lake Mendota, WI - 20APR2010 deep hole epilimnion (SPAdes) | ecosystem: Environmental > Aquatic > Freshwater > Lake > Epilimnion/Euphotic zone ...
AACAAGAAAAAGAACAAAAACAAGAAAAATTATATAATTTGCTTATTTCCGGAAAATATTTTATTATGAACAATTCTTTAACTGATGATTATAATTATATTATTTCAACAATTCTTTAAAAAATAATTATCTTTGTCATATGTATAATGGATGTATCTATTGGTTCGTATAAATGCAGATTAGAAATTTGTTTGTTGATTATTGTTATTTTATGGATTTTATTTGGACATCTTTTTTGCTCCTGTTCCAGAATTGGGATGATGGAAGGATTTGCCATTGGAAAAAAAGTTATTACAGAAAAATTTGGACAAAAAATAAAAAAACAAATTTCGGATAAAATCGCACACAAGCGATACGAAGGATTTAAAAATATTTCAACAGGCTTTGAGTTTGCGAATTCAAATGCCAATACATATTATAAAGATCCTTCAACTTGGAGTTCTCCAACTGCTGTATATAGTGCTGGTTCAATACCAAATTCAGACTCAAATTCTATTTTAAGTAGACCTAAACAGCCTGTTCCACTTCCTGAAGGAGAATTGAACATATTTGCTACAACACAATTTAAACCGGAATGTTGTCCAAATGCGTATTCCACCGGAAGTGGGTGTGCTTGTATGACTGTTGATCAATATAAATATTTAAGAAATCGTGGTTCGAATAATGTTCCATATTCTGAATATTAATGTTTTTTAGTCAATTTACATTTTTTACAATATATTATTTGTTTACATTCATAATTTAATCCATCAATATGATCATTAACCCACACATGACTACATATTTTATATAAGTCTTCTTCAAATTGTCTTTTAAAATTAAATAATTTCGAATTATCGTGATCCAATATAAATCTTAAACTCTGAATATCTGATTTAATATCTTGAGATAAAGTAGATTTTTCAGATTGGAGTGATATTTCTGTTATTATTTGAAAATAATATTCTACTGAATTTTTAAGTTGTTGGGTTGTTTCATTTATTTTAATTAATATTTCAACATTTTCATCCACATCTACATTTTCATCCACATCTACATTTTCATCCACATCTACATTTTTATTTTCAATTTCCATTTATAAAAGTATTTGAATAATCTTTAAATAATAATAAATAAAAAAATATCATTTATTATTTATTATTTATTATTTACATTATACCCATCATCATTAAAATTTTATTCAAATGGATTATATTCAGCATCGTGAGAAATTTCAACTTCTTTTAAGTTTGAAATATTTGTATTGATTGTTAATTTTTGAACACTACATTCGGATATGTCATCCATATTTTTCATCAATTCTCTGTCTATCATTTTATTAACGTCTGTGTGTTCATATTTATATTGTTCTTCTAATTTTCCAATTTCATTCAAATCCAAAACTAATTGAAATATTGATGTTCCATAATTTCCTTCTTGACCACACATAATATTTGCCGATATTCCTCTAACTGAATCTAATTCTGCGTGTCTTGCTGCTTTCAGAAACATTTCAGGAGTTTCTTCAAATGATGCTTTTGCGATTGGTCCAATATCATCAGAATTTATGCCATGTCTAAAAACTGAAATCATTCGATGGCTGTGGGTCATTCTATCACATAATAATGACATATGATGTGAATTTACATAAGAAGCATCAGATTCTAAAACTTCAGATATTTCATTGTATAAAGCTTGTCTAGCTGCTTCCATTCCTAAAACATCTAATACTTCAAGTACATCATTGCTAATAGTTTTATTCACATTTATATAATCTAATCCTAAAACGTCCAACAAATTAGTTCCAATTGTATCTAAAATCCATATATCATTTTTCACAAACCCACCTGCTTTTTCAATTAAATTGTCCTTAACTTTCCGTAAAATTACTTTCTTGATATTTTTAATTCCTCTCAATACAATTGATGTTAACATTTGTTCTTGGAAATTCTTCAATATATAAATTTGGTCACTTTGGTCCAATGGATTTATTTTTGGTTTCTTATTTTCTAAAGCTATTTTATCCATTCTAATTCTAAAAACTAATTTTTCAGAATTATAATCTGAATACACACAATCAATTTCTGAACCATAAGAATTTGCCAATGCGAAATTAACATCATCCATAGTTATATTTTTTTCTAACATTGTTTCAGCATCCATTTCCATTCGAATGACCCATTTGCTTCTATCATTTTTGCTTGATTTTCCATCATCTTTTCCACCATTACATTCATCAACCATTTTTTCAAATTCGTCGAATTGAGCCATCATTTCTCTATCTTCTTCAATCAATGTATTCATGTCATCAGGATCAAAACATATTCCAATTGATTTTACTATTTCAGATAATTTAGTGTATTCTATCATATATTGAATTACACTTGCTCTTTGTTTATCGATTCCATCTTCTGGTTTTAAATAAATTGTCAATGATGGATTTTTTATTGGATGATGTAAAGATAGCAATTCTTCAATTCTTGGAACACCACGAGTTACATTTGATTTACTAGCGACTCCAGCAAAATGAAAAGTGTCCCTAACCGCTAGGGAGTTGTAGATGTTAAAATTTCGAGTGTCAACAATTGTTAAATCATAAGCATAATTTGTTGTATTTGGAACTTCTTCGATTGAAATAATTCTGTCAAATATTACATTTTCAAACTCTTCATAATCTTTATTTCTAAAAATTAGTTCTCCATCAATTTCATTTGGAACTACTGTGGAATAATCATTAATTTCATGTCTATAATTATGTTCCATCAATTTCAGCAAATTGTCTTGTTTATATTGAAGGTTAATGTTTAAAAGTGGAATCAATTGTTTGACTTGATTTCCAACAACTCTTAATGTATAAAGTTGATGAATATTTTCGGGAAGTGTTCCTCTATTGTTTGATTCACTTTTTTTATATTTAGTCAAATAACTGCTAACTTTTAAAATATTAAACATTTGTTGAACATCAATCAATAATTCTTTTGATGTTGATGATGATGATATAGATTTATCTCTAATGCTTACATGTCCATCACCACCAATGTAAGCATCTAAAAATCCCAATATACATTGCTTATTTGAAAATATAATTTTACTATGAACAAATTTATTGTGACTTAATTTTCCACACAATTTATCCAATAAATTACATAATAATGTACAATAAATTCGAATATCTTGACTTGTCCAACCTTCTTGATTTTTATTTTCATTTCTATAAATTTTGGTTGTAATATTCCATTGCTCACATAATTCAATAATTGGCGCGAAATATTCATGTTCATTGTTTGATATAGACAATTGATGTTTAGTCATGCATCCCTCAGAAGCATATGCTCCAAGTAAATATCCAAAATTATAATTCAACTCAATGTTTTCAGGAATTGTAAAATTATTCATTGTTGATGATAGCGTGTACACGCAATTTGGTTTAAATTCAGTTTTTGATTTGCATCCATTTCTTAATTTTTCGCTAATTTTTGACACAAAACTATCACTGCGCTTATGTGGCAATACAAATGTTTTTCCTTGATGTTTTTGCCACCATCTATACTCACCCATAACTTCTTTAGCTTTTTCAACTTCACTTGTGTAAACATACTCTGTTGGAGGTAATAATTCTCGTAAATTTAAATGAGTTGTTTCTGTAAAATCTACTGTCATTGTTGAAACTGGCAAATAATCGCCAACTTTTAATTCATCGCCATTTATGGGTGTTATTTTTCCATTAATTAATTTTAAGAATGATTTTGCCTTTGTAGCAATTACTTCACGTTGCTCTTTTGTGGTAACTTTGATCATTGTATCTGTTCCATCTTTATTTATCACTGGATGACGTGTAACTGCTTCAATTCTTTTCCATGAAATATTTCCATCTTCATCACAACTTGGAATTTCATAGTAATCAGAGACTGAAGCATATGTCGTATCTTTGTCAGCATAATATTCGGGATTTTGACAAATTGATATTTTTTCTTCAATGAATTTTCCCATCTCAATTTTTTCAATAAATCCTGATGAGTTTCTGACGATAATTGGGGTCTCGTATGTGAATGAATTGAGAGTATTATGCACTATTATCCCGCTGTGATTCATGAATGTTTGATTTCCTGGGACTGTAAAATCATACACATATTTTTCATTTTCAAGTGGTTCTAAAATCTCCAAGCTAACAATTTCATCCCAAATTACATCAGATTTTTCTGCTTGGTTTAATATTCTTAATTCATTTTCAATTAAATTTGATTTCTCGTGTGCTTCAAATGTTTCAATATATTTTTTTAATGTTCTTCTACCAATGCTTGGTTTATTTTTCCATCTTCCATAAGTTCGACTTTGTCCTGGAAGATTTAATGCTTTGCCACATCTAGCAATTATTTCTCCAAGACCATTAATTTTATCAATTTCATCAGATAAATTGTGGACATCATCTCTCTCGATATATTGAATAATAGCGTCTAATTTATCAATGTGTAGAGTTGATCCAATCTCATCTTTATATATTTTTGCATATTTTGCGCTAATAGACAAATTATATAATGGCATATTTTTATAATTTTGGACTTTGATTGATGTGAATATTCCAAAATAATTAAATATTAATGCTAAATCTTTTGTTAATCTTTCACTTCGACTACAAGCTCTAATTTGATGATGTCTGTCATCACATTGAAAATTTCCATCTCCATCCATATATCCTTGAATTAATCCTGCTTTAAATTCAATTGGCGATGTAAACGCAAAGTCGGGAACACGTTTTACAAATGAACCTGTGTTACAGGTTTCTAATAAGAAAGTCGCAATTTTTTTACAACTGAATGATGTTATTGTACTAGGACCATATTCGCATTGTCTATGTCTCACATTTGCTTTTTTGCCAAACATTTTAGCAATTTTCAATGTGTTATTAATATAATTTTCAGCAATATTTGTAATACATATTGTTCCATTTGAAATATTTCCTTCAGCTAAATAAGCACCAATAAACCATCCAAATAAATTGTTCAATTCAATCGACATTTCACCAATTTGAATGTGAGTTTCAATGAAATTATTGTCTACATATTTAGCAACAGGAATTCTCATTCCGACACTTAATTGGTCTCCACGAATTGGTTCAACTATATTATTATTTCGAATTAAATGTGAATGACTTAATGTAGTTGTAACTTCTCTTCCACTTCGCGTTGTTACTTTAACTAAATTGCCATTTACTGGATGTCTGCTGACATGTGAAATTTTATTCCAATGTGTTTTTTCTTTAGCATCAACCCCAATAATATAATATTCATCCTCTAATTCATCAAGTAATGTTTCAACGCTATCTTTGTGTCCTGTATTAAATGTCATGTGAGAATTATCTTCAATTATTTTATCACATAATTCTCCAATTTTAATTATGCTAGAAGATTTTTTTCCAGACAATTTATTAATTTTATGACACCATATATGCTCACATCCTATTTCGGACATTTGAGTTGTCGGCTCACCAATGCTTTGAGCAGCAACAATTCCGACCATTTCTCCTGGATTTACAATTGATCTTTTGTAAGTTAATATGACAGTTTCTATCAATATTTCCAAACTTTTACGATTGAAACGTTTATTGATGAGTAAATCTTTTGGAGATAAATAATAGAAATACAACATTTTAAATAACAAAGTTGGTTTTGCGAAATGAATTTTCTCTAATTTACTGAAAGCGTGTTCAATCATTTCATACGCATCAAGCATTGTCAAATCAACCAATGAATTAGAATTTATATATTGCTGTCCCATAATATTTTTAATTATGTGAGAAAATGCAACTGGAACACGAACTACTTTATCAGATTTATTATTAAATACATTTGAAATTAATATTTTTCTATTATCAACAATTTCATTGGCATATTGTAATGATTTTTGAATTAATTTTTCATTTTGTGCTTTGTGTAATTTGTATACATTTGAAATGAATATATTTGACAAATGTTTTGTTTTATTTTCACTATCCATTAGCATAAAATGACCATAAATTTCTTGAACTGTCATTTCAACTACTGGAAATATTTGATTTTCAACTTTAACCGTGTCAATTGAATCTTCACCAAATGAGAATTGAATTATTTTATTTTTGCTATTTCTCACAGTCATGTCATAATTGACCATAGCATCTTCCAATGATTTAATTAATCTTCTCTGAATATATCCGGTTGTTGATGTTTTAACTGCCGTATCAATTAAACCAACACGACCACCCATTGCGTGGAAATATACTTCTTGTGGAGACATTCCGCCAATATAAGAATTTTCAACAAATCCACGAGCTGCTGGACCATCATCAAATTTTGTGTAATGAGGCAATGTTCTATATTCAAATCCGTATGGAATTCGTTTTCCATCAACATTTTGCTGACCTAAACAAGCAGTCATTTGTTGAATATTAATTTCTGAACCTTTCGAACCAGCATTAAACATGGTAAGAAATCTATTTGTTTTATTTAAATTGTCAATTGCTGCTCTTCCGGCATCTTTTTGAATTGAACCTAAAATATTATTTACTCTTGTTTCAAATTCTTCTTCATTTGTTTTACCCGATGTATTTTCAAATATTCCATGTTGAACCTGATGTATTAAATTTTTAACTTCTATTTTTTTATTGGTAATCAATGTCACGATTTTATCATTTGTTGCTTTGTCAGTAATTAAATCACTAATTCCGACACTGAATGAACTATGTTTCATGTATTCAGTAACAACATTTTGTAAGTCGTCAATAAATTCTGCTGAAGCCATATTTCCAAAATCATTACAAATTCTGTGAATAATTCCTTTGGTTCCTGAACCTAAAATTCCTTTATCTAATTGTCCTCTTAAATATGTTCCGTTAATAATTTCTATTACATTATTTGAGGTTGTTGCTTTTTCCTTATTGTCACCTTTTTCATTTTCGTATTGCCCATTGTTAAGTTTCAATGATAGAGGTGCTAAAATCTGTGACAATATTTCAAAATTTGTAATTCGTTCACCTTTTTTTTTATTAAATATATTAGCATCAGTTTTCTTAAATTGCATTAATAGTTTCATTGCTTCTTTTGGTGTGAAACTTATATCTTTTCGTGTAAATTGATATGACCCAAGCATTGAATCTTGAAAAATACCAATTATTGGCGCATTGTTTGCAGGACTAATTATCTGGTATGGAATTGCCGCCAAATTTCGCAACTCAGACTCTGCTTCTGGATCTTGAGGCATGTGTAAATTCATCTCATCTCCATCAAAATCCGCATTGTATGGTTTTGTATCGGCAACATTCATTCTGAAAGTATCTCCTTGCATCATGATGCGAGCAACATGACCCATCATGCTCATTCTATGAAGAGATGGTTGTCGATTGAATAACACAACATCACCATTCATCATATGACGATGAACAATATCACCATTTTGTAATGTAATTGTTTTTCTATCAAGATATCTCAATGTGACATTTTCTCCGTTTTGTCTTTCAAGTATTTTTGCTCCGGGCCAGACATCAGGACCATTTTGTATCAACTTCATCAAGAAATCTTTATTTAAATTATTTACAACTATCGGTTTTGTAATATTCATAGCTATTTTTTTAGGCACTCCGATTTCGCGAATTGATATATTAGGTTCAGCTCCAATAACTGAACGAGCACTAAAATCAACACGTTTTGCCATCAAGTTACTTCTCATTCGACCCGATTTGCCATTCAATCTATCGGTAATAGCCTTCAATGGTCTACCTGAACGTTGTGCTACGGGTCCAGCACCTGGCAACTTGTTATTAACCAATGAGGCGACATAATATTGTAAAACCATAGTAACATCATTAATTACATCTTCTTTGGCATTTAATTTTATTTTTTCACTTAATATTTGATTGTGTTTAATAATATTCACCAATATATGAGTTAAATCATCTTCGGATCTTTGCTGGGCATCGTGCTTTACTGATGGTCTCACAGCAGGAGGTGGAACAGGAAGAACTTGACAAATCATCCAATCAGGTCGAGACCAAATTGGACTAAATCCCATAAAATATACGTCTTCATCCGGAATTCTTTTGAATATTTTTAAAACTAATTCAGGATAAAGAGGAATTGAATTATCATTAGCTTCTTCAGATTCTTCGCCCTTTTCTCCACTTTCTCCACTTTCACCCCAATCAGCATATAAAGATGCTATACCTTCTTTTTTATATTTTTTCGGTTGAAGCCATCCACAACCATCATCACTATCTTCACCACATCGTTTTATTGTTTTGCATCTATTAAATATAAATTTCCATCTTTGCTGTGAATCTAATTTTAAAACATGTTTATATTTCATTTTACTTATTAATAATTTGCTACATTTGAAGCAAACACATCTTAATATTTTTTGAATTGTACCGAGATATTGAATGAAGAAAACCGGTCTAGATAATTCAATATGTCCAAAATATCCTGGAGTGTCCATATAATCTTTTCCATCAGTAGGACATATTAATCCTTTTTCTAAAACTCCCATTCTTGAATCAAATAATCCATTAACAACCGGTGCATTGTTAGAATACATATCACGGTTGGTAATCTCAGCAACTGACCCCTTGCGAATTTCTTCAGGAGACAACATGCTGAATTGGATTCCAATAATTTTAGAATTGTTAACGTTTTCAAAGTTTGACATATCTTATATAATATGATTAATTATATTTAAATTATTTTTTTCAATTTTTTTATTTCATTTTTAATATAAATATAAAAATGGTCGAGATATATTTATATTGTTTTATTTTGAATTAAATTATAGTTTACCTATATTAATTTAAATATATTTTGTTTAAAAATATAATTATGATGCCTAAAAAAATTAATGAAACTAAAGACAAATCATTTTTTAAAATTAATAATCTAAAATTAAAAAAAACTAAAAAAAATGATGATAGTGATGAAGATGAATGTATTTCAAGTGAAGAAGAAGAATCTAGTGAAGAATCAACTGAAGAATCAACTGAAGAATCAACTGAAGAATCAACTGAAGAATCAGGTGATGAATCAATTGAAGAAGAAGACGAAAAATTAACAGAAGAAGAATATAATCAATATGTAAAAATGTTATGTAAAAAATATCCATCAAACTACATGAATGAAAAATCAAAAAAATCAGAAAAATTAAAACATAATAAAAAAGTAGAAAAATTTGAAAAAGTAAAAAAATCAGAAAAAATGAAAAATCAGAAAAAAGTAGAAAACCTAAAAAAATCGGAAAAAATGGAAAAATTGGAAAAATCTGAAAAAGTAAAAAATCAGAGAAAATCAGAAAAAAATAATAAAATTATAACTAGAACTATGGCCAAAAAAAATAATTTAATTATTAAAGATTATTATGAAGATTGTGAAGATGATGATGACGAAGATTATCTTCCAAATGAAACTGAAAGTGATGAAGATGTTGATGAAAATGAAGATGGAAATAAAAACACAAATTTTAATATATATTTTGCAATTAGTGGAAATAAATCAGAACATGACGACGAAGATGATATTGAAGAAACTGATACGGAGAATGAAGATGACGCAATAAGTTCTAGTTCTGAAACAGATGAAGCTGATGATGAAGAAATTTCGACAAAATGTAAAAAAAAATATAAAAATGATAAAAAAAATAAGCAATCAAATGAAGAAGCAAATGAAGAAGCAAATGAAGAAGCAAATGAAGAAACAAAAGAAGATGAAATAATAGAAAGTGAAATTATTGGCGATGAAATTTATGATGAAAATAAAATCATTGATTTTTTAGAAAAAATGAATAAGAAAAAATCGAGCAATTTAGTTTCAGAATGTATTTCACTATGTAAAGAAAAAATATTAACTTCAAAAAAAAAACAAGAGAAAAAAAATAAAAAAGAAAAAGAAAGAAACGTAAGAATATTTAAAAAAATCATGTATGATAAAAATACAATGAATGATTCTACTTTTTTCAATAAATTAGAATCAAATAAACAAAAAAATATAATTAAAGAGTTGCGTGAAATAAATAAAATTATTCGTTCTGAAAAACCATATAGATTAACATTGTTAGAATCAAATATTCCTACATTTTTTAAAGCAGCTGCTATGAAAAAAATTAGTTTAATGCGAGATATGGATATTGGAAGTGGAGAATATTATAAAATTAAAAATTGGATTGATACTTTTATGAAAATTCCATTTGGTGTTTATAAAACACTTCCAATAGCAATAACAAATGGGATTGATGATTGTACAACATTTATGGAAAATTCCAGACAAATTCTCGATGATGCGGTTTATGGATTAAATGATGCTAAAATGCAAATCATGCAATTATTAGGTCAATTGATTACAAATCCATCAGCAATTGGAAGTGCCATTGGAATTCAAGGTAGTCCAGGAGTGGGTAAAACAAATTTAGCTAGAGAAGGAATTAGTAAAATATTAGGCAGACCTTTTGCCTTTATTGCCTTGGGTGGTGCTACTGATAGTAGTTTTTTAGAAGGACATTCATATACATATGAAGGAAGTAATTGGGGAAAAATTGTACAAATTTTAGTTGACAGTCAATGTATGAATCCAGTAATATATTTTGACGAATTAGATAAAGTAAGTGAAACTCCAAAAGGAGATGAAATTATTGGAATTTTAACTCATTTAATTGATACGTCGCAAAATAATCAATTTCATGACAAATATTTTGCCGAGATTGATTTTGATTTAAGCAAATGTTTATTTATTTTTACTTATAATGATGAAAGTAAAATTAACCCAATTTTAAGAGATAGAATGTATAAAATTCAAATTAAAAATTATAATAAAAAAGAAAAAAATATAATTGCCAATGATTATTTATTGCCAAAAATTCGCGATCAAGTAAAATTCAATTTTAATGAAATTATTATGCCTGATGAAATTATTCACTATATCATAGATAATTATTGTGAAAAAGAAGATGGAGTTAGAAATTTAAAACGATGTCTTGAAATAATTCACACAAAATTAAATTTATGTAGATTAGTAAAACCTGGTTCATCTATTTTTCAAGATAATGCAGTAACAAATGTTAAATTTCCATTAACTATTACAAAAGATATTGTTGATAAATTAATAAAACGTCAAGACATGACAAATCCATCATTGTCATACATGTACATTTAATGAAAAAATAAAAAAATAAAAATGTAATAATATTTTAATTCTGTTTTATTAAAATTAAATTCAAATACTTTTAAAACTTTAATTAAAATTAAATTCAAATACTTTTAAAACTTTAATTAAAATTAAATTCAAATACTTTTAAAACTTTAATTAAAATATTTTTTATCTTTCCTTGTTGTTGTTAAAAAATATTTGAGAATAAAATAAAATATAAAATAAAATATAAAATAAAATATAAAATAAAATATAAAATAATAAATGAATGGATAAAATTGTGATGAATGAAGTTGTAATGACATTGAGGGAATGGCAAAATTGTATAAAACAATTGAATCAAATAATAGTTCAATCAAGTACAGTTGATGAATCTGATGGATTAACAAATTGCTCAATTGGAATGTGTTATGGATATTCTAAATTTATTAAAAATGCTGATGAAACAGGACAAATTTTAACACAAATAGGCAAACATAATAATCTTTTAAACCTTAGTATAAGCTCAACAACTGTCATGAGAAGAAGAAGAAATCATTCAATTAATCGACCTAAAATATTAGAAACATTAAAAAATAATAATTTTTATAATATTTCGATTGATACTTCATCATATTATACTGAATTGCCTCAATATAAATTTGTAATAAGTCCGGAAGGAAATGGAATTGATTGTCATAGACATTATGAAGCTTTAATGGCTGGTTGCATTCCTATTGTAGAAACTAATTCAATTATAGAAGAAAAATATGGAAATGTACCCATTTTATACACGAGAGATTATAGCGAAATAACAAAGGATTATTTAGAAAATGTTTATGATGAATATTTAAATAAAAAATTTAATTTTTCAAAATTATTTATGAATTATTGGTCAATTGATGAGCAATATCTTATAAAATATAGAGGAAATTATTGGTGTATGAGATTAAATGGAATTCCACATTATATAAGTTAAAATTTAAATAAAAAAATATTATTTTTTTAATAATATGCCAGCTTTAAAATTTTTCATAATTCCAACAAAAAATACATATGAAGAATATTCAGAAGAAATTGTTTCAAAAATTAAAGATGTTGATAATTGTAGTGCTGATCTAGATACAAATTACAACGACGCAATGAATTCAAGAGTAAATAAATATAAAAAAAATAATAAAAATATAATTACTATTGGTCTCTCAGAAGTAGAACATAATACAATAATGATACACTTCAATGGAGTTAGACCAAAGACGATGGAATTAGATGAATTTATTGCTTTGTTAGAGAGTTATGACGAAGATGATAATGATGAAGATGAAGATGATTCAAGTTCTTCGTCTGAAAGTTCGCAAGATGAAGATGTAGCAAGCATGTTTCAAAAACAAAAATCAACAAAAAATAAAGAAGAAAAAGAAAAAGAAAAAGAAGAGGATGAAGATGAAGATGGATGCACAATTAGTTAAATTATATATTTTAATATAAATTATATTTTTTTTGAAAAATATAATTCTAAGATTCTTAAAATTATTTTTATTTTTTATAATTTATAATTTTTATTTTTATTTTTATTTTTTATTTTTTTATAATTTATAATTTATTTTTTATAATTTATAATTTATAATTTATAATTTTTATTTTTATTTTTATTTTTTATAATTTATAATTTATAATTTATAATTTTTATTTTTATTTTTATTTTTTATTTTTTATAATTTATAATTTATTTTTTATAATTTATAATTTATTTTTTATAATTTTTATTTTTATTTTTTTTATTTTTATTTTTATTTTTATTTTTTATTTTTTTTATTTTTATTTTTATTTTTATTTTTTTTATTTTTTATTTTTTTTATTTTTATTTTTTAGAAAATTATTTGAGACAAATTATAAATTATATATTAAATATAATTTATAATGTAATTATTAATATTAAATGCCAAAGCCAATTTTAGTTATTGTTGAATCTCCATCAAAGTGTCGCAAGATTGAGAAATATTTGGGTCCTGGATATAAGGTAATTGCTACATATGGACATATCATGAAATTAAATTCTCTTGAAAATATAGAAATATTTAATAATTTTCATTGTAATTATGATTTAATATCTGAAAAAACAGATAAAATAGAATTGATGAGACAATATATAAATGATGTGCCTGAGGTTATATTAGCTTGTGATAATGATCGAGAAGGAGAGGCAATATGTGCGGCGATTTGTCGATTATTTCAATTGTCCGTAGAAACAACAAAACGAATAATTTTTACTGAAATAACAGAAGTAGCAATTCAACATGCCATAAGAAATCCAACAATAATAAATATGAATTTAGTTAATTCTCAACAAGCACGTGAAGTGTTAGACATGTTAGTCGGATTTACAATTTCACCGATATTGTGGAAAAACATATCTAGAAAACATAAAACAAGTTTATCAGCAGGAAGATGTCAAACCCCTGCGTTGAGATTGATTTATGACAATTATTTGGAAATAAAAAATTCTTCATCTGAATTAAAATATAAAATATTCGGAACATTTACTAATTTAAATTTAAAATTTGAATTAAATAAAGAATTTAAAGAGAAGGAAGAAGTTAAATATTTTATGGAATTATGCAAACAGCATGAATTTAAATATATTGGAATGACAAATGTGATGACAAGACGAAGTTCACCCGAACCATTTTCAACATCGAGAATACAGCAAGTTGCCAGCAATGTTTTAAATTTATCACCAAAAGATACAATGAAATATGCACAAGAATTATATGAAAATGGATACATAACATATATGCGAACTGATTGTAAAAAATATAGTGAAGAATTTGTTCAAAATATGAGTCAATATATAATTACAAATTATTCGCAAGAATATTTGCGTGAAAATTTGAATGAATATATAAAGCCAATAAATTCTGACGATCCTCACGAGGCAATAAGACCTGTAAATATATTACAATCAAAATTCGAAATAGAAAATTTATCGGCAAAGGCAATAAAATTGTATGAATTAATTTGGGAAAATGCGATACAAAGCTGCATGTCGCATTCTACATACAATATAATAACTTGTAAAATAACAGCACCTGAAGAAAGCGAATTTCGTTATAAAATAGAAAATAATATATTTTTAGGATGGGAAATAATATCTAATGTGAAAAAATGTGATGATAATATTTTATTTTATTTTCAAAATTTTATGATAAATTCTATAATTCTTTATAAAAAGATAGAAAGTGAATTTATGATGGTAGGAAAAAAATCTCACTTGACAGAAGCTTTATTAGTAAATTTATTGGAAGAGCGAGGAATAGGAAGACCATCAACATTTGCCTCACTCATAGATAAAATCCAGTTTCGTAATTATGTTGAAAAAAAAAATATTGAAGGCATAGAAATACAAAATTATAATTATAAATTAAAAAAATTAATATTGGAAGAAAATGAAGTATCGATAATAGTTGGAAATGAAAAAAATAAATTAGTTATTACTCCACTAGGAATAATTATTATTGAATTTCTTGTGGAAAAAATGGAAGAATTATTTAATTATGATTATACAAAAAATATGGAATTTGAATTAGATTTGATAGCAAAAGGAAATAAAATATGGCAAACATTGTGTCAATCATGCTATGAAAATTTAGTTGAAATAACGAGATGTGTATGTGATGTTAAAACATTTTCTATAAAAATAGATGATAATAATTCATTAATTATGGGAAAGTATGGACCTGTAATTAAAGTAACAAATAAATATGGAAAATTTACAAATTTTTTAAAAGTGAGAGATAATTTAGATTTAGATGAATTGCGAAGTAGAGAAAATATTTGTTTGGAGGATATTATACAAAACAACACATCAACAACAACAGACATACATACATCAATTGGAAAATACAAGGGTAAAGATTTATATGTTAAAAAAGGAAAGTATGGAATATATGCTCAATGGGGAGATGAACAAAAATCCTTAAAGGAAGAATTTGGTAATCCGATAAATATAAATAATATAAAATATTTAGATGTATTAAGATATTTGGAAAAAGATGATACATTAGATAGAAATAAACCTCCTGGATTTGTAAGAGAATTGTCAGAAAATATTAGTATAAGAAATGGAAAATGGGGAGATTATATATATTATAAAAAAACAAGAGTAAAAAATCCAGTATTTATACCTTTAAAAAATTTTGATGAGAATCATAGAACGTGTGATAAACAAGTTTTATTGAATTGGTTAAAAATAAATCATGGAGTTAAATTTTAATTATAATTATAATTAAATTATAAAAATAAAAATAAAAAATATAAAAAATAAAATTATAAAAATAAAAATAAAATATATTTTATGAAAATTATAAAAATTATAAAAATAAAAATAAAATATATTTTA
>Ga0208720_1000223_pt1 | contig 15504 bp, 10 predicted proteins | sample LakMenEpi20Apr10_FD_150716 | JGI IMG/M metagenome (GOLD analysis project Ga0208720, IMG submission 150716) | Freshwater microbial communities from Lake Mendota, WI - 20APR2010 deep hole epilimnion (SPAdes) | ecosystem: Environmental > Aquatic > Freshwater > Lake > Epilimnion/Euphotic zone ...
TACCAGCTTTATATCGGTTACAGATGGCCTATGCCATGGCCGGCGACCGCACTGCCCAGCGTGCCACCATCGAACGCTGGACCAAGCTCAATAGTAAGGCTAATGCAGCGGCTTATGGCGATACTGCCGAGACTTTTTATGGCGAGATGGGTAAATACGCCCGAATTCTGAACCCGCCCGATATCGTTCAAACCGAAAAAAGCCGTACTAAAAACGTGGCTTTGAAGCCTCAGAATCCAGTTTTCAGCGAGCTCAAATCGCTCGATGTCAAGCTCCCATCCGGTTGCCGATGGTCCACAATCACGGACTTCAATACGCCGGCTTTAAAGCACCTTCAAGAGGTTCGCCAGCGATTTGGTCAAGCTGTCGCCGTGCTTGATATAAATAACGACGGCAAGCTCGATCTTTATGCAACATCAGCAGTTGTAGCACCCACTGGGCTTCGCGATGCTTTGTTGATCAATCAGGGGCAGGGGCGATTTGTGGATCAGTCGGATGCGTTTGGAGTACCGACAGACCATCCATCGACCGGCGTGGCCGTGGCCGATTTCGATGCGGACAAGCACGTTGACCTGCTCCTGACAGGTCTTCGCGAGCATCGACTATTGAGAAACTCCAATGGCTGGCTCGACGATGTCTCGTACCTGATGGGCATTTCTGCAGTGCCCACACTTGGTCTGACCGCCCGCTGGCTCGATCTGGACCAAGACGGCGACCTTGACTTATACCTTGTGCTGCACACGCATTCGGATTCATCCAAGGTTTTCTCAAGCACTGAATATCCAGGTCAGTCCAACCTCATCTTCCGGAACGATGGTGTCCCACCTCCAGTAGCCGGAAGGCCGGCTGATAACTGGGCACCGCTGGCCGTGGCTCCTCCCGATTTACCTGCTCAGAAAGGCCTTTCGCTGGCGTTTACCCCTTGGCCGAATAGCGAAAAACTGGCCGGTGAGACCAATCATCACACTGGCCTGGCCGCTTTGGATCTGGACGACGATCGCGACCTCGACTTGATTCTGACTCAGGATCACACCCCGCCATCGGCTGCAATCAATGATCGCCAAGGCAAGTTCACAGTGGTGAGTTTGGCTAATTTGGGCTCTGTGGTGGATGGTCAGCTCAATGGAGGGCTGGTCACAGACATCGACCGGGATGGCCGTGGCGATCTCGTTTTTCCAGGCCAGTCCGGCAAGATTTCAGTGCTTTTGAACCGGGTGGAACGCACGGTGGGCACCACCCCCGTGATGAAATTTGAGCCGGTTCCGATCGAGCCAAAGGTATGGCTGCAAGCGACTTCCGCCGATCTTGATCTCGATGGCCAGATGGAGCTAATCGGCCTCCCGCGCGATCAAACCATTCCGATTCCCGACTGGGGCCGGTATATCGACGGCAAGATCGTTCTCGAACGCCTCCCTGTGGCTACCTCGCAAGCCGTGGGGGCTGTGGTCTCTGCCATGACCTTCGCCGATATTGACGGATCGCCCCTGCCAGAACTGATTCTCTGGACCGAAACAGGCCCGATATTCGCCTTAAACCAAACTACCGACAAGCCTTATATTGCCATCGATCTGGGTGGTCGGTGGAAGCGCAGTTTCGATCACATGCGAACCAATCCGCACGGTATTGGGACTCGCTTATCCCTTGAAGGGCAAGGGCTTTATGTTCCATATGAACACACAACCACATCAGCGGATCTGTCACAAAGCGTTCAGCCAGTCGTTCTCGGGACATCAGGCACGAAAACGATCCCTTTGCTCCGTTTGAGATGGCCCGACGGCGTCATGCAGTGCGAGTTGAACGTGCCCACGGATCAGCGTCTGGCTCTGGCTGAAAACAATCGGAAGACGGGCAGTTGCCCTGTCCTGTTCACCTGGAACGGCGAAAAGTTCGTCTGTCTGGGCGATTTTCTGGGCGGTGGCGGTCTTGGATATCTCGTAGCACCCAATGTTTACAGCCAGCCCGACCGCGACGAAGCCATGCTGATCAGCTCCGACCAGTTAAAGGCGGAAAACGGATCATTTCGCCTCTCGATCACAGAGCCTATGGACGAAGTGGCCTATATCGACCACTTAATGCTGGATGTGGTCGACTCGCCTCCTGGAGTCAACATCGGCCTTGATGAACGCTTCAGCCCAGGCACCAATCGCCCCACCGGCGCACTCAGAACCTGGAAAAAGCGATTTAACGCACTACAAGCGAACGATTTGAAGGGCCGCGATGTGACCGATATTCTGGCCAAATTTGACCGCCGTACCAGCGACGGATTCAATCGCCGGATTGGCTGGACAGGCTATGCGGAAGACCATGGCATTGAATTGCATTTCGGAGAGCAGTTGAAGGCCTTAAAATCAACCGACAGAGTGATCCTTGGCTTGGCTGGCTGGGTGGAATATCCCTATTCTCAGACCAACTATGCCGCCGCTTCGAGTGGGTTGGAATTAAAGCCGCCGGTCTTGGAAATTCAGGAAAAAGATGGTTCCTGGAAGGTTCTCGAAGCAGATCCAGGATACCCGGCCGGGCTCCCACGCCTGACAACACTGGAGCTGACCGGTAAATTGCCGCTGGATCGGCCCTTGAATCTCCGACTTCGTACCAATATGGAATGTTATTACGACGAAGCCTTTCTGGCCGTTCTCGAACCAGAATCAAGCCAGCAGTTACAAGTGCATAAAATTCCAGTCGCAAGGGCTCAGCTTGGCTGGCGTGGTTATACGCGTGAAATATCGCCTGATGGGAAGTTGCCACTGGTTTATGACTATGATTACATCGACCCTGCTCCACTGGCCCCGATGGCTGGAATGCTCACAAAATATGGAGACGTTCAAAAGCTCCTGACAGCCGATGACGATCAGCAATGCGTGGTGGGGCCTGGAGATGAAATTCGTCTGGAATTTGACGCGAAGCAACTGCCGGAGTTAAAACAGGGCTGGACCAGGTCGTATGTCCTTCGCAGCTATGGATATTGCAAGGACGCCGACCCTTACACCGCCACCAGCGACGACATCGGCCCCATGCCATATCGGGGCATGCCGGATTATCCGTTTGGCCCTGATAAAAATCGCCCAGTGGATCCTGCCTATAAATTGTATCTGGAAACTTACCAGACACGCCAGGCCGGCCAGTGACGTGGTTTTGCTCAGAAAACGATATCAAATAAATCATCGGTGAAGTCGTGAGATGATCGCGACTTCACCGATTTTTATATCTTATTTGCCAGCCCGGAACTTGCGAACAATTTCCACATACTGTGCTGCCAAGCTTTCAATCCGTCCAAAGTCGCCGGCCGCAACGGCCTTAGGCTCGACCAGGCTTGAGCCTACGCCCAGGCAGCAGGCACCGGCGGCCAGGAACGATTCGGCTGTGTTGAGGTCGACCCCACCAGTTGGCATCAGGCGAATTTGTGGCAATGGGCCACGCATGGCTTTGAAGAACGGAGGGCCGACCACTTCAGCTGGGAAAACCTTCACGATATCAGCGCCGGCTTCCCAGGCGGCCAGACATTCCGTTGGAGTGAACGAGCCAGGCATGATGGCGGTTCCATAACGTTTGGCCAGTCGAATCACGTCCAGATTCAGGCATGGTGTGACCAGATATTCCGCACCTGCCAGAATCGCCGTCCTGGCCGTTTCCGTATCAAGAATTGTACCGGCTCCGAGCACAATCGAGTCGCCAAGAGCCTTACGCACTTCACGGATCACTCGATCTGCATCAGGCACCGTAAAGGTGATCTCGGCCGCGGTAACTCCTCCCTTGGCCAGGGCTTGAACCACTTGGATGAGCTGGTCGGGCTTTTCGGACCGAATCACAGCCACAATGCCACAGTCAAGGATACGAGAAAGCGTGTTGGTTGCCATGATACGTGAATTCTCCGTTGATTTTGCTGGATCTGTTCAGAAGCCGAAGCTCATGATGTTGATTGCCATACTATAACGAGCCCACCGCATGTGTGGCGAGTCCAATCCAGTCATATACCGATATCACGCTTGCCCACCGGCCTATGCTAATCATGGTGAGTCTTCATGGTGACCATATGGAATTGACCGCAATTCAACCGGATCGGGCGACATGTCCAAACGTATCGAAAAATCGGAATTACCCGCCAAAATCTGTCCCGTCTGCAATCGTTCATTCCACTGGCGTAAATCATGGTCCAAAAACTGGTTGAATGTGATTTACTGCTCCGACCAATGCAGGGCCCGCAAAAAGTCTGCCCAGTTGCCCAACGAATCCAGGATAAATCATGAGTGAATTGAACCGTACCGCCGTTGTCTGGTTTCGTAATGATTTACGACTTCACGACCATGAACCACTGATCAGTGCCTTGCAAAGCCGTCCGGCAAAACTTGTTTGCGTTTATGTGATTGATCCCCGCCACTTCGGAACCACCCGTCTGTTTCACTTCCCCAAAACAGGCCCGATTCGAGCCAAATTCCTGTTCGAAGCACTCGCTGATCTTCGCAAAAATTTACAGGCGATGGGCAACGATCTGCTGATTCTGCGTGGGTTTCCTGAAATCGTGGTTCCTGAACTGATCGAGAAAATGCAACCCTGCGAGTTGTATTATCATCAGGAAGCCACTGACGAAGAAACGCAGGTGGAATCAAGTCTAGTCAAAGCATTGACCGATCAGGGCGTGAAGTGTCATTCCTATTGGGGCTCAACGCTTTATCATAAATCGGATCTCCCATTTGAAGTCAAAGACCTGCCACCAGTCTTCACACAATTTCGAGTGGCATGTGAAAATAAAGCAAAAATTCGTCCACCACTGGCTTCACCTGCGACTCTTCCACCCGCCCCTTCAGGAGTCGATTTCGGACGATTACCTGATCTGAAAGAATTTGATCTTTCAGAGCCCATTTCAGATCCACGATCTGTATTGCAATTTCAGGGCGGTGAATCGGCGGCCATGGAACGCCTGAATCATTATTTCTGGAAATCCGATCGCCTGAAAGCGTATAAACTGACCCGAAATGGCTTGCTGGGAGCCGATTATTCCTCAAAGTTCGCTCCCTGGCTGGCTCACGGTTGTATCTCGCCCAGACAAATCGCTGCCGAAGTGGCGCGTTATGAGCAGGATCGTGTTCGGAATGATTCCACTTACTGGCTGGTTTTTGAACTCATCTGGCGCGATTATTTCCGATTCTTTTCACTTCAGGCCGGCACGTCACTGTTTCATCTCTCTGGGCCTCGTAAAATCAAAAAGGACTGGAATCAGGATACAACCCTCCTGAATGCATGGATCGAAGGCCAAACGGGGATTCCATTTATTGATGCCAATATGCGAGAACTGTTACTCACCGGTTTTCAGTCCAATCGAGGGCGTCAGAATGTTGCGAGTTTTCTGGTCAAAAGCCTCGGTGTGGATTGGAGGGCCGGTGCGGAATGGTTTGAAAGCCAGTTGATTGACTTCGACGTCTGTTCAAATTGGGGTAATTGGAGCTACGTGGCTGGCGTGGGGAACGATCCTCGTCAGGATCGTTATTTTCAGGTCATCAAACAGGCCCGTGATTACGACCCTAAAGGCACTTATGTGAAGACATGGCTGCCCGAGCTGGAAAGTCTTTCCGCAGAAATGGTGCACGAACCATGGAAAATGGAGCAGGGTGGTCAGGGGAATTTCTCGTTCGGATTTCAATATGGGCAAGATTATCCACGCCCGATCGTTGATCTCGAAGCCAGTTACACGAAACTCAGAGCGGAACAGGCCAGCAACCCCAATGATCAAAGCCGGCCGTTTCATCGACGAAAGTCGCGTTGAAGATTGTCATCGACTTACGATTTCATTTTTCGGGCGACAAGTTCCTGAGGAGTGGCATTGTCAAGCCATGCGAAAGGGTCGGCGTTTGGCGATTGATGTTCCGGTAAAATCCGCCTGTCGATTCGTCTTTGGAGGTTGGTGATCATCTGGTTGAAGATGAAAACAGCGAAAAGCGTCGGTATTAATGCCGCCAATTGGCATTCTTTGATGGGGATATCGGAAATATTGATCGTGTCGGCACCGAGTGGAACCCCAAATAATGGGCTAATCGACATGAGAATGTAGCCATTCGCTTCATTTTCCTCCGAAATTCCTGATGCCAGAGTTAATGCCATTCCCAGGATAAAAGGCACAAACCAGGCCACAAACAGGAAAAGGGCAAATGCTCCACCCGCTTGTTTGCCGAGCCGTAGCCGATAATATTGCAACGCCAGACCAAATTCCAGGGCGACTAGAATCGCCGTGGCTGTGGATGCGCCTGGCAAAGCCACATCATTGTTCTGGTTCGGGTTGCGGATCGTGTAAAGTCCCAGAATTCCGATCGCCAGAATGACTGCAAATACTACTATGACGGAGCGATTCAGGGCCCGATCCTCGAACGGCCCAGGACGTCTCAAACCAAGTCGTAAACTTCTCCTGAGTCCACCAATATAGGTGACCCGATCTGGAGCGGCTGTCCCACACAGAATAAAACTGGTGGCAACCCAGAACCCGATCACGGATAATTCCAAGGCCCCGACAAATCGTTCATAAGGCAAAGTGGCCTGAAACATCAATCCCCAGCCAATCAGGACAGCCATGGATAAAGCCAGAATCGTCTGACGTTTTGTGAGCGAAGGCCGGATATCGTCTTTAAATCGCCTGACTCCAGCGACCAGAAAAAAAGCCGATGCGACACTGGCGATTCCTGTAAAAACGATGGGGACATTGGTTGCAATACCATAAAACTGGGCTTTTGGAGGATCGCCTGCCAATCGGTCCACTGCCATCGTACCACTCAATAACGGCCCCAGCATCCCCACGGCCGCAAATACGCCCCACGATGCCCCTTTGGCGGCATTTGGATTCGGATTTTTCGAGAGCATGGCCGAGACCAGTGTCAATCCATAAAGTAATAATGCCAGTGAGAAGGCCGCTAAAAGGATCACGAAAAGCCCCAGTAATGGAGTCCCGTAAAGCACACAGGCCAATATCAGAAACGGCATTCCAAATGCAACAATCGCGTATTCGCGAATTGGCCCACCGACTAAAAAACCGACCATCAGGCTCAGTGGCGATTGCGGACTGAGTCGATGGAAATCAATCATTCCAGTGGCTCTGGTGGCGGTGATCATCAGTGCAAGCTGCTGAGTCCCAGCAAGCAGCATCATGAAAATCATTCCGCCCAAAATATAACCCGCCGACCGGTCATAGCGTTTGGTCCCAAATTGAAACTCCATCCAGATCACCGCCGAAGCCAAAACTCCAATTGTCATGAACCACGAAATCATCGAGGAACGCTTTAATCGGACCCGCGATTGCTTGATAATAATCGGATTGTCCGTGAGTATCGACCAATCCCAGCCTTTCTCTGGCTTGGCGGATTGCATCACCGATTGATTTCTGATTTCTGTTTCATTTTCTGACATGGTTCTGGCCTTTTTTGAGGATCAATAGAGTTTTTGATATGGATGGATTCGATTTCGCTTCAGTGATTGATGAAAGTTATGAAACTTCCTTCGCCCCAACCTTCAGGAACAACTCTTCAAGCCCTTCCTGCCGAGGCGCAAAACTGACCATCCGAAACTCGGCCCGGAAAATGTTGGCAAGCAGGTTTGCGATTGATTGTTCGTCAGTTCCTGCAAACTTTACGGTGAGGTCATTGGCGGATCCATTCCGCTCTGCTGCCACAACTCCTTCATAATTCAATAACCAGTTACGCAGCTCTGCGGCTCGTTCTAGGACTTTGATATGCAATTCGACGCCTTGATTGAATCTGGCCTGAACTTCGGCAATCGTTCCATGAACCACCATCCGGCCACGTTCCATGATCGCGACCGAGGTGCAAAACTCGCTCATTTCGCTCAAAATGTGTGAGCTGACCAGCACCGAACGACCCTCGGCGGCCAGAGATCGAATGATTTGCTTAAGTTCAATCCGGGCATTGGGATCAAGCCCACTGGCCGGTTCATCAAGCAGCAAAACCTGAGGGTCAGAGAGCAAGGTTTTGGCCAGAGTCAGACGCTGACGCATCCCCCTCGACAAAGTTCCCGCAGGCACATCGCGTTTCTCTGTCAGGCTGACACGTGCCAACTCCTCTTCCACACGTTGCTTGCGTATCGCCTTGGGGATCTTGTAAGCCGCCGCAAAAATATCAAGAAATTCCCAGCATTTCAGATCCTCATACACTGGAGCAAAGTCGGGCATGAAGCCCATCGACCGCTGGGCATCGTCGGGCCGCTCGCGGGCATCAATTCCGTTCACACGAATCGAGCCATAGGTCGGCTCCAGCAAGCCGACAATCGCCCTCATGGTCGAAGTCTTGCCCGCGCCGTTCGGGCCAATCAATCCGCAAACCTCTCCATCACCAATGGTTAGCGACAAGTCGCGGACAGCGCAGAAATCGTCGTAATCGACCCGTAAATCGGAGACTTCAATCATCGGCCGTCACCTCAATCAGCGAAATATTTCACGATTCACACGCACTCAGTAGAGAATCTATTGGAGTGATTCGTGAGCCGAACTCAATTATTTCATAAGGTGGTTATGCGATTCAACGTTTTTTTAGAAATAGACCGAATAATCGTGAAAAGGACCATCATGATCGTAAATGCGATCATGCAGGCAAGCACGACCGATGAAAGGTGACTCTCCACGCCTGTGTGCATCAGTCCCCAGAGACGTACGGAAAGCATCTCGACCCCCGGTGGAGTCACCATGTTTGTGGCCGGCAACTCGCCGATCGACAAGGCAAATACAACCCCTGTGGACGCCAGAGCCACAGGCCCTGTGGTGGGCCATTGCACGCGCCAGAATCTTTCCTGAACCGAGAGTCCGTCCAATCGCGCCAAGTCATTCATTGGTTTGTACTTAAAGTGCACAGAGGGCCAAGTCAGCAGCACTGCAATCGGCATGAGTCGAAAGACTTGAGCTGCAATAATCACGGCCCAGCTATCATAAATCGCCTCCCATGGCATCCAGAGCCATTGGACCGCCAGCCCTGCAACAGGCCCAGGAACAGCGAATCCGATGGCTGCACCTGTCAGAACCGCCCATTGAAACGGAACGGAGTTGACTGAGATTTCCGCCAGGATCCATGCCATTAAGGTGCTTGCGATAGCCGTTATGGAGGCGATAAAAAGTGTATAAGGAAGAGTTTCAGCCAGATCCGGCCAGGCGTTGGTTAAATTATGGATAAGTGCCGTAATTGACCAGGATGGCTTGGAGTTCATGATGGCATCACCTCCAGATCGGCCAGCTCGCCATGCCAAAGCCACAATCGGGACACCCCAGGCAATGATTGTAAAAAATATTGCAATGATTCCTGAATAAAATCCAGGCCAGCCAACCAGCCACTTCTTGCCTGAAATACGGATTTGTGAACTCCCATGAAACCGCTCATGCCAGATTGTATTTGATTTCGCCCAGATCAGGATCAATATCGTGATCAGAATCACCGGAGCCATTGAAGTGCGTGCCGCCGCAGCCAAACCATCGCCCATTTGGGCTTGTAAATACGCTTCTTCTGCAAAAGTTCGTTCCTGGACAAGATCCGTTACGGTCATGTCGCCAGCCGTCATGATGAGTACGGCAAGTGATGCTGCAACAGCTGCAGGGATGCATTTTCTGATCGTGGAACGATAAATGGCCATTGGCATGGAAAATTCCATTCGAGCCATGTTCTCAATGAAATCGTCCACCTGAAGCATCACACCTGACATGACCCAAACGACGACCGGAACAGCTGCCAATGCATGGATCATGGCTGCGGCTGACCATCCTGAAATCAAAGGCAAATCGGATAATCCAAACGCCTGCGACCTGCCTGCGTTTCCGAAAGCTCCAAGCCATGCCGAGGCGACAATTGGAAGTGGTAGAAAAATCGATGCCAGCCAAACGGATTGAATCACTGGCCGGAATGGCCATTTGCATCGAGCGAGAATAAATCCGATCAAAGTTCCTGCCGGGATGGCCATGATGGCCGTCGCAAAGCTTAATCTAAGGCTATGCCATGCCAAAATCGGTAAGCGAAAAAATGACGAATGTGCATCAAACCATGGTGGAGGATTCGTCATGAATCCGTTTGGGGGTGCACTCATGGACGACGGGATTTCTGAACCAAATACCGCTGTTTTAAAAATCATCCAAGCTGGTGCATACCAGAAAATGATTAAAATCAGCCATCCAAATAGAATCTTGGAGATATTGCCAGAATCTGATGATTTAAAGATACGGGTATCCATGATTTCAGGATGGTGGCTGAGATGTCATGGGGATTGAACTTCGAATAGGGACTGAGTTCTCAATATGGCGAGTTCCTCTGGGAAAGTATGAAACGTCTGTACGGAAAGGTATCTTGGACCAGCTTCAATATGGACTTTGATTATCGGACTTTTTTTCATTCGATTTCTGGAATCGGGTTGCCACACCAAATCATCAGGCGATGGTTTTAATTGCAATTCTTGAGATAAATACCGGAATATTGAAGGGTCTGCGGTTTCAAGCTCATAATTTAACTGGTATTCGATGGATCCGCCGGGTTGAATGGTCGCAAAATCCTCCTGGAGAGGAACTCTTTGCCAGATCACCCGATCCTCCGGGATCTGCAAGTCAGAGCTGATTAATATCTCTGTCAGCGCAATTTTTCGATTCGAAAAAATCACGGCATGACCTGTCTCATGAATCCAGAGATCCGCACACCAATCATTAAACAGGTTCAATCGGCGATGCCTTCGCCCGTTGAACCAATCGGCATCCAATGCCTGAGCCAACACCACAAGCCGCTTTTCAGCCACTTTGAGAGAGTTGGAATTTAGATTCATGAGACTTCCATTATCCGTTGTGGTATTTCCATAGGGAACATCTTTTCATATCAGGCTGAGAATCTGCATGATTATGCAAAATATCAAGCCCAATTTCGAGAGTTCGAGTCGCCTGACTTCGACTCAAATCGCACTTTCGTTTGACATACGACCAATATATGCAGAATCGAAAAGCGAGGCAAGGCGCGACTCGGAATTCAACGATCCGTATCTCTTTTTCGCAACTTTACGCTCGTGAATAGGATTCAATGGGTCCTGGCCATGTGGTTTATTCGCATTTTTCTGAATTTCATATTGACCAGATTCACCAATGATTTACGATGCCAGAACGAGTGCCAAATCTTCGGGCTAATGATACCCGATTGACTCTCGATCCCGTTTCATGCCATCCAGATCATAAAGCAGGGAGGCGCTGGACATGTCGCAACAAGACGCCAACCCTGGCCTGCACTTGCGTCAATCGCACCAAAGTCGTCTTCAAAAGGCTGTTAATGCGTACAAGCAGGGTGGTGCCAGATACTTATGGCATAAATCCATGCGTCGTGGCCTGGAGCAGTGGCCAGCTCTAAAACGTCGGATTGTCTATGCCGACCCGCGTGGTTACTGGACACTTCGTGGGGGTTCGGAATATCTCGCCGAACAAGAAGGTCAGCCTGCCAGAACGGCCCGATCCCGGTGGCTGGCAAGCCGGATTGCGGATTGCAAACCACGATCCGTTCTGGAAGTTGGTTGCGGTTACGGGAAACAGATTGGGAGTATTCGAACGGTTGTGGGAACCGAAGTCCAGATCACCGGTCTTGACTTCAGCCCGTCCCAGTTAGCCCTTGCCCAGTCACATCTTAAGGACGACCCGAACGTTTTTCTGATCCAGGGCTCTGGCGATCGCCTGCCGTTTCCGGATCAGTCGTTCGACCTTGTCTTGACATCGGCTGTGATCCTTCACAATCCTCCCGAAATCGCTGAATCGATGAGACGCGAACTGCTGAGAGTCGCTCGCCATTGGTGTGTTCATAATGAAGACACGGACACGACTTACAACCGATTTGGCTACGATACGGCCGCATGGTATCAGCAACGCGGACTGAATCTGGTTGAGGCAGCCCCCATTCCGCCAGAAGTCTTTGTTGGGAGTGATGATGCGGCCGGCGAATCTGCCCGTTCGCAATTCTGCCTGGTTCGATTGCGATGAGTTCCGCACCGTCGATCGACTTGATCGATCTGAAAACATCAGGAGTGCAATCATCGCCGCTGCGAGGTCAAATTCTCCGCCACAGCTTTTGGATGACCTTGGTGGGGCAGGTCGAGCGCGTTGTTGGATTACTTGTCACATTTGCCTTGAGATGGGGTTTATCTGCCTCGGATCTGGGTGTTTATAGCGGTCTCAGGCTGCTCCTTGATAATACAAATCGCTCCAGCCTCGGTGTCGCTCTGGGAGCGGTCCAGAAAACGACCATTTTAAATGCTCAGGGCAAGTCTGACGAAGCACTTTATATCACAAACGTCGCTGCGACATCCAATACCATCACATCTTCGATATATGGTGCGGGCCTGATTTTCTGGGGTGGCAGGCTGATGATGCAACATGAGATCGAGTGGGGTGTTGGACTCGTTGTGGTAGGAGTTCTGGCAATCCTCAAACGACATCAGGATTTTCACATCGCGATACTTCGCAGTGAGTCAAAGTTCGGTCTGGTAGGGCGGCTCGCACTGATTCAAAGCCTGGTTTTTACATTTGCAACATTGGTCGGAATCATTTTGGCAGGATTCTGGGGCCTGATTGCATCATTGGCGATCGGTTTTCTGGTCCAATCTGTGGTATTAAATCAAAACGATCCTGATCGCAATTTCCAATCGTGCTGGGATTGGCCCAGAACCGTTGGACTGGCTGCAACCGGCTTGCCAATTCTAGCCGCAAACTCATCCTGGGCCATGCTTAATACCATCGATAGGGCCCTTATACTAACAGATATGCCAGATGGAGCCACTCAGGCTGGTTATTATTCGATTGCAATTCTGGCCACGAACTGGTGCAGTGACATTGCTGGTCGAGTTGGGCTGGTGCTCTACCCGGAATATCAGCGATCGATCGGTTCTGGAACCAAAAATACGTCTGTTCTGATCGAAGCGGAAAAAGCCAGTTTGATATTATTCGCGGTGCTGTCATTTCTCAGCCTTTGGGCGATATTATTGGGGAATCTCGTGTTGCCCGCGATTTTTCCAAGCCTTGCAACGGGTGTCACCGCGATTCAGCCGATGCTCGCTGGATCAGTCGCTTTGGCAGCCACTTGGCCTTTGCGACAAGCCTGGACGGCTCTCGACAGGCCCTGGGTTTTGGCCACTGTCGCTGGTTGTGTGGTCATTCCCCAATACCTTGCAATTCAATCGGTTGCGGGAGGTGGCTCGATTGTAGAAATCGCCCAAACTTCTAGCCAGTTTCAAGTCATTGCAACGATTCTATTGTTTGCCATCACCTTGACTCAGACCCAATTTCAATGGGTTCGTTTGAAATGGTGGACATTGACCATCGCATGCATCGCCTATTGTCAAACGATTGAGTCGAGTCTACTGCTCGACCTTCCTTTCATGGGCCGGTCAAATGTAGTATTTACCATTTATCAGCTCCTGATCGCCTCCTTACCCATATCTGTCCTGGCAGTCTGGTTTTATCGAAACCAATTTCACAAGATTTCTCATTCCAGCCAGATGAGAGAAAACTGATATGATTGGCGACTTTCTTGCATTTTCTCTCATTGGCCTCATGGGAATCCTGATTGGTGGGCCAATCTGGCAGGCAGTTGCATTAAAGAAGCCTGAGGGAATGCAGTGGCCAGCGTTGGTCATGCCCTTGGGGCTTGGCGTAGGAGGTCTGATCATCGGCGTGTTCGCGGCTTTTGCGCATTTTCAAGCGGGCTTGATACTTGTGCTTTTTGCTTCTTTACCCGGCCTGATCATTTATCGTCAAATTCCTGGTCAATTTCTTACCAACCTTTCATATCATAATCTCATAAATAGCATCTGGTCGATACAATCCATGGTTTTTCTGTTGATGATTTTTGCCGCATGGATTGGCCTTCAATCACCTGTGACGGATGGAGATGCGCTTTGCTATCATCTTGAAGTCGCAAAACGGATGGGAATGACGAATGCAATCCAGTTCGACCCTGACCTTCATGAAACAGCTTATCCCTTACTAGTGGAGTCGCTTCAGGCTGCGGTATTATTATTGCGTGGCCCGGTCGCCACGCGAGCCATATCATTCTGGTTTGGAATATCACTTGCATTTTCTTCGGCGCTTTTGGCAGAACCACTTGTAGGTTCAAAGCGATCCGTTTTTGCAGCAATCATCATCCTGTCATCACCTATTGTAAATTGTGGAATGATCGCACCTTTAAACGATGTTCCGCTAGCATCCCTGTGTGCATCTGCTCTGGCATCATGGATTGTTCTCGAACGATCTGGCGTTTCAATTAATCGGCGATCATTACTTTCAGGACTTTTCTGCGGACTTGCGTGCGGCATAAAATTTCCAGCCATCGTATGGTCCAGTGTCATGGGGCTTTTTATGATGCTGCAAATCTATAGATCATCCAATGGGTTGATTCTGAATAAATCGAGATTTCTCTCAGTCGCTTCTATTTTTACACTTTCACTCATCACAATCGGTGGATTCTGGTATGTCCGATCCGCCGTATTGACAGGCAATCCGGTACACCCATACTTTCGGAATACCTTTGGTGGAAATGGCTTGGATGAAGTTCTTGAAGATGCTCGGAAAACGAGTTCTGAGCATGCCTGGAATATTCTCACCGCTCCGGTCGGACTGGCTTTGATGCCAAGTCGTTACGACAGCTTCTCGCATCAAATCGGGCCACTATTTCTGGCCTTAATACCACTCGGACTGCTGCGTAGAAATCCGCCTCTCTGGTACGTATATTGGGCGATAGGGTGGCTGGAAATGGCTCTTTGTCTGACTCAGCGTCAAAGTCCACGATTTTATATCGCAGCGCTTGCTCCTTGGTCTGCATGTGCTTGCTCGAGTTTGGTCCACTTTATCGACTCATTGAAATCAGAATCTGGTAAAAAACGAGCGAATACCGTCGCAGCAATATCATTAATCTTGATGTTTACAGTTATCTCGGCTTTTAATCTGGCCAGAGTGCGTCATGGTGCCCTGATGCTGATTGGCCTGGAATCACCATCCCAGTGGTTGATACAAAACGAACCGACTGCTCAATTGGCAGAATGGGTGGATCTGAATCTGCCAGAAAATGCACGTCTGATTGGTCAGGATCATCGTGGGTTTTATTGGCCTCGTCCATTTACCATGGAGAAAGCGCATCGACGTCGTACGGGATTGTTACAAAAAAATCCCTCTCAGGAAGAGGTCGTGGAACACCTGATAAATCAGGGGTTTACGCATCTTGTTCTGGCGGAACCAGATCCGATTGATGCAGTCGAGTTTGACCCGGATTTATCGAACTATCTCAAGAATTGGCTCCCCACTCAAAAGCCTCTCCTGGATCGGGTGCTTCATGAGCCTGATGGATACAATCGCCGATATCGGATCTATGTATTAAATCATGCAAACAAAAGCGGTAACGATTCCATTATCAAACCTGTAAAGGAATCTCAGCCATGAACCAGTCCAAAGTTCAGATGGAGTCAGAAATTCATCCAAACGGCTTTAATTATATACCATTAAAGGAAATTCGCGAGACATGCCAG
>Ga0208720_1000224_pt1 | contig 15504 bp, 13 predicted proteins | sample LakMenEpi20Apr10_FD_150716 | JGI IMG/M metagenome (GOLD analysis project Ga0208720, IMG submission 150716) | Freshwater microbial communities from Lake Mendota, WI - 20APR2010 deep hole epilimnion (SPAdes) | ecosystem: Environmental > Aquatic > Freshwater > Lake > Epilimnion/Euphotic zone ...
GAAGATGTCATTCTTTGGGTTTGCAAGCACTTCGCCGAAGAACAATTTTGTGTTTGGACGAATTGCGCTCTTCCACTGCTCAAGATCATCTGGGTTGTCAACAAACGTGACCTCGATACCCATTTTTGGAAATGTGTAATGCAACAAGTTGTATGTGCCGCCGTACAACGACGGAGAAGCAACAATGTGACTGCCAGCCTCAGCAAGTGTGAGGATGCCGAGTGTTGCTGCGCTCTGACCAGACGACACAACAAGTGCGCCAGGAAGACCGACTGCAGTTGCAGTGCCGCCTTCAAGGTCTGACAAACGAGCTTCAAGAACACCAGTAGTCGGGTTCATCAGGCGTGTGTAGATGTTTCCGATTTCAGCAAGAGCAAAGAGATTCGCTGCGTGCTGTGAGTCGCGGAATTGGTACGACGTTGTCTGATAGATAGGAACCGCACGAGCACCAGTTGCTGAGTCTGGTGTTTGGCCGGCGTGAATTTGACGGGTATCGAAGCCCCACTGTGGTGATGTCATAGGGCGAAACCCTATCCGTCAATTCCCGACCAAACAACTCGGGAATTGCCAATACGGCGGATCCCGCACCCATCAAGGCATAGATGCTCGAACGAAATCAAAGAAACCGTGAGTAGCGCATGATGGTACGGTGCGGCTCATGCAGACCACAATCACCCAACGCGACCTTCGCAATAACAATTCGGACATCATGCGACGCCTTGAAGATGGAGAGTCATTCATCATCACCCGCAAGGGCAAACAAGTAGGCCTATTGACTCCTATGAAACGCCCACAGTTTGCTCGCATGACTGATGTACTGGAAGCTTTCAAAGGCCTTCCTGAAATGAGTTACGCCGAGTTGCGCCGCGACCTCGATGAGTTCATTGACCAAGATCCAACACCAAGATTCTTCAATGAATAATCCAAAAGACTTTGACGGTCTTGACGGGCTCATTGAAATCGTTGCGGTATAAATAAAAAAGGGCCCGCCGAAGCGAGCCCTTTTTCAATTCTTGAAAGAATCAGCCACCTGAGATGTCTGAGACCTTCTGCTTGCCAGCTGACAACCACGGCATCATTGCGCGCAGGCTCTTGCCCACTGCTTCGATTGGGTGCTTTGCTCCGGCTTCACGCAATGCGTTGAAGTTGGCGCGGCCTTCTTCTGATTCCTTGATCCATTCGCGAGCAAACTTGCCCGACTGAATTTCCTTGAGAATCTTCTGCATTGCCTTCTTCGTTGCTGGCGTAATGACGCGAGGACCGCGTGTTACGTCGCCGTATTCAGCGGTATCAGAAATGCTGTAACGCATTCCGGTGATTCCTTCTTCGTACATCAAGTCAACAATCAGCTTCACTTCGTGCAAGCACTCGAAGTACGCCATCTCTGGCTGGTAACCAGCTTCAGTAAGAGTTTCGAAACCAGCTTGAACAAGTGCTGCAACACCACCGCATAGGACAGCCTGCTCACCGAACAAGTCGGTCTCGGTCTCTTCGGCGAATGATGTTTCGATGATTCCGGCGCGTGCGCCACCAATTGCTTCTGCGTAGGAAAGCGCAATTTCTTTTGCCATTCCTGTTGCGTTCTCTTCAACTGCGATAAGGCAAGGAACGCCTCCGCCTTCAGTGAACGTACGACGCACCAAGTGACCTGGACCCTTAGGGGCGATCATGATGATGTCGACACCCTTTGGCGGGCGAATGCGCTTGAATCGAATGTTGAAACCGTGTGCGAAAGCAAGTGCCTTACCCGGCTTCATGTAACGCTTGATGTGTGCGTTGTATGTTGCCTTCTGCTCAGTGTCTGGCATGGTCAACATGATGAGATCTGCCCACTTCGATGCTTCGGCGATGCTCTTGACCGTGAGGCCTGCTGCTTGTGCCTTGGCTGCAGATGCAGACCCTTCGCGCAATCCGACTACTACTTGGACACCGCTCTCCTTCAAGTTCAACGCATGAGCGTGTCCCTGTGAGCCGTAACCGATAATGGCTACTTTCTTGCCACGAATAATCGACGGATCAACGTCTTTTTCGTAATACATCGTTGCTGCCATCAGCTTGCCTTTCCTTTGAGGGCACCCTTGCGTGCCTCTCGTTCCAATTTCGGCAGGGCTACTCGCCCCGTTCTTTGGCTCTCTACGATGCCATAACCCTTCAATAATTCCTCAAAATCATCGATTTTCTCGGGAGTTCCGTCCATAGAAAGGCTCATTGCGTCACTTCCGACCGCCAAAACCTTGGCCTCGAAGATATTTGCCAGCTCCACGACCGCGCCCCGCTGCTCCCCGTCGATGCGGACAGTTGCCAGCATCAGCTCGCGTTCGACCGACTTTCGGGGGTCTAGTTCGGTGATCCGGACCACATCGATCAGCTTGAAGAGCTGCTTCACGATCTGCTCGAGCGGAGTAGCCGAAATGTCAACCACGATGGTGATGCGGCTGTAATCGGCGTCGTCTGTTGGGGCGACAGCTAGCGAAAAGATGTTGTAACCACGACGAGCAAACAGTCCAGCCACGCGCGCAAGCACACCAGGACGGTTTTGGACAAGCACCGACAACACATGATGTTGATGCGAATCGCCAAACGGATTGTTCGAGTTAATAGTTTTCATCGGAGCAGCCCTCTCTCTGATTCTTGGGATGGATGCAACAGAACATCATCGTTACTCTGGCCGGCTGGAACCATTGGGAACACTTTTTCAAATTCTTCAACGCGGAAGTCGATAACAACCGAACGATCGTTGATGCTGTTTGCCAATTCAATTGCCCCGTCAATTTCTTCAATTGAATCAACACGAATTCCGACGCAACCCATTGCTTCTGCCCACTTAACAAAGTCAGGGCAACCAGCAAGGTTTACTTCTGAATAACGCTCTCCGTAGAACATTTCTTGCCACTGGCGAACCATTCCGAGATACGTGTTGTTCAAAATTGCAACTTTGATATGAATACCTTCAGTTGAGGCAGTTACTAATTCTTGTGCAGTCATTTGGAAACAACCGTCGCCGTCGATCGCCCACACTGTGCGATCAGGGCGCGCAGCTTTTGCACCAATTGCTGCTGGAACAGAGAATCCCATCGTGCCAAGGCCACCTGAGTTAACCCAGGTGTATGGCTCATTGAATTTCCAGAACAAGCTTGTCCACATTTGATGCTGACCAACACCGCTGACAACAATGGTGCCGTCTGGTGCTGCATCACGCAGTTTTTCCAAGCAGAACTGTGGCTTCAAACGTCCACCTGGTTCTGATTGGTCATATGCAACGGGGAACTTCTCGCGCCATCCGCTGACTTTGCTGCGCCACGGATCAATGTCGACTTGCTTCGAACCCTCTGCAAGAAGTTCCTGAACAGACTTCAGGATTTCTTCTACAACAATGCGGCAGTCACCAACGATGGGAACATCTGGCTTACGTACTTTGCCTTGTTCTGCTGGGTCAATGTCAACGTGAATGACCTTTGCATCGGGGGCAAAAGTTGAAACTTTTCCGGTGACGCGGTCATCGAAACGTGCGCCAAAGTTAATAAGTAGGTCGCTCTTTTGCATTGCAGTAATAGCTGTTGCGTTTCCGTGCATACCTGGCATACCAAGACACAACGGATGATTGTCGGGGAATGCTCCACGCGCCATCAGCGTTGTAACAACCGGAATTTGCAATAGTTCTGCAAGTTCGCGAACAACATCTGCTGCACGAGCTTTAAGAACTCCACCACCGATGTATAGAAGTGGCTTGTCAGCAGCCAAAATTAGCTTTGCCGCTTCCTTGATCATCTTTGGATGACCCTTCGTTGTTGGTTTGTATCCGGGCAACGATGCAACGACTTCTTCGTCAGTTGGCCATGACCAGGTCATGGTGTTTTGTAAAACGTCTTTCGGAACGTCGATCAAAACGGGACCAGGACGACCTGTCGTTGCAATATGGAATGCTTGACGAACCACCATCGGAATGTCATCAGGATGCATGATGAGTTCGTTGTGCTTCGTAACGCTGCGAGTAATTCCAACGGTGTCGCATTCTTGGAATGCGTCCGTACCAATTGCAGTTGTCGGCACTTGACCAGTGATACAGATCATCGGAATCGAATCCATGAACGCATCGCACAACGGGGTCACCATGTTCGTAGCAGCAGGACCACTTGTCACCATTGCAACGCCAGGACGACCGGTGACGTGGGCATACCCCTGCGCCATGTGGCCTGCACCTTGTTCATGACGAACAAGGACGTGCCTGATGCTCGACTTCAGCAATGGGTCGTATGCAGGCAGAATGCATCCGCCCGGCAGACCAAACATGATCTCCACGTTTTCCATCTCCAGAGAACGAATGAGAGCTTCGGCTCCTGTGAGTGTCTCTTTATTCGACATCGTGTGTCTCCTAGTTGTTATCGATTGTTATGAACTTGGTCTGAGAAATGAAAAAACCACCCGAATGGGTGGTTTTTAGCGCGTTCGGCATTTCGCCGACGCGCTACAGAACTACTACGACGAGTGCTGAGGTATAAATCTCGGTTGTCATTGCGTTCAGTCTGCCACTAGTCGTAGGGCTTGGCAACCCCTAATAGTTCAGCAGGCCGAATAAGACCACCCGCTGTCAGGGCCGCGATGACCAGGAGGAACAGGGTGACGCCGGCATTGGCCTTGACCGCCGCCAGTGGGTCGCCCGACAGCAGGAACAAGCCCGCTCGGGTTCCACCACAGCTAGGGCAGGCAACCCCAGTGACCCGCAACAGCGGGCACAGGCTTGGCTGATGGTTCAGTTGCTCAGCAACCCAGCGCGTGGCTGGGCTGGCAAGAACCAGGCCTGCACACGACAGAAGCGCAGCTTTAGCCTTCACGTACCACCGTGGTCTTTGAGATGTAATCCCACACGCCTTGTCGGCTTGGCACTACCAGAATCAAAATTGCGCTGACAATCCCCACGATGCCCGTGATGGCACTCAACACAATCTTTCCCAATCCTTCGCGCAACAACATCTGCACCATCGACGCTGGTGCTCCAGTGTTGATGTCGACAATTTTGAGATTCAACATTTTCTTTGCTGGCGATGTGGACTGTTGCCATAACACGATGCTCCAGATGAGCCAACCGATTCCGCATGTCACGACAAACAGCAACGAGTCAAGCAATAGAGCTCCGAACCGGACACCGTTGCCGCACGGCACGACACTGCCACCATACGAACCGGAATTGTTTGATGGTGGCGGAGGTGGCGGTGAAGAAAATGGATCTGACATTGAAGTCTCCTTAAAGATGCTGCAAAGAATGGAGCGTGTTACTTAGATAATAGGTCATCACCGCATAGCGTCAGAGCCGAACAAGGTAGGAACCACATGAAATTCGCACGCACCCCCGATGAACGCTTTACAGATCTCCCTGATTGGCCATATGCACCCGTGTATACAGACGTCTCTGCAGGTGACGGAACTTCAGACACATTGCGTGTTGCGCATTATGACGGTGGGCCAAAGGCTGCAAAAACAACAGTGTTGTTAATGCATGGTGAACCAAGTTGGTCTTTCCTCTATCGCAAGATGATGGCGTCGCACATTGCTGCAGGACATCGAGTCATTGCGCCAGACCTCATTGGATTTGGCCGCAGCGACAAACCAATAGACACAAGCGAATACACATATGAACGTCATGTTGCATGGATGAACGAATGGTTGAACAAAAACGATTTCCGTGGAATGACTTTTATTGGTCAAGACTGGGGCGGACTTGTCGGGTTGCGTGTCGTCACAGCAAACGTGGATCGATTTGATCGCATCTGCGTCGCAAACACTGGCTTGCCCACGTATGGCCGCGAACCAACTGCAGCTTTTCGCGACTGGCAAAAGTTTTCAAAGGAAGTTCCCGTTTTTGAAGTCGGGAAAATGGTGAAGAGCGGTTCGCTGACAAAACTGTCCCCCGAAGTGATTGCTGCATATGACGCACCGTTCCCCGACGAATCATTCAAGGCCGCTGCTCGCATCTTCCCGTCGCTCTACCCCGATGGCGAAGATCACCCATCGAACATCGCAAACAAGATTGCATGGGACGTTTTGCGCTCATGGAACAAGCCATTCCTCACTGCGTTCAGCGACAGCGACCCCATCACGGCTGGCAGCGACAAGTACTTTCAGCGCGAAGTTCCCGGTGCGTCCGGACAAGCACACACCACCATCATTGGTGGTGGGCACTTTCTTCAGGAAGACACAGGCGAAGAGTTCGCAGCCATCGTGAACGCATTCATCGCCGCCAACCCCACATAACGTCACAGTTTCCATATATCGCAACGATTTAGAACCCGTAACCGAGGTGCGGTGGGTCAGGTCGCCTAGCCTGAACACCATGTCTGAACCCCGCATCATTGCCCCCGCCGAAGGAAAGCTTGGTGTTCTCACCGTTGGCCTTGGCGCAGTGGCTTCCACTCTCATTGCCGGCGTCGAGCTCACCAAGCGCGGCCAAGGATCACCCATCGGGTCAATGACCCAAATGGGAACCATCCGCCTCGGCAAGCGCACCGAAAAGCGCACACCAATCGTGAAGGACTTTGTTCCTCTTACAAAACTTGAAGACATCGTGTGGGGTGCGTGGGACGTATTCCCTGACGACGCTTATGTTGCCGCATCACGTGCAGGAGTTCTTGAACAGGGCAAGCACATCGAAGCAATCTCAGATGTACTGCGCGAGATTCGCCCGATGAAGGCAGCGTTCATTCGCAAGTACGCACGCAACCTTGATGGCGAACACATCATGGATACGCCGAGCCGTCGTGAAATGCTCAACACCATTCGCGCCGATATCAACCGTTTCCGCGATGAGAAGAAGATTGACCGTTTGGTCATGATCTGGTGTGCAAGTACTGAGATCTACATCGAGCCAGGACCACAGCACGCAACAGTGGAAGCTTTCGAAAAGGCAATTGACGCCAACGACGAAATGATTGCACCGTCGATGCTCTATGCATACGCCGCAATTCTTGAAAGAGTTCCGTTTGCTAACGGTTCACCAAACCTCGCTGTTGACATGCCGTTCCTTCGCCAACTCGCAACAGATACAAACGTTGCGATTTCTGGAAAAGACTTCAAGACCGGACAAACACTCATGAAAACAGTGTTGGCTCCCATGTTGAAGGCTCGTCAACTTGGTCTTGCCGGTTGGTACAGCACAAACATTCTTGGTAACCGTGACGGTGAAGTACTCGACGCTCCTGAAAACTTCAAGACAAAAGAAGAATCAAAGCTTGGCGTGTTGGAAGACATTCTCGACCCAGCAAACAACCAAGAGCTCTATGGCAATGTGTTCCACAAAGTCAGCATCAACTACTACCCACCACGTGGTGACAACAAAGAGGGTTGGGACAACATCGACATCTTCGGCTGGATGGGTTACCCCATGCAGATCAAGGTTGACTTCTTGTGCCGCGACTCGATCCTTGCGGCTCCCCTTGCGCTTGACCTCATCTTGTTCTCAGACCTCGCACAGCGTGCGGGCCTTGGCGGTATCCAGGAATGGTTGTCGTTCTATTACAAGAGCCCACAAGTTGCACCTGGCCTTCATGCCGAACATGACTTGTTCGTACAGCTTGAAAAACTGCACAACACATTACGTTGGCTGATGAACGAAGACCAGATCACGCACCTTGGTCGTGAGTATTACGACGACGTTGATTAATCAACCATGAGCCGTACTGCGTTTCGGGCATTTGCATTCGATGCGTTATGCGTCTTGCTGTTGGTTGTCATCGGCACTCGTAATCACGAAACAGACACTGGTATCACTGGCATCTTGTTTGTTGGTGCACCGTTCTGGATTGCACTGTCACTCGTGCATCTTGCGCCGCTACTTCAGCGCAAGAACATAAGAGACCCGAATACTTACATGGTGTGGGGATACACAGTGGTGATGGGCATGGTGTTGCGCAACCTTGTGTTTGATCGCGGAACTGCCCTTGCCTTTATCATTGTTGCCACGGTCTTCTTAGGAATCACCATGTTTGGTTGGCGTGCACTATTGGCACGCCGCACAACTGCGTAACTACATCGTTGGGTTTGTGATGGCGCCGGTTTCGGCACCCTGTACGAGCTTTGCGAACTTTGCCAGCACACCAGTCGTGTAACGAGGTGGGTTTGGAACCCACCCTTTGCGTCGCTTCTTCAATTCTTTTTCACTAACCAAAAGATCAAGAGATTTTGTTGGAACATCAACACGAATCAGGTCACCTTCGCGTACGAACGCAATGGGGCCACCGTCAGTTGCTTCAGGCGCAACGTGTCCGATGCAGAAGCCCCATGTGCCACCAGAGAAACGACCATCAGTGATCAGCGCCACTGTTGAACCAAGGCCTGCTCCTTTAAGCGCGCCTGTAATTGCGAGCATCTCACGCATACCTGGGCCGCCCTTCGGACCTTCATAACGAATCACAATGACATCACCATGATTAATGGTGCCGGTCATGATTGCATTCATTGCGCCATCTTCGCCGTCGAATACGCGTGCAGGGCCTTCGAATTGCATTTGCTCTTTGCTGAGTCCTGCAACTTTGACAACGGAACCCTTAGGCGCAAGAGAGCCAGTGAGAATGTTGATGCCACCTTCAGTATGAATGGGGTTACTGAGCGGATGAATCACATCACCGTCTGGTGCAGGTGGGTTGATCTCTGCCAAGTTCTCGGCCATGGTCTTTCCGGTGCATGTCATGACGTCACCATGCAATAAACCTGCATCAAGAAGGTGCTTCATAAGGACCGGCACGCCACCAATGCGGTGAATGTCTGACATGTGGTACTTGCCGCCTGGCTTCGTATCAGCAATGTGCGGAACCTTGTCAGCGATTCTGTTGAAGTCGTCAAGATCAAGAGCAACGCCTGCTTCATTTGCAATAGCAAGAAGATGCAGTACTGCATTGGTGCTTCCACCAAATGCGTTTGTAACAGCGATGGCGTTTTCAAAAGCTTTCTTCGTCATGATGTCACGAGGACGAATGCCGAGACGCAGCATATTCACCACTGCTTCGCCTGCACGATGTGCATCACTTTCGCGACTGGTATCAATTGCAGGTGCCGATGCACTTCCGGGAAGACTCATGCCCAATGCTTCAGCAATAGATGACATGGTGTTAGCTGTGAACATTCCGCCACATGCACCTTCACCAGGGCATGCTGCTTTTTCAATGTCGGCTAGTTCACCTTCTGTGATTGTTCCGGCAGCACACGCACCAACTGCTTCAAACACTGTGGTGATGTCAATGTTGTTGCCTTTGTAGACACCAGGCATTGTTGATCCGTTGTATACAAAAACACTGGCAAGGTTCAGGCGAGCTGCTGCCATGAGCATTGCGGGAATGCTCTTGTCGCAACCAGCAAGACCAACGAAGCCGTCGAAACGTTCTCCGTGAACAACAGTTTCGACACTGTCTGTAATGACTTCGCGCGACACAAGCGATGCGCGCATTCCTTCATGACCCATGCTGATTCCGTCAGACACTGTGATCGTGCCGAACTCCATTGGTACGCCACCGCCGGCACGCACTCCGGCTTTTGCATGCTCACTGAGACGGCGCAACGACATATTGCACGGTGTGATTTCGTTCCATGCAGATGCGATACCGATTTGAGGCTTTACCCAGTCGTCATCACCGAGGCCAACCGCACGCAACATGGCCCGCGCTGCTGCCTTTTGAATACCGTCAGTGACGTCTCGACTGCGAGGTTTGATATCGATGGGGGTTCCGTCTGAGTTCAAGGACATGCATTACAAGGTACTCTGAGCACTCGTTCGACCTCCTAGAGACCGGAGTTGGAAAAAGTGTTAGGTTCACCTATCATGTAATTGTTAGGAATACCTAACTTTGAAGAAAGAAGAATATGAAATCGTTCCGCTTCCGCTCAATTGCTGCCATTGTCCTCACCACGCTGACCCTTGGGGCCTGCGGTGGCTCATCCTCGTCCGACAGCACTGTCGTTACCGAAGACACTTCGGTAACCGTGTACAGCGGCCGCAGTGAGGAGCTTGTGAAAGATCTCTATGCAATGTTCACCGAAGAAACCGGAATCACAGTTGACGCTCGATACGGCGATAGCGGCGAGATGGCTGCGTTGATACAAACAGAAGGTTCAGCCAGCCCAGCTGATGTTTTCTTTTCGCAAGACGCTGGTGCACTCGGTGCTGTTGAGAACAGTTTTCAAGAGCTTCCAGAAGCAACGTTGTCTTCCCTTGGCTCTCAGTATTCCGCTGCAAGCGGCAAGTGGGTTGGCATCACTGGACGCGTACGAGTCATTGTTTACAACCCCACACTCGCTCCCACTCCCCCAAACTCCATTGATCAATTGATTGATCCCGCATGGTCAGGAAAGATCGGCTTTGCACCAACAAATGCTTCGTGGCAGTCGTTCGTGACTGCACTGCGAGTGTTGCGTGGCGAAGATGGCGCCGAAGAATGGTTGACTGCATTCGCAGCGAATAAGCCAGTTGCCTACGAGAAGAACTCTGCAGTACGCGATGCAGTTAATGACGGCAAGGTCAGTCTCGGCTTAGTCAACCACTATTACTTGTTCGAAAAGATTGCAGCAGAAGGAGCTGAAAAGGTAATTGCAAAAAACCAATTCATGGCCGCTGGAGATGTTGGCGGACTCGTCAATGTTGCCGGAGTCGGAATCTTGTCGAGTGCCCCACACAAGTCGGCTGCTCAGAAGTTTGTTGATTTCCTTCAGAGCGAGACAGCTGCTGAGTACTTCCGTACCAAAACTTGGGAGTACATCCTTACCAACGGTGCAATTGCAGCAGAGGGACTTCCCCCATTGTCTGAGTTGCAAGCACCTTCCATTAACCTTTCTGATCTCAAGTCAATTGATGTAACTCAAGAACTTCTGCAGAAAGTCGGTTTACTCACTAAGTGAGTTAACCAAGAGAGAATAGAGGCATGCAACGAATTCGAGGAGCACTCATCCCTTTGGGGCTCGCGTTCGTTGCGGCAATCATTTCTCTCGTTCCAATTTGGTATCTGTTTGTTCAGTCCTTTTCTAACGGATTACAACCGTTTGTTGATGAGCTGTTTCAACAGCGCACACTGTCGCTAATCATCCGAAGTTCGGTCCTTGCAGGCTCAGTCACAATTGCAAGTGTTTTTCTCGGAACATTTGTCGCGTGGGTGATTTCCATGTCAGGAATCATGGGACGCACAGCGCTGACAATTGCATTCTCTCTGCCACTTGCAATTCCTTCGTACTTGTCAGCATTTGCTTGGGTGTCGTGGCAACCAGGTTTATCTGGGTTCAGTGGAGCATTTATCGTTCTGACATTCTCATGTTTTCCATATGTCATGTTGCCAGTCTCTGCAGCGATGGCTCGACTTGATCCAACACACGAAGACATTGCTCGCGCTATGGGGCGTACACAATTTTCCATCGTGCGTGAAGTGATTCTTCCGCAATTACGCCGACCCATTGCCGCAGGTGCATTACTTGTTGCGTTGTATTCGCTCAGCGATTTTGGGGCCGTTGCGGCAATGCGCCACGAAGTCTTCACCTGGGTGATCTACGGCGCTTATCGTGCAGGCTTCAATCCAACACGAGCAGCCACTCTTTCCATGGCTTTACTTGCTGCTGCGTTGACCCTCACATTTGCTGAAACCATTGTTCGAGGGCGTAGCAACGCTGCATCTTCTCGCCCATCGTTGTGGCGAGGCAGGACCCAAACACCCAAAAGCTGGACTGTGACTGCAATAGTCGGAAGCGTCCTAGTGATCGTGCCATCAGTCGGCGTACCAGTTCTCACTGTTGTCGGTTGGATGAATCGTGAATCGGCACGAGTTGTTGAATGGTCTTCTGTGTGGCACACGGCGGGGCAATCTTTTATCAACGGTTCGACAACAGCAATCGTCACACTTTTGCTAGCCCTTCCTGTCGCATGGTGCTCCGTTCGGGTAGGTGGTCGATTTGCAACACTTCCCGAACGTGCCACATACATCACACACGCATTACCTGGAATTGTCGTCGCCATTTCTGTTGTCTATGTCGGCATTCGTGCGGCACGTCCGTGGTATCAGGAATTTCCTCTACTGATTTTTGGACAAGTCATCATTTTCTTGCCGGTCATGGTTACCGCAATTCGTGCTTCACTTGAAAAGACTCCTGCACTGCTCGAGGATGTCGCTCACAGTCTGGGTACGGGGTCAGTTGCAACCTTGCTGCGGGTGACTCTGCCCATTGCACTGCCAGGCCTACTTGCGGGCACAGCGCTCACAATGTTGGCTGCGGTAAAGGAACTTCCCGTCACCCTTCTCCTTCGTCCTACTGGCATGGATACTTTGTCGACAAAAATCTGGGACTTCAGCACGCTTTCTGATTACGCCGCAGTTGGCCCCTACGCCGTAGCAATTTTGGTACTAGCTGCTGTACCCACTGCAATTCTTGGCACACTGTCATCCATGAGAGGACATCAGTCATGAGCAATTCCGCTGCACTACAACTGGAAAATGTCTCCCACTTCTTCGACGAGCATCAAGTTCTCAATTCTGTAAACCTTCATGTCGATCACGGAAGCATCACTGCACTTCTTGGCCCATCGGGCGGCGGCAAGACCACACTTCTACGCATTGTGGCTGGCTTTGAACGTCCTACTCGTGGCACCGTCAGCATCAATGGCGTGGTAGTTGCCGATGCAAACACTTGGATCCCAACGCGTGAACGAGGAGTCGCAATTGTTCCTCAAGAAGGTGCACTATTCCCGCATCTCAGTGTTGGTGAAAACATCGCCTTCGGACTGAAGAAACGTCGGTCAATTCAAACCCAAAACCGAGTTGCAGAAATGCTTGAACTTGTCGGATTACCAGATGCGGCAAACGCTATGCCATCTGACTTATCAGGTGGAATGCAACAACGCATTGCTCTTGCCCGTGCGCTTGCGACCAACCCAGCTCTTGTACTGCTTGATGAACCTTTCTCGGCACTTGATGCGGGCTTACGTGAGGCATTACGTGAACAAGTTGTCACTATTCTTCGACGTGCTGGCGCGACAGCTATCTGGGTCACTCATGACCAAGATGAAGCACTATCGACGGCTGATTCAGTTGCTGTGTTGATGAACGGATCCATCGCCCAACTATCTGCACCAACGAGCGTGTATCGCTTGCCAGAAACACTCGATGTCGCAAATTTCATAGGTGAGACAGTGTCAATTCCAGGAGTTGTCGCCTCAGACCAGAAAACGGTCACTACGCGATTCGGAACTTCCGAACTCATTCGCGACCATAGTGTTGGGCCAGTCACTGTTCTTATACGGCCCGAGCAATTTGAAATCGTAAGCCACGAGCACACTGCCGCCTCTGTCATTGGCAATGTGGTTGACACTCGCTATTTCGGACACGATGGCACAGTTGATGTGCGATTTCCTGATGGACTACTGGCCAAAGTCAGACTGCATGCACGTTTGTTGCCTGATATTGGCACAGACGTTGGCGTAGTGATTAATGGTGCAGTGCTCGCCTTTGAGGCGTAGTCGGTTTATTTCCGATTAGGTGAAGCACCGAATCCAAACAAGTTGCTGGCTACTTTGCGCATCTGGATCTCCTCAGACCCTTCTGTGATGCGATACCGGCGGTGGTGGCGGTAAATGTGCTCGAACGGCATATGGCGGCTGTAGCCGACTCCCCCGCAGGTCTGCATCGCACGGTCGGCTGCGTCGCAGGCAAGGCGGTTCGCGCGGTAGTTACACATGGCAACAAGGTGCGTGACTTCCATGTGATGTTTCTGATCGAGCATGGTTGCTGTGTAGCGGATGAGTTGGCGCAACATGGCAGCTTCCGTGTGTAGTTCAACAAGCGGAAATTGAATACCTTGATTGACGCTGAGTTTCTTGCCCCACGTGATGCGCTCGTTTGAATAGCGCACTGCTTCGTTGATGCAATATTGCGCAGCACCAAGTGATGATGCGGCTTGACGAATTCTGTTTTCGTGCACGAAGTGTTGTGCAAGTTCAAGGCCCATTTCCGCTGGTCCGAACAATGCTTCTGGACCAACACGAACATCAGTAAGGCTGACTTCAGCGTGATCTGTTGGCATGTTGAATGTCCACCAGAAGAATTCAACTTTGAAACCCGGTGCATCGGTGGGAACCAAGAATGCGCTGATTCCCTTCGGGTCGCCGGGCTTCCCGCTGGTACGCGCAAAAATAATGTCGTGAGTCGCATGGTGAAGACCACTGTTCCAGCGCTTCATTCCGCTAATCACCCATTCGTCTCCATCGCGATACGCAGTGGTTTCTAGGTATGTGGCATCGCTGCCATGGTTTGGTTCTGTCAAACCGAATGCAAGACGCTTGGTGCCGTCTAAGAAGCCAGGCATCCATTCTTTCTTTTGTTCCTCGGTACCGAAATCACGCATCATCAACACGGTGGGAAAGTTGCCCACGATGCTTGATTCGTTCTGCAAATCATTGTGAAGGCCGAGACCTTTTGCAGCTAAGTGCTCACGGATAATCGCCATCTTGATGTTGCTGGCACCTTGTCCACCAAACTCAACGGGCAATGCAAGACGAAGCCAGCCGCCAACATCTGCACGCCTGCGCATTTCGCGTAACAGTGCTTCCCAATCTGCGCGAGGGACACCATCATTTTCGAAATCAGTGCGTGCCCACTCACGGCGATGATCAAAGAATCGCTCATTGTCATCTTGTGCTTGTAGCGGCTTGATTTCTTTTTCAATGAACACATCAAGTGCGTCGAGTGTGTCTTGAATGTCGTCGGGAATAGCAAAGTCCATGGGCGAAGAATACGCCTACGGACCTACGAAATCGTTAGCCGCGACGTGACTGCATGATGGCAGTGACGATTTTGCCGTCTGCCTTGCCCTGTGAAGCTTTCATCACACGACCCACGATGGCGCCTGACGCCTTTTCGTCGCCGGCCATGTACTTGGCCCACGCGCCCGGATCAGCGGCAATTGCCTCATCAACCATGGCTTCGACTGCAGACGTATCCATGGCTTCAAAGCCCTTTGCAGCAGCAATTGCTGCAGCATCGCCGCCGCCATGTTCCACCAATTCAGCAAGAACTGTTTTGGCTTGTGTTGCAGAAAGTTTTGCGTCGCGCTCAAGCACGGTGAGTTTGGCAAGGTCTGCTGCAGGAACAGCAGGAACTGGGCCAGCGTCTGCAAAACCTTGTTGCACGTAAATCAGTGCACGCACTGCGTCGCCACCGGCGTCAACTACTGCTTGCACGTAGTCATGTTGCCCACGCTCAACAACAACGATGACTGCCTCTGACTGAGTGTCGTACCCAGTGAGTGCAGAAAGCGCAGTGCGACGTGCCGCGGGAAGCATTGGCAAATTGTCGCGAACAGCTTGTACCCATTCAGCAGATGGAGCCAAAGGCACCAAGTCTGGTTCTGGGAAGTATCTGTAATCGTCGGCATCTTCTTTCACTCGCAATGTGTGCGTGCGGCCCTCTGCATCATCCCAGTGACGTGTCTCTTGGCGAATAGTGCCGCCGGAATCAAGAACATCAATTTGGCGACGTGCTTCATAAT
>Ga0208720_1000226_pt1 | contig 15474 bp, 9 predicted proteins | sample LakMenEpi20Apr10_FD_150716 | JGI IMG/M metagenome (GOLD analysis project Ga0208720, IMG submission 150716) | Freshwater microbial communities from Lake Mendota, WI - 20APR2010 deep hole epilimnion (SPAdes) | ecosystem: Environmental > Aquatic > Freshwater > Lake > Epilimnion/Euphotic zone ...
AGGATCGATGCCCAGCTTGGCAGCCAGATCATCAATCGCCGATTCCATGATGATACAGCCTTCCGGGTGACCCGGAGCACGCATCGCACGGGCATTTCCACCATTCACGAAAACATCAGAGTGCTCTCGCTTAAAGTTTGGAATGCTATAGACATAAGGCAATGGGAACTGGGCTCCCCGAGCCACTCCGCCGGTGCCGTGGGTTTCGGCGATCATGCCTGTGATCTTGCCGTCCTTATTCCCGGCAAGTTTGATCTTGGCCGAGGCAGAAGGACGGTTACCACCGGCCAGGTGCTCCTGGATACGGTCGAGGAAAATCTTGACAGGACGACCACCAACTTTTTTGGAGAGTCGTGCCGCAGTGGTGCCCCAGATATCGGCTCCGAACTTGGAACCAAATCCACCGCCCATGACTTCTGTCAGGACTGTGACATTGCTCACCGGAATCTCGTTCGATTCGGCCAATTCATTGGCTGTGGCGGTGACGGCCTGGGTGCTTGCCCAAGCGGTGATGTGGTTTTTGTCGTCCCAGCGGGCAGTCAATCCGTGTGTTTCCAGGCAGACGTGGGTCACGACCGGAACAGAATAAGCGGCCTCGATTACGGCATCGGCCTTTTGCAAGGCTTCGTCCGGCTTCCCTGTGGTCTGGGCCCGGCCTTTTCGAATATTTCCACCGCGAACCACTTCAGGTGCGTTCTTCGCCATGGCCTGTTCTTCGGTGGCAGCGTGCGGCAGCAATTCGTAATCAACTATGATCGCTCGAACAGCATCGAGGGCTTGTTCTTCAGTTTCAGCAGCAACGATGGCAATGTCGTCGCCATGATATCTTACAAATTTGCCAGGGCCAGCAATCACTTCAATCGCCTTGACACCCGCCATTTTCTCGGCAACGGTGGTGTCGATCGACTTGATTTTGGCATGTGGGTGTGGGCTATAAAGAACCACACCAAAAAGTGTGCCTTCTGGACGCTCGTCAGACGGATACTTTGCCTTGCCTGAGGCTTTTGCAATCCCATCCAGACGGGGGATCCTTGTATTGATGAGCTTGGTCTGTTCGGGCCAAGAGTTCGCAGCCATATTGTTTGCTCCTTTCCCGTATTATTAGACTTTAATGGCCTTGGCCGCATCCAGAGCTGCCTGGACAACGCCAACATAAGTTCCACAGCGACAAATATTTCCGTCCAGCCCTTTTTTGACTTCTTCCAAAGTCGGGTTGGGATTCTTTTCCAGCAAGGCCTGACAGGCTGTCACGAAACCAGGCGTGCAATAGCCACACATCAGACCATCGTTTTGATGGAATGCATGGGCCACACTTTTCGGACCTGTGTCAAACGATTCCAGTGTACGGATTTCTTTGCCCTGAGCTGCGACAGCCAGGGTGGTACAGCTGTAAACCGATTGGCCGTTCAGCAAAATGGTGCATGCACCACAGCTCGAACGATCGCACACGCGTTTCGGACCGGTCACGTCGAGCCGGTGGCGAAGTACGTCCAAAAGTGTGCTGCGAGGCTCCACTTCGGATGCCATCGACTGGCCGTTGACTTGAAGAGTGATCTTCATAGAGCCGCTTTGAACGGCCACGTCCTGTGCTGCCAAAGCCTCGGCAGCAGCTTCATCCATACCGACCTGGGCGGTCTGGGTGAAGACGGCTGTCGCCGCAGCGACACCCGAGCCGCGAAGGAAGTCGCGACGGTTACTTGAGTTCGAACTGGAAGCGTTGTCTCGCATTGGGAGTGTTCCCCACGGGTTCACATGAGAATCGAAAACGACCACCGACTCAACATGCGTTCAAGATTTGGTCGTATCGGTTGTGATGAGGGATGATAGCTGAGGCTCTATATTGATCAAGCCCAAACAGCGAATCAAGTGCCCACCGACCTAGTTTCGGCATTTGCTGGATTTTTCGCCAGCGACAACACTGGTTTTACATCATCAAACGCTTTAAAATGAGCATTCCAGTCAGCCAGTTATGCCAAAAAGAATATTTCTTCAAAACTGCGGTTTAGTTTGCTTTTGGCACAGCTTTTTCGCTCGCCGTGGATTTTGGTTTCGCCTTACCCGGCTCTCGATCAGCCAGTTCGCGAAGATAAGGCGAGCTTGAGCGATTCTGGAGGGACTCCTCGAAAATCTCGATCTCATGTCCCTCATACCGCGAAGCCAATGCTTCAATCTCGGCTGTAAGTGCCTGGGCTGCTTGCGTGTAGATCGCCTTTTTCTCCTGAATCTGACGCTTCTGGGCCGAAACTTTCCATTCAGAGACCTTCGCAGAGTATGCTGAACCTTGAGGGGTGGCTTTCCAGGCCCGAAGCAGGCCATCAACGCTGTCCCAGTCTTCTGCCTTGGTTCGATCCGCAATGCGGGCCTCGATGATCAGGCGGCGTGCAATGCCATCGAGAATCTCGTCTCGAAAAGCGATCAGTTTTTGTTCAAATTCCACAGCAGAGGGCTTCGTATCTGCCAGAATGGCCGGGACTTGATCGCCAGCCAGAATCGGTACGTCCAGCAAGGGCTCGATCGAACCACCTACGAGCCTGACGCCGAAAAACTCCAGCCCCACGGGCGGGTCAATGGTCAATTTGCCTTCCCGATCCGTCAGGTGAGTGCTGGCCACTTCTCCATCAGGCCATCGGTGAATCTCCACTTTGTAGCCGGCAACAGGGTGTTTGACAGACGCCCCGTTGCTCTGAATCAATTGGCTGAACTGGAGTTGCGTGGCGGTGTCGGACGGATTATAGGCCAGTGCGACAAGTTTATTGGCTTGCTTGTATTTACGGCCAACAGGGTCGCGAAAACTGCTGATGATCTGGCATGAAACTCCCGAGTCGTCTGGTGTGGCTGCCTTCAAATATGTCCAAGGCTCAATCGAACTGGCGATGAACTTGCCTGAACGCTCATAGAAAAGCCTGACCAATTGAAAATATTGCCCAAGCCTGACTGTCGCTCCCTCCGGGCTGGCTGACTTAAGTCCACTGCCCTGAACGCGCAGACGCACTTGTCCATCTTCGTTTCCGATGACCTCGGCCAGCGGACGAAAAATATCTTTGCTGACGTGAAGCAAGCCTCTGGGAAGGTCGTTCAGGCTCGCTGAACGGCGTCTGACAGGCCCGAGAATGCCAGTTCGATAATCAAACTCGCGCCCGATCAGTTCGAGGCTTGTAGTGTCGCTGCCTGGCCGGGCCCTGATCAACCAGATTTTATCGAATGGAAACCGCGTTTTCCGATCATATTCGATCGGCTCCGGCCATTGCTGCCAAAGGTCAAAATCGGCGTCCCAAGTCTCCCCTTCAGACCAGCGTGTCTGCAAATTCCAAGGTTGGCCAACGACTCTGTCGGACAACGACTTAAGATCAATCAGGCACTGATTGGCCGTAGATGAATCGAGAGCCACATTTTCGGCCACTGAAAAACGGATCTCGATACGATACGCCTGACGCTCAAGCGAGATATCAGTTGAGGCAGGTGTCGTGGACGCCTTTTCTGGCACAGCCGGTTTTGATGATTCCGATGCCGGTAATGTGGCTGATGGAGTCTGTTTGGGATCGGCTGCCGTCTGGGCTATGGTCAAGGTGGAAAAACATGCCAAATGTAAAGCCAGCAGACAGGATTGGAACCAGTGATTCTTTTTCATGGTGTTTTTGATTTCACCTCAGATGCAATGGACCAGCTGTAGATATTCTGATAAAGCATGTCAATGCCAGGCTTTAAGCCCGTCAGGCTTTTTCGCCAGGCGAATCGGTGGGGCACCTGCCAAAGCGGGATCACAGGCGTTTCTTCGCGACAGAGCCGGTCGATGAACCGGCCTGACTGGCGGACGACCGCCTCGTTCCAGGATCGTTCCACATCTAGCACTTGTGACAATGTGAGCGGACTCGCCAAAGCGGCCAGCCCATTTGCGGATGGTGGGGCGTATATCGATGGGCTGATCCAGCTCCCAATTTCAAAGTGATTGGGGGATGGGCTGATCGATCTCCAGGCAATCTGGAATAGCTGGCCAGTCGCCAAACGTTCCTCCAGATCGCTAGCTGACCAGCTCTTCAACGTGATATCCAGGCCAAAGCCTCGCAAATTATCTGCAATCTTTGTCACAGATCGTATGATATCTGGCCGTCGCGGATAATCGAGATTGAGCTTGATCCGATCGACTTTCATTTCCTTCCGGGCTGATGCGAAAAGCAAAGCCGCCATGGCCGGGTCAAACGGTTGGGGCGTGATCTCTGGATCGTCCCATGCCGAGCCCTTCGGAAATGGCCCATCTGCCAAAATCTCGTCGGCTGTGGGTGGCCTGCCGAGAAACTGTTCCTCAAGTAATTCCGCCCGATTCAGAGCGTATCCAAGAGCACGCCTGAGCGATCGATTGGCCAGAAGTGGATGGCGTCCATCCAGTGCCAGCAAGTGAACTTCAGCCACAGAATAAGGTGCGATGACAATCTGGTCGGGTGGTGAAGTGCCGGGAACTATGGCTGATGGAACATGCTCAACGACATCGACTCGACCGTCGATCAACGATTGCCAGGCTTCCATATCGTCGTCAAAAACAAGTTCGCGGAGTCTGAAAAGCCCTGATGATTTCTCCGCTTTTCGTTCAAAAATGCTTTCAGGGCCAAGTGATTCCACCTTCTGGCCTTTCCATTCATAGGCCCCTGAGCCGACCCATGATGCGGGCGTGAGCTTTTCGGCCTGACTGGTTTCAGCTGGCCCGACTGACTTTAAAAACCAGCTTTCAGGCTGAAAGATCGGACGAATGAATTTGACCTGGATTTTACGATCATCAGAGGCAGTCACAGACTCGACAAGACTGGCCCAAACACCATTATAGGCTGGACTTGAAGGAAGTGCCCATGAGCTTAGTCCTGCCACAATGTCTCGCGCGTTGATGGGTCTGCCGCTCGACCATTTTAAATCTGGTTTGAGGATCAGGTTTGCTGTGGTAAGGTCGGTCATTTCAAATCGTTCAAGCAACTGATGGGGCGACCGGCCCTTGAACGAGTCTTCGGAGAGATCTGAAAGGAGTGGCAAAAAGCCGAGCTTGGCGGCACGATGATTCGCAATCGATGCACCCCAGACACGGGAGGGCTGGCGGATCGACTCTGCAACAGCGACCCGCACAGTTGGCCAGCGTTTTTGAGCGGCTGATAAAGCCTCGGACAAGCCTTCCGTCTCAGGCCAGGCGCGATATGCATCGTTGAGTTGATCAAGCCGTTCAGGGCGATCTGGCGGAGCATTGGCCAACAATTCTTTGGCGATCGTTTGGAGCTTCGAGGCAAACGCGGCGATGGCTGGAGCCGATTTGTCGATCGCTTGAATCCGGGCCTTTACCTCGCGGAGACGCTCGAATCGCGAATCGGCCAGATCCGCTTCAGCCAATTGCTCAAGCCCTTTGATGGCCAGAAGTTTGGCCTCTTTGTTGCCCGGACGTCCGGCCAGCACTTCGGTGATGTACTGTAAGCCAGCATTGTGGTCGCCGGAGTCGAATTTCGAGCGGGCCTCAGTCATCAAAAGTTTGATCTGGGTCTCTTCCAGGCCATTCCATTTTGGATCGCGGCCATGAACCAGCAGAACGTATTCGAAGGCTTTTGCGAAGTCGCCTGCGTCGATCAGCCGATTGGCTTCCTGAAGCAGCATGTCGTCAAAATAAGTAATCGATTCCATATCTTCACGGTACAACGCATATTCCGCACCTTCTCCTTCCACTGGCTGGACGACGATCCGAATGGCTGGGTCTTTTTCAGCCTCTTTGACCTTCGCGTCCATCTCCGGTGACCTTTGCTTGCGCGAGGTCCGGTTGAACGGCGATTTTTTGATCTCGGGAAGGGGCCGGGAAGCCACTGGCTCGATCTCAAGTTCCGACGAATCGATCAATTTAATTCTGTCAAATGGAGACTTTGTCAGAAGAGTTTCCTGAGTCGCATCAGGCTTGGCAGGCGTTTGGCCCTGACTCGTGGAATTGGCCAGAAGAATGACTGACAAGGCCAGCGAAGTGATCGTGGTCAGAAATGGGATGAATGATTTCATGGGTTGGCCCCAACCTTCGGTAATACGGCCGCCGTTTGGCCTGGCTTAATCTGGCTTATGAGCGATTTGGGAATGCGCCGGAACACTCCAGGGCGTTCGACTACGATCCATTCATCCCCATCCGGAATCAATGGGCCAAGGACCCAGGTTTTGAGAGCAAATTTCAAAGGATTTGGTTCGTTCAGTGGCCAGTGGACCAATTCTGTCTGGTTGGATTGGGTCAGCCAGACAATTTGATTGTCTCGAAGAAGTGGACGCCCAAGAGGCATCACGGATGATGTCTTGGATTCCAGTTCAATTTGACCTGATGCATCGATCACACGAACGATGCCTGAGGGATGGAAAATCATGCTCTTGTTTGCAGAAACTCGTATCAGACGTGTTCCGGCACCTGAGAATGTCCATTTCGTCTGAATCGAAAGATCGCGGCCAGCCAGTGAAAACACTGTCCCGTCTGCAAGGAGTGCCAAAACCGCTCTGCCAGTCGAGACCAGGGTGCCTGTGAACTTGCCCTCCACCTGACTTCGGGCTGTTTGCCTGAGCCGGGGCGGATCCTGTTCAATAGCCAGCCTGACCAATCGTCCGCTTGTGTCGCTGACTACTATTGACTTGTCTTCAAGCAGAACGATCGACGACCAATTCCAGAGCGACGTTTTTTCATAATCTGGCACGAATGGCTGACCTTGTGGCGAACCGTCCTCGGCTGAAGCGATCGCCACCTCTCCGCCTTCACCTGCGATAAAGAGGAGCTTGTCGAGACGTACGGGAGGGAGCTTGGTCGGTATCGGTAAGGTCAGGCTTCGGATGGGCGAACCGACGTTATCCTGAATCCGGATCTGATTGGCCCGAGTCTCGGAGAGTCCAATACGCAAGTCATCCGTTTCATGCCAGTTCCACTTCTGTTCCGACTCCAAGACTTCAGGCAGTTCTGCTTCTGACTTGTTTGACAAAGGCTTGGGCGACCACTGAAAAGCCTTGGATTCGTTCGACTTTTCCACCTCCATATCAAACGAACGTCCGGCTGAGTCGAGCCAATTCAGCTTCGATTTGATGACGGAATGATGGGCCAACTCCATTGAGGTGCCCCAGGAGGTGGACCAGAGAGGTTCGTCTGCCCGCAGGTCGATGGCCATGGCAATTCGGGCCAGATCACGATTGGAAGCCAGGAAAATCAGATAGACATTGTCATCAAATTTCTTGATCGAGCTGACCGCATGACTATCGGGAACGTCCCATGAACGCAAGATATCCAGTCGCCCGGACTGGGCGTCAAGCCGATAGTGCTTGAGGGTGCGATCAAGAATCAGGGCTTCTCGCTGCCCTACAGCCATGGCAACGGAGGGATGTGCAGGTGTTTTGGTGGACGCATTTTTACCGATCTGTGTCAATGGCTTGGCCAGGGTGTAATCGCCAACTCCAAAAACGCTGAAACCACCTTTATCGTGTGGAGTCCAGATCAAATTTCCCTGTTGAGCCACCTTAAACCATGACCAGCCCTCAAGTGGTTCCTGCTGAAGCCTTTGCATAGAGGTCCCACGCTCATCAATCAGCCATGTCTGAAGCGATCCTGTGTTCAGTTCGCGATTTTCGGGGAACATCAGAAAACGGCCTGAACGAATCGGAGGGACCCTCAACGCGGCGAGTCGATGGCCGAGATAAACACTCTTCAAGCAGGCTTTGGGCTCGACCTGAATGATGAATAGAACGGATTGGTCGGCAGGTACATAAAGTGTTTGATTGTTGGCAGATGCGATCACAGAACCTGTTAAGGGCCATTTCAGGTCAAGCCCATCATTGATACGACCTGTACCAAGGTCCATCCAGAGAAGCTGTCCTTTGCCGGGCAAGGCGATAATCAGACGATTCCCAAGCACCAGGGGGGCCATTCTGGGTGTATCGCCTAAAGGCTGTCGCCAGATCAGTTTTCCGTCTGTCAGAGCAAGTCTGACGAGAGATTGATCGCGGTCGTCGTACGCCAGAACTGAGGGCGGAGTTTCTTCTGGAATCAACAGAGGCTCGAAACCAGCGCTGGTTCCCGAAGGTCTTTGCCACAAGACATTTCCACTCCTCTGATCAAGCCCAACGATCAGCCCTGAACCTGAGACGACTGTAATTTGGGCCGGAGTTGGAGGGGTGGTGGATTTGGCCTTCTCAGTGGATGCAGATTCTGCCCTGACAAAAACTGTTTGAGGCTGACCAAGTGTATCGGGGGATTCCTGACGCTCGGCTTCTCGACTGATCTTCAAAAGTTTGACATTTTCCTGAACCTGCTGGTTCGCTGTCTCAATCCGTTTTGAGATCATCGTATCTGCGATCAGTTCCGGATATTTTGACAGAAGTTCATCTCGGGCTTGAAAAACCGACTGACTGCTACGGCTCTTGAGTGCCTCGTCCATCAATCCCAGAGTTTTCGTTCGGGCTTCACCCTTGGCCACTGCGGCTTCTGCCTCAGCCATAAACTGATCCACTTTCAACCGGGTGCGTTGAGCGGCGGCCGCTTCGCCTGCCAGTTCTATGTGAAGCCGAAATGCAGACCTGGCTTGATCCACCGTCTCTACGGAAGCATTTTGCTTGGCCTTGGCGGCCAGATCGCGAGTCAGGGTTGCAACTGACTCAGCTGCATCCATTTGACGGTCTTTCCAGGCGGGTTCATCGGCAAGCGGGGGCAACTCTTTCAACGCGATTGTCAAGCCACCGGCAAGCTGCGGCGATGGCCCTGATGTGAGTTCTTTGACCCTTGAAAGCGATTCCAATATACGAGCATTTGATGAACGTTCTTCGTCAGGTCTCATTCTGAGAAAACTTGACAGCCGTTCTGAACCGGCTCGAAAATCACCTGATTCGTAGGCGGATACGCCCGATTCGTAAGCCCGGTTGGCCCGGGTACGATCAATCACCCACCAGAGCCCGAAAGCAGTTGCACTCAAGCCGACTAATGTCACTGCCAGCAAGACGATAAGCGGGGCTGTGGCCAGCTTTTTACCAGTCTCTTCTTCGTCAGCGAAGACGGTCAGGCCACGGCCACCTTCTGCGGCGACGACTGGTATTTTAGCCACATCAGACGACTCCGAGCGACCTCGGAGTCGATCCAGCCAAGAGCGCTTAACAGGCTCCGCCAGTTCCGGCGATTGACGAACTTTTGTTTCTTTCGATGCAGACCTTGAACCCTTTTTAAGCTTCGCTGGTTCAACGACTGAGGCGTCGGCCACGTCATCCCAATCGAGTTCGAGCGGCTTATCTACTTTTCGCTTAACAGGTTCTAATGGCTTAACTTGAGCTGGATTTGATGGCCGTGAAGGAGTCTGAGGAGCGGGCTTTGCCGGAGCGGAATCGCCGGCAAAAAAATAGGCTCGATGCTCTCCAAAACCGAGTTCGTCTCCAGGAGCAACCTGACAGACGGCAACTCTTTTGCCATTATGGCGAAACGACTTACCTTCAGGCGTGGCCTCGATCTGGAGCGTGCCAGGCTGGATTTTCAATCGGGCATGGATTGGCTGAACATCGGGATCGTGGATCTGGACATCGCAAACGGCATCGGAACCGACCAGCAGGTTACCCATTCTGGGCAATTCTACGGATACAAGCGTGCCTCCGGGACCATGCAATTCCAAACGAGCCATTCGAGAGTTCCTGGGTTTCTATTTCACGATTACCGAAGCGAATCCACCATGCATCGCTTTATCCGACAGCGTTTAACGAAGTGGCTCTTGTGAAGCCACGACAAGGTCGTAGCTGTTGCCATTCTTCGTCACACGAAACCGCGTCCGTTTGATTTGACCAGGCTGACGCTTGGCGTATCCCACTTCAAGCTGGGCCAGTCGATCGGCAAATTCTTTGGAGTAGAAATGGAAGATCGCGCCTTGGCCAGGATCGATCCCCGCATTGCGGAACAACTGTTGGTCAATCGCTTTCCGGCCACCACCAAGCCAAAGAAAATAGAGCCGCTGCTCCGTTTCTGGAGAGCCAGTTCGAACCAAAGGCTTCGGGTTCGACAGATTTTTGGCATAGGTCAACTGATTGCCATTCGATATGGCCACCTCAACTCCCATGGCATCCAGGGCTTTAGCGTATTCGTCCACGGTTTGGCCAGAGTCGTAAATAATATTCCAGCGTTGTTCACGAGGCACACCACCCGTACCAGGTCCGAACCCGTAACCGGGCCGGCCTGTGCCTTTCTGGCTCGACCGTCGTCCAGTGGAAACGGCTCCTCCTGAATTCACAGCCGGGCCAAGGTCTTGTGTCATAACGGCTTCGCCATCGCCTGTCAAACCGTCGAAAACAACGTTGGGTGTCATCGAAACGCTGGCCTCTTCAAATTCCGAAGCGTTTGATTCGTTATTGGAAGCGGCGGCGCCGTAGGCTGCTCCGGGGACTTCGATCGTTTCAGACTCTCCGACAGTGCCTTCGAGTGTCCCTCCACCACCTCCGGAAACTTCGATAATTTCCAGGGGGGCGGACATGGGCCGGTTAAAAGCCTGCATGGCCATATATTGAATGAACAGCCAGCCCACGACGCAAGCCACTCCCAAAATCGCTGCGATCAGGCCTGAGACTGTGCGGTCATACTGAGTCTCTCCACGTAAAATCCTGCCTGTGGCGAGCGATTGTTGATTAGAGGGTGCGATGGCAGTGCTCATGGCTTGGCCCCGGGGGGATTGGTTTTACCACCTGAATTTTCTGATGGCACAGCGGCAGCCAATGCATCCTTGAAATAAGTCCGCCAGGCTTTGGAAGATTCCGCCTTGGTATTGGCCGCAACGGTTCGATCTGCTGAGTCTGTGATCTCAGGCCCGAATCCGATCAGCCGGCGCGACAAAAACTGCAAGCCTTTGCCAGCTTCGACAGCCACGCTATCCTGTTCGTCGGTCAGGGCATCGAGGATTAATGGCAGAACATCGCGATCGCCGAGTCTGGAAATACACCAGATGGAAATCACTCGCAATTGTGGATCAGGCGAGCGGGCAAGCCGGCTGAGACGTTCTTTGTATGGCCTTAAAGCGGCTGCACCCTGACGGCTGTAAGCGTCCATGAGGCCTGATTCTGCAGCGGCTGTATCCTGGATTTTGGGGTCTGTCAAAGCATCCAGCATGCCCTCGACAGCGCCAGTCATGGGGCTTACTCCAACCCGTCCTGCACGGATGACGAGATCGTTGAGGTTTTTCGGTAACCCTCGGCCACCCAGCATGTTGGCAGCTCCAAGCCGGCGTTTTTCAGCCTTCTGGATCGAATCACGGGTGCTGCGTGCTGCGAATAAAAGAGCCCAGGCGGTATTGACTTCCCTGCCATAGGCCGATTCCACAAACCCATCAGAACTTAAATGTGTGTTGATATAATTCAGGCCCATGTCATACCAGGCCTTGGATCCAATCACTTCCAGGTCGCTTAACGACGCCACCCTCTCCATCGAGTAAAGCCCATAGTAAGGCGTTTCTCCCCATAAACCTTCCACTCCAAAGTTTCCTGCCAACCAGCTCATGCCACGTTCCACGCCTCGCCTAAGGTCCTCGGACGATGTGGTGAGGCCACGTGCTTTGGGCTGTTCAGTGGATTCCACTTCATTGCCTTCAGCGTCCATCTCGACCAGCAGCTTGCTTTTCGGCTTGTTCCCAATCTTTTCGACCACTTTGGTTCGCGTCCGCGAAATTTGAGACTGGCAAATCAATAGCCCGCTCACACCGGCAGCGGTCAGAGAAACGGTCGGCTCACGCTCCGCCTTTAATGGCTGATAAGTGAATCCGCCTGAGCTTTTTTGGGTTTTGAGGAGCCAGCTAGCGGCCTTGTCAAAAACATTGGGCGATATTTTTATCTCGAGATTTGTCGCTTCCCAAATTCCCAGCAAGGCAAACTGAGACATCGAAGTATCGCCGGCACCTGGCGTTGCGCCGAATCCCGCATACCCCCATGAGCCACTTGCCGTTTGATTGGCAACGATAAACGCGGCCAGATTTTCAATCTGCTTTTTGTACTTATCCGGCTCTGCATTAGCGAACAGGATCAAGAGCGCAGCTGCTTCATAAACCGACTTGTCCTCACCCTCAACGGAGTTGTAAACCGATGAAGTGACTCGGTTTGATAGTGAGTCAAGTGCAGCAGCGATCTCCGGCTTATCCTTAGGCAGACCACATTTGATCAAAGCCAGAGTGCTCATGGCCAGATAACCAGGCCTTGAATCACCTGAGAGCTTGGAAAGCAGTTGTGGAGCACCACGATCAATGATCAGCTTGGCGGTCGGGTTTGTGAATTCTTTGTTCGGATTGCCCAACGCACCTTGGTAACCAAACGAACTGGCGGCCGCGATAAACGGCAGGAGTCCAATCGTGAGCCGCTTGACTCGCCAATTCATAGAGACCACCGTGTCTAAAGCCAGGGTTTCAGAAGTGTCATCATCCGTCAGTCAGATCTCAGCATCACTTGATCAGAGGTCGAATCTCAATCTTGCGGAACTGAATCTCAGCCCCTTCCGACTGAAACTGGAGCTTGCCTTCGGTGTGGCTTGACTTCGTCCCGATATTGACCACATATCCGTTCACGATGTTGGTGATCGTGTCGCCATCGCAAACCACTTCGATCCTGTTCCACTCTCCAAAAGGGGCCTCAACATCACGTTCGCCGCGGAATCCGAGAATATCTTTCCACTTCGGATCACGTCCCCACCAATCGTACCGGCCAGAATTGTGGGCCTCGTCCGTACCTTTTTCAGGATCAAAGATCATGGCTGAACCCGACTTGCGAATCACACAGTTCAGGCTTGGCTTGTTCTTGCCGGCCACCATGATAAAGTCGCCGCAACCGCCTTCAATGATCTGGCATTCCTGCGACTCCATCCAGTGACCGCCCACAGCACCATCCTCACCAACGCAGTGTAGCAGGATCCCGGAATCCCGTGACTTGTCCTTGCGTGGAGCAAAAGTGCGTGGCCCCCATCTCCATTCCGTCACCAGGTGGTAATTCTTGTAGACGCCTTTGGTTGTGACGGCCCCGAAGTCTTCACCACTGATCACCAGAAGGCCGTCTTTTACGGTAAATACCTGTTGCGGATCTTCGAACTTATTGTTGTGGGTATAGCTGTAAAACCCTGTTAGATCCTTACCGTTGAACGATAGAACTGGCTCGCCGGAACGGACCTTGGGAAGCTCTTTTGAATATGCCGGCGCACTGGCACGAAACTTGCCCTCTGCAAAGGCCTGAGCTTCTACGGAGTCAGGGGTTGCAATCCCGCTGATCAAGATCAGGCTTGCGATGATACCTGAGAATCGAGTTGGCCTATGGAGAGTCATTAAGTGTTCCTTTTGATATGACAGCAGTTGCTGAACATAAGCTGGAGGATGTGAGGAGGGCAGGGTTTGCAACTTTGGCCGGCCGGAATCAGCCGCGTGATCGGTGAACTCTGGCCCCTTGAGACCGGCACAATTTTTCTACCTGTGCCATCAGTTCCGGTGTCTCGCAAGGTATGGAAAGGACCATTCCCTGAAATTTCGGCATCAAATCGGGTGGAGTTTCACCGAGTTGATCTGCTCTTACGCCCAGTTGCGGCAGCACCTGGATCACGGTATTGCCCATCGCCGCGTTGGCAAAATAGGCCAAAACGCGTGGAACCTGAGTAGAAAGCTCAACTTTACCGGGACGAATTGTGGGTGTGTCCATGGTGATTTTGATTCTTGAAAGACGCCATCGGATGATCCGGAATCTCTGATACTGTTAGATATCTTGCCAACACCGGGCGATCTCTACAAGTCATTGTCACAATAAAAATAAGCATATCGTTGGCGGGTAGCCACCTGAATCGTATATATTCATAGTCAGGGTGAGATTGAGGGCACCATCTTGAGGTGAGGATTCCTGATCTGTGGCTTCTCATAACCCGCCCTGGTTCAAGAGAAATTTTCGGCATGGCGGACGTCATCATCATCGGCGGAGGAGTGATCGGCCTCTCACTGGCTTGGGAATTGGCAGGCCGGGGCTGTCTAAGCCTTGTGCTCGACCAAGGTCCAATCGGCCGAGCGGCTTCATGGGCCGGAGCCGGCCTTGTGCCCCCGCCTCATCATGTAAAAGATTTGAACGACCCCACTTGCATGCTGCGAGCACGCTCCGCAGAGCTTTACCCGAAGTGGTCAAAACAACTGCTCGACGAGACTGGAATCGACAACGGATTTCGGGTCTCAGGTGGTCTTGATGTGGCCCTTAACGCCAAAGAGGAGCCTGCCCTGCAGTCCATGACGGGACGCTGGCGCAAGCAGGGCATTCGGTACGAAGTGGTCGATGATATTCGAGCTTTGGAGTTGGAGCCGGAATTAACCCGACAGTTTTCACGAGCCTACTACCTTCCAGAGCGGGCCCAGATTCGCAACCCATGGCACTTACGAGCCCTTCAATCGGCTTGCCAGAATCTTGGTGTGACGTTCCATCCACACACTCCCGTGGAGGATCTGACGATCCGTCATGGAAAAATTCAGGGCGTAAAAACGGCTGGAGGAGAGTTAATCGCAAGTCAAGTGATTGTCACAGCAGGGGCTTGGTCTGATCGACTTTTGAGTCCTTTGGGAATTCAGATGCCGACCCGACCAATCAAAGGCCAGATGCTGCTCCTGGATCCGGGAAGAATTTTACTCAAACGAATTATTGAACATGAAAAATGTTATCTCGTGCCACGCGACGAGGGATTGGTGCTGGCAGGTGCGACGGAAGAAAATGTGGGCTTCAATGACGTTTTGACAGACTCGGCTGAAAGCTATCTCTGGAACGAGGCTGTCTCGCTAGTCCCGGCACTGGCCCAATCCCGAATCGTCAATCACTGGTGTGGATTCAGGCCCGGCTCAAAGGATTCCCGCCCTTATCTTGGCCACGTCCCCGGTTTTGAAGGCCTGTATGTAGCGACTGGGCATCAAAGGGCAGGGCTCTCATTATCGCCAGCCACTGCCGAATCCATGGCCGACCTGATTCTGGGCCAACCGCCCCGCATCGCACTTGATGGCTACAGCGTAGCTCGTGAAGCCGCCCCTCGCAGGGATGAAGCCGTGCGATCTTGACTGAACAGGTACGGACGAACTCAAGGAACCAGCTCGTACCGGCTTAGAGTAAAATCAAATGTGGTTCATCTTCAATCGCTCGAAGATGAACCACACCACTCAATTATTGTACTTGCTTCAGATTACCATCAACGAGGAGTCCGGCCCCTCTTGCTCGTCACGGTCTTCTTCGACACCGTAAACGTCGTGCCAGCCTGCACCACGTCGTTGCCCTGCGTCACTCGTTCCGTCGCAAAGAACCAGTTTGGTGTTGTCGATGATGCAATGTCGGTCAACCTGTCTGTGGCTTGATCGTTAAATACGGTTTGTAGTAAGTATGTGCTTGCCAGATTGGTATCTCCCACAAGTCTAGGCTGAGTCGATGAGGCAGTCCCGATTGTATTACTGACTGCATTAAACGTGCCGTCAGTGACATTCGTCCAGGTGCTCATGATCG